>Ga0272446_1002587_pt1 | contig 24311 bp, 21 predicted proteins | sample YNPCB0061_FD_194587 | JGI IMG/M metagenome (GOLD analysis project Ga0272446, IMG submission 194587) | Hot spring microbial mat communities from Yellowstone National Park, WY, United States - YNP-CB-006-1 | ecosystem: Environmental > Aquatic > Thermal springs > Hot (42-90C) > Sediment | place...
GCCCAGACGAGGAGGAGCGTGACGACGACGCCGACGACGAGCTCGATCACCACGGCCTCGTCTCGGGCGCGCGGCCCCCGGAGCCGCTAGAGCCGAACGATCCGCAGCCCCTCGATGAGGACCCAGAGCACGGCGAGGATGCCGACGAGGCTGCCCTGGACGATGAGGATCCGCCGGAGGTCGCGGGCGACGTAGGCGTACTCCTCGCTCGGGTCGAGGAGGCGTGACCCGCGGGGCACGGCGACGGCGGCGGCCGCTGCGCGGCGGGGCGCCGGGGTCGCGGCTCGCTCCGTCTCGAGGGCGCGCCGCTCGAGCTCGGCGGCTCGGGCCTCTTCCTCCGGGGTGAGACCGACGGCGGCCCGCGGCGCCGCCTCGGCGGGTTCGGTCGGCCGCCGGTCGCGGGCGGGGCCGCTCGTGGCCGGGCGGGCGGGTCGGTCGAGCGGGCGGCGCTGGCCGGGACGGATTCGGCCGCGCGAACGCTTCGCCATGGTGGGATTGGCCTCCGTGGTGGCTGCATCCGCCGGGTCGGTTCGGCCCGGCGGAGCGGAGGATAGCACCGCCGCCGACGGCTCCGAGACGATCGGGCGGAGAGGCGCGGCTGGTAGACTCGGCCCCGTCGGGTTCGGTCGAGATCGACGTTCGGAGGCCCCAGCTCGTGCCTGCCACGGAACTGCTCCTCGTCGCCGTCGTGGTGGTCCTGGCGGTCGTCGTCCTCGGCGGCCTCATCGGGCTCGCCTGGGGTCGACGCCGAGGCCGAGCCGCCGACCGGGGCGAACCGGGGCCCGCCGAGCTCGGGGTGGTCCTGGGGCCCCTCGAGGCCCGCCTCGCGATCCTCGAGCGGCGGCTGGCCGGCATGGAGGACCGGACGGTGGCCCTCGAGGCGGCGAGTCGGATCGCCGTGTCGCGGGTCGGGCTCGTCCGCTTCAATCCCTTCGAGGACACCGGCGGGAACCAGAGCTTCGCCCTCGCCCTCCTCGATGCCGCCGGAGACGGGATCGTCGTGAGCAGCCTCCACGCCCGCTCCGGGACCCGGATCTACGCCAAGGCGATCCGGGCCGGCCGGTCGGCGACGGCCTTGTCCGAGGAGGAGGCGGCGGCGGTCCGCCAGGCCCTCGGCGACCGGCCGGCGTGAGCCCGACCAGGGCCACCGGTGCCGTCGGCCGGGGCGTGACGGCCAAGGTGGCACGCCGAGGGGCGATCCTCGGGCCATGGTTCTCGACAGAACAGCGGCCGTCGAGCCCGGGCCGGCGCCCGGGTGGGAGGAGCTCGTGATCGGGCGGCGGGTCCGGACGGAACCCCCGCCCCTCGACCAGCTGCCCGTCTGGGACGAGCTGGCCGGGCCGACCGATGGGGCGGACGGCGATGGGGGGCCGGCCGTCGAGCGCCTCCTGGCCGGCCTGAACCCGGAGCAGCGGCGAGCGGTCACCCACGGCGAAGGCCCCCTGCTCATCGTCGCCGGGGCGGGAACGGGCAAGACCCAGGTCATCACCCGCCGGATCGCCTGGCTCATCGCGACGAAGCGGGCCCGCCCGTCGGAGATCCTCGCCCTCACCTTCACCGACAAGGCGGCCGAGGAGATGGAGACCCGGGTCGACGAGCTCGTTCCGTACGGCTTCACCGACACGGCGATCTCGACCTTCCACGCCTTCGGCGACCGCCTGATCCGGGAGTTCGCCTTCGAGCTCGGCTTGCCGACGAACGTCCGGGTCCTGTCGCGACCGGAAGTCGTCATCTTCCTCCGGGAGCACCTCTTCGAGTTCGAGCTCGACCGCTACCGCCCGCTCGGCGACCCGACCCGCTTCCTGGCCGCCCTGGCGACCCTCTTTTCGCGCTGCAAGGACGAGGACGTCGGCCCGGCGGCCTACCTCGCCTACGCCGAGGGGCTCCTCGCCGCGGCTCGGGCGGGCCAGGCGGGCGCCGCCGATGGCGGGCTGCCGACCGCGGTCGGCGAGGCGGCGGGGTTGGTGGCCGAGACCGCAGCGGCGGGGTCGACGATCGGGGCGACGGACCGCGCCGCCGCGCTCGAGGAAGCGGAGCGCCAGCTCGAGCTCGCCCGGGCCTACGCCCGCTATCAGGAGCTCCTCGCCGCCAACGGCTTCATCGACTTCGGGGACCAGGTCGGCCTCGCCCTCCGGCTCCTCCGCGAGTCGCCGGCCGTCCGGGCGACGGTCCAGCGCCGCTTCCGCTACGTCCTCGTCGACGAGTTCCAGGACACGAACCGGGCCCAGGCCGAGCTCGTCGCCCTCATCGCCGAGCCGCACCGGAACGTGACGGTCGTCGGCGACGACGACCAGTCCATCTACAAGTTCCGGGGCGCGGCGATCAGCAACATCCTCGACTTCCAGGCGCGCTACCGGCGCGCCCGGACCATCGTCCTCCACCGGAACTACCGGTCTCGGGCCCCGATCCTCGACGCCGCCTATCGGCTCATCCGCCACAACGACCCGGACCGACTCGAGGTCCGGGCCGGGATCGCCAAGCGGCTCCGCTCGGAGCGGCCGGTGGACGGGGCCCCGCCCGTTCGGGTCGAGGCCTTCGCCACCGGGTCGGAGGAGGCCGACTGGGTCGCCGCCGAGATCGGGCGCCGGATCGCGGCCGGGGCCCGGCCGCGCGATCACGCCGTCCTCGTCCGGGCGAACGCCCACGCCGATCCGATCATCCGGAGCCTCAACGTGGCCGGCATCCCGTGGCGCTTCTCGGGCACCTCGGGCCTCTACACCCGGCCCGAGGTTCGGCTCCTCCTCGCCTTCCTGCGGGCCGTCGCCGACCCCGATTCCTCGGTCGACCTCTTCGCCCTCGCCGCGTCGGAGGTCTATCGGCTCGACGGCGAGGACCTGACGGTCCTCGCCAACGCGGCCCGTCGCCGCAACCGCTCGCTCTGGGAGACGGTCGACGAGGCCGTCACCGACCCGTCCTTCCTCCGGTTGAGCGAGGACGGGCGGCGCCGTCTCGGCCGGCTCGTGACGGACCTGCGCCGCTATCTCGGGCTCGCCGCGGAGCGGCCGGCGGGCGAGGTCCTCTACGCCTTCCTCAAGGAGTCGGGGCTTTTGGCCCGCTACGCCGAGGCGGAGACGGCCCTTGCCGAGGAGGCCCTCGGCAACGTCGCCCGCTTCTTCGACATCGTGCGGGCCCAGAGCGCGCTCCTCGCCGACGACCGGGCGATCTTCGTCGCCCGCCACCTCCAGACCCTCATCGAGGCCGGCGACGACCCGGCCACGGCCGACCTCGACCCCGACGCCGACGCCGTCGCCATCCTGACCGTCCACAAGGCGAAGGGCCTCGAGTTCCCGACGGTCTTCATGGTCGGGCTCGTCGACGGTCGCTTTCCGGCGGTCGAGCGGGCGGAGCCGCTCGGCGTCCCCCTGGCCCTCGTCCGGGAGACGCTCCCGAGCGGCGATTTCCGGATCCAGGAGGAGCGGCGGCTCTTCTACGTCGGGATGACCCGAGCCCGGGACGAGCTCATCCTCACCTGGGCGGCCGACTACGGGGGGCGGGCGCGGCGGGTCTCGCCCTTCGTCCTCGAAGCCCTCGACCTCCCGCCGACGGTCCGCCCGATCGGGAGCGCCGGGACGGCGGCGGGCGCCCTCGAGAAGCTGGCGGGCTTCCGGACCCCCGACCGCCCGGCCGAGCCCGAGCGGACCCGGCTCGAGGGGCCACTGACCCTGAGCTTCTACGCCATCGACGACTATCTGACCTGCCCGCTCAAGTACAAGTACGCCCACCTCCTCCGGGTCCCCCTCGCCCCGCACCACGCCATCGTCTACGGGGCGGCGCTCCACGCCGCGGTCTCCGAGTTCCACCGCCGCCAGCTCCGGGGCGAGGTCATGACCGAAGCCGAGCTCATCGCCGCCTTCGAGGCGGCCTGGACGTCGGAGGGCTTCATCTCGCGGGCCCACGAGGAGGCTCGCCTCGAGGCTGGCCGGGCGGCGCTCCGGCGCTTCCTCGCCGATCAGACCCGGCCCGGGGTTCCCAGGCCGGCCTGGGTCGAGCGGGACTTCGCCTTCGTCCTCGACGGCGACCGGATCCGGGGTCGCTGGGACCGGGTCGACATCGAGCCGGTGGCGACCGACGGGGCGGCGGAGACCGGGCGGCCGTCGATGGCCGGTGCGGGGGGCGGCGAGGAGGAGGTTCCGGCGAGCGTCGGGGCAGGGAGCGACCTCGTCCAGCGCCATCTCCCGCTCGGGCTCGCCGAACGGGTGACGATCACCGACTACAAGTCGAGCGATGTCCGCGACGCGGAGACGGCCCGCCGGCGGGCCCGCGACTCGCTCCAGCTCCAGATCTACGCCCTTGCCTACGAGGCCCTGACCGGCCGCCTCCCCGACGCCGTCGCCCTCTACTTCCTCGATACCGGAGTGGTCGGGCGGGTCGGGGTCGAGCCGAAGCGGCTCGCCCGGGCTCGCGAGCGGATCCGGACGGCGGCGGTGGGGATCCGGGCCGGCGACTTCGCGGCTCGGCCCGATCCGGTCGTCTGCGGCTATTGCCCCTACCGTGCCATCTGCCCCTCGAGCGCGGCCCGCTGAGGCGGGCGCCTCGGTCCTGGCTGCGGTCCGGGTCGTCAGCTTCGACTTCGGCAACACCCTCGTCCCCGTCGACCGGGCCGGCCTCGAGCGGGTCGTCGCCCGGATGGCCCGGGCGGTGGCGGCGCGGTCGGGGCCGTTTCCGGTCGACGCCTTCCTCCGCCTCTGGGCCGAGGAGCGCGAACGGCAGCTCGCCGAGGCCCTGGCCGAGCGGCGCGAGCCCGACCTCGGGGAGCGGGTCCGGCGCGTCCTGGCCCGGCTCCGGGGCGTCGTGCCGCCGGCCGACGGGCGGACCTGGGACGAGGCCGCGCTGGCCCGACTCGTCGACCCGGAGGAGGCGGCGGTCGCCCTCGAGGCCTACGCGGCGGCCTTCGTCGCCCTCCTGCCGCCGCGGGCCGGCGCCGCGGTCGTCCTGGAGCGGCTCAGCCGGACCCTCCGGCTCGCCGTCGTCTCGAACTGGCCCCACGCCCCGACCATCGACCGCTATCTCGCCGCCCAGGGCTGGGACCGTTTCGCCGCCGCCGTCGTCGTGAGCGCTCGGGTCGGCGCGATCAAGCCCGACGTGGCGATCTTCCGGGCGGCGGAGGCGGCCCTCGGGCTCGGGGCGGCCGACCGGGGGCGGATCCTCCACGTCGGCGACGACCCCCTCGCCGACGTCGCCGGGGCGAAGGCGGCCGGTTGGTTGGCGGCCCACCTCCACGGTCGGCCGGAGGATTCGCCGCTGCCCGTCGGCGAGGCCGGGACCGGTGTCGCGGCCGACCTCGAGCTGGGGAGCCTCGACGAGCTGCCGCCCCTCCTCGGGGCGTGACGGCGCCGCCCGGCCGGACCGAGGGGCCCGCTAGACTGACGGCGACGACGGTGTCCGCCGGCCCGTCCCCCGTTCGAGTTCGACCCGTGGAGCTGCGCGACCGCCTCGCCAACCTCGCCCTCCTCGCCCTCGCCCTCGTCGTCTGGGGCCTCGTCGGCCTCGTCCTGACGACGCGAGACCCCCTCGCCGATCCGACCGCGGGTCCGGTGGGGGCGGCCCTCATCGCCCTTGCCAGCGGTGTCACGGCGGCGCCCCTCTTCTGGCTCGCCGTCTTCGCCCGCCACCGGCGGATCGCCTACCGCGGCGACTGGCTGCGAGCCCTCCGCCGCGGTGGCTGGGTCGGGCTCGTCGTCGGCCTCTTCGTCGTCCTCCGCCTCGGATCGGCGCCGGCCCTGCCCATCGTCGCCTTCGTCGTCGTCATGATCGTCATCGCCGAGGCGAACCTCTCCCTCGAGCGCTAGCGGCGGCTCCAACCCCCTCGACCAGCCAAGGAGGCAGCGCGTGACCGAGCAGTTGACCAGCGTCCGACCGGCCGAACCCCACGCCGAGGTGAAGGCCCGGATCGCGGCGGCCGTCGAGGCTGCCCGGGAGACGATCCTCGACCTCTCCCACCGGATCCACGCCAACCCCGAACCGGCCTTCGAGGAGTACCAGGCGGCGAGCTGGGTCGCCGAGGTCGTCGCCCGGGCGGGCTACCGGGTGGAGCATCCGGCCGGGCGGCTGGCGACGGCGGTGCGCGGGGTCCTCACCGGAGGCCGGGGGGCGGCCGGGCCGCGGATCGGGATCCTGGCCGAGTACGACGCCCTGCCGGGCCTCGGCCACGGCTGCGGCCACAACACGATGGCGGCGAGCGGCGTCGGCGCCGCCCTCGCCCTGGCGGCCGTCCGGGACGCCTGGGCGGGCGAAATCGTCTTCCTCGGGACGCCGGCCGAGGAGCGGGGGAGCGGCAAGCAGATCATGATCGACGACGGCCTCTTCGACGGCCTCGACGCGGCCCTCCTCTACCACCCCTGCGACCGGAATCACGTCGAGTGCGTCGCCCTCGCCAGCGAGGACATCGACGTCACCTTCCACGGTGTCCCCTCGCACGCGGCGTCGGACCCGTGGCAGGGCAAGAACGCCCTGGACGCCATGATCATGCTCTTCTCCGGGATCGGGCTCTGGCGCCAGCAGCTCCGACCCGAGGCCCGGGTCCACGGGATCATCCTCGAGGGCGGGACGGCGGCCAACATCATCCCCGACCGAACAGCGGCCCGGTTCATGATCCGGAGCTTCGACGAGACCTACTTCGAGGAGCTCCGCCGCCGCTTCCGGCAGATCGCCGAGGCCGCCGCCGCCGCCGCCGACTGCAGCCTCGAGATCGCCTTCTCCGGCCGCTCGTCGACGATGAAGCACAACCGGACCATCGCCGAGCGGTGGGTGGCGAACGCCCGGGCCTACGGCATCGAGGACCAGGGCCGCGATCCGTCGGTCGGCTCCACCGATATGGGCAACGTGAGCTGGAAGGTGCCGGCCATCCACCCCGACCTTGCCATCGCCCCACCGGGCACGCCGGGCCACTCCGTCGCCTTCCGGGACGCCGCCGTTTCGCCCCAGGCCGACGCGACGACGCTCCTCGCGGCGACCCTCGTCGCCCAGACCGCCTACGACCTCCTCGCCGACCCGGCCCTCGTCGAGGCTGCCTGGCGGGAGTTCCGGGGCGAGGGGTAGGGGAGGGGCCGCTGCCTTCGGGGGCGCCGCGTCTCTGCTACCATCGGGCGCCCGGCGCCCCGCTGGACGGTCGGATCGCACCGGCGGCGCCGACGGCGACGCGGACCTCCGATGGACACGCTGCCCAACTTCGCTGCCCAGCAGGGCTGGGACCGCGAGTATCCGACCTTCTCCGACTTCGACCTGCCGACCTACGTCGGCCTGCCGACCTTCATGAACCTGCCCTGGGTCCCCGACCCGGACGAGCTGCGGCGGCGGGGGATCGAGATCGCCATCGTCGGCGCGCCCTTCGACGACGGGGTCAGTCACCGCCCGGGGGCGCGTTTCGGCCCGCGGGCCATTCGGGAGGCCCAGTACACGAGCGGCTCGATCCACTCCCTCGCCCTCGGCAACGAGCCCTTCGAGATCGTCGCCGTCGCCGACGCCGGGGACGCGAACATCGTCCCGGCCTGGCTCGAGCGCGGCCACGCCATGATCTACCGGAAGGTCCGCGCCGTGGCCGGCAGCGGTGCGATCCCGATCGTCTTCGGCGGCGACCATTCGATCACCTGGCCGGCGGCGACGGCGGTCGCCGAGGTCCGCCACCCGGCGGCCATCGGGATCGTTCACTTCGACGCCCATGCCGACACGGCGCCCGAGGACTGGGGCGTCCTGGCCGGCCATGGGACGCCGATGCGGCGGCTCATCGAGTCGGGCGCCGTCGCCGGTCGGAACTTCGTCCAGGTCGGCCTCCGCGGCTACTGGCCGCCGATGGAGGTCTTCGAGTGGATGCGGGCCCAGGGGATGCGGGTCCACTTCATGACCGAGATCGAGGAGCGTGGCCTCGACGCCGTCGTCGACGCCGCCATCGCCGAGGCCCTCGACGGGCCGGAGGCGATCTACATCTCGGTCGACATCGACGTCCTCGATCCGGGCCTCGCCCCCGGGACCGGGACGCCCGAGCCGGGCGGGCTCCTGCCGCGCGAGCTCCTCCGAGCGATCCGGCGGATCGTCGGCGCCGTCGAGGTCGCCGGCCTCGACGTCGTCGAGGTCAGCCCCCCGTACGATCAGGCGGAGGTGACGGCCATGGCCGCCAACCGGGTCGCCCTCGAGGCGATCAGTGCCCTGGCCGCCAAGAAGGCCGCCGGACAGCGGATCCGCTTCGAGCCCCGCCCCGGCCGCTCGGCGACGACCGGCGCCCCCGCGGCCGAATGAGCGCTTCGGACCTGGCGCGGCTCTACGACCTCGACCTCGCCGAAGATCCGGGCGACCTCGACCTCTACCTCGCCCTCGCCGCCCGGACGGGTGGCCCGATCATCGAGCTCGGGGTCGGAACAGGCCGGCTCGCCGTTCCCCTCGCCGCGGCGGGCTACGACGTCGTCGGCATCGACACCGACCCGGCGATGCTCGCCCGGGCCCGGGTCCGGGCCGCCGCTGGGTCCGCCGCCCGCCTGCGGCTCCTCGAGGCCGACATGACGAGTGCTCGGCTCCCCGACGCAGGCCGCTACGGTCTCGCCATCCTCGCCCTCAACACCCTCTTCCTCGTCGGTGGTCGGGAGGCACAGGCCGCCGCCGTTCGGACCCTGGCGGCCCACCTGCGGCCGGGTGGCCTCGCCGTCGTCGACGTCTGGCTGCCGACGGTCGACGACCTGGGCCGCTTCGACGGTCGCCTCTCCCTCGAGTACGTCCGGCGCGATCCCGAGACCGGCGAGCTCGTCACGAAGGTCGCCGCCGCCATCGTCGAGCCGGGGACCGGTCTCGTCGAGCTGACGACGATCTACGACGCGGCCCCGCCGGACGGGGGGCCGAGCCGACGCTGGGTCCGGACGGAGCGACTCCGGCTCGTCCGGCCCGACGAGCTCGAGGCGCTCGTCCGCGACGCGGGCCTCGAGGTCGAGTCGCTGGCCGGCGACTACGGCCTCGGGCCGCTCGCCCCCGACTCGGAGCGGGCGATCGTCGTCGCCCGACGACCGCCCGCAGCGCGGTCGTCCCGCCCGGGCGGGGCCCGCCGAGCGGCCCGGTAGGGTCGCCGCCGTCGCGCCCGCCGCCCGCGGCCCGCGCCGGGCGCCGTGGTAGAGTCGATGCCCGATGGCCAGCCCGGATCCGATCCGACTCCTCGTCGTCGAAGACGTGCCCCAGGTCGCCCAGTACATCCGTGGCCTCCTCGAGGCACAGCAGCAGATCAAGCTCGTCGACCTCGTCGCCGACGGCGGCAAGGCGCTCGCCCAGATCCGCCAGCTGCGACCCGACGTCGTCATCGTCGACGTCCTGCTCCAGGGGCGCGTCAAGGGACCGGCCCTCATCGACCAGATCCGGCGGAGCGAGACCCCCGTCCCGGTCATCGCCCTGACCGTCCCCCAGCAGCCGGTGGCCGTCGACGAGGCGGCCGGGATCTTCGGGGTCCTCTCGATGCCCTTTTCGGGCTTCGACCTCGTGCACCGGGTCCAGCAGGTCCACCGGGAGGCGAGCGAGGCGGCGAAGCGGTCGGGGGCGGGGCTCTACGCCATCTTCGCCCCGAAGGGCGGGGTCGGCAAGACGACCATCGCCTTCAACCTCGCCTGCGCCCTCGCCGCGGCCGGCCGACGGACGATCCTCGTCGACGGCAGCCTCCAGTTCGGCGACCTGCGGGCGCTCCTGAAGGTCCCCCTCGATGCCCCGTCCATCGTCGACCTACCGACGGACCGGATCACCGAGGCCGACCTGGCCGATGTCGTCTGGCGCGACCCGAGCGGGATCGACCTCCTCCTGGCGCCGCCCCGGGTCGAGCAGGCCGAGATGATCACGACCCGCGACATCGACAAGACCCTCTCGCTCCTTCGGCGCCTCTACGACGTCGTCGTCGTCGATCTGCCGACCTACCTCTCCGAGCAGAGCCTCGCCTTCCTCGATGCCGCCGACCTCGTCATCGAGATCGTGACCTACGACTCGACGACGATCCACAACACGATCCTCATGGCCGAGACCTTCCGGGCCATCGGGTACCCAGCGACGAAGGTTCGCTACCTCGTCAACCGGGCCGACAGCTCGGGTGGGTTGACGCCCGAGGAACTGGCCCGGGCGCTCGGCCGGGAGCCCGAGTACCGGGTCGTCTCGGACGGCCGGCTCGTCGTGGCGGCGAACAACGAGGGCGTGCCCTTCGTCACGAGCCACCCCGAGGCGCAGATCAGCCGCGACATCGCCGCCATCGCCGCCGACCTGGCGGCCGGGGTTCGCGAGCCGGTGGCGGCTCGGCGCTGACGTGGCCGACCCACGCCCGATCGGGGTCTTCGACTCCGGCGTCGGCGGGCTGACCGTCCTCCGGGAGATCCACCGCCGCCTCCCCTCCGAGCCGACCATCTACCTCGGCGACAACGCCCGGGCGCCGTACGGCACCCGCTCGGACGACGAGGTCCTTCGCTTCTCGACCGAGGCCCTCGACGTCCTCGCCGCCCAGGACGTCAAGGCCATCGTCGTCGCCTGCAACACGTCGACCGCCATCGCCCTCGGGCACTTCCGGCGCCGCTACCGGATCCCGATCCTGGGGGTCGTCCGGCCGGGGGCCGTGGCCGCGGCCCTGGCGACCCGGAACCGGCTGGTCGGCGTCATCGCCACGCCGGCCACGATCCGGTCCCACGCCTACTTCGCGGCCATCAAGGACGAGAACCCGGCCATCGAGGTCTACGAGCACGCAACCCCGGCCTTCGTCCCGATGGTCGAGGCCGGGGAGCTGGAGGGGCCGGCCGTCGAGGCGGTCGTCGCCGAGAGCCTGGCTCCCCTCTTCGGCGAGCGGGACGCCGCCGGCGAGTTCATCTTCCGGCTCCCGCCGTCGGCCCGGATCGACACGCTCCTCCTCGGCTGCACCCACTACCCGCTCTTGCGGCCGGTCATCGCCGCCGTGGCCGGGGAGCGGATCGCCATCGTCGACTCGGCGACGGCGACGGCCGGGGCCCTCGCCGAGCTCCTGGCCGCGAACGGCCTGGAGGCGCCCGGCACGAGCCGCGGAACGGCCGCCTCGGGGGGCCTCGATGCCCACGAGCCACCACCGCCGCCGACGCGCCGAGTCGAGCACGTCGTCCTCACCACGGGCGACCCGACGGCCTTCGATGCCATCGCCCGGCGCCTCTTCGGCGATGACCTGCCGGCGGCCGAGGCCGTCGAGCTCGGTGTCGGCGGACGGGTCGGCGTCGGATGAGTCGGGTGCGGAGTGCCGGGATGGGCCGGCGGTCGTGGAACGATCGCCTCTGGCAGGCCGGCTTCCTCGTCGGGTCGGTCCTCGGGGCGGCGGCCACCGTCGCTGGGCGGCGGGCGGAGCGGGCGGCCCGGCGCGGGCTCGTCGACTGGGCGGCCGTGGAACGGGTCGCCGTCGCCCATCTCGCCCGGGCGCCGGGGCGCCTCTCCGGCACCGAGCTGCGGGCGGCGGAGGGGCGCTACGCCGCGGCCGTCGAGCGGGTCGTCCCGGCCCTGGCCGAGCGGCTCGGGACGAGGCTCCCCGATGTGGTCTCCCGGGTGAGCGTCGTCGATCGGGCCGGCTGGGTGGCGGCGAACGTCGAGGCCTTCCGGGCGCTCCTCTCGCGGGTCGAGGGTCCCCTCCTCGACCAGCTCCTCCCGCCTGGCGCCGGGCTCCCGAAGGCGACCCTCGCCCTCGTCAACCGCTGGCTGACGACCCGGCAGCTCGGCTTCCTCCTCGGCTTCCTCGGTCAGCGCGTCCTCGGCCAGTACGACCTCGCCCTCCTGACGGCGGAGGCGGCGCCCGGTCGACTCCTCTTCGTCGAGGAGAACGTCCGACTCACGGCCGGGGCGCTCGGCGTCCCCCTCGACGAGTTCCGCCTCTGGATCGTCCTCCACGAGGCGACCCACGCCTTCGAGTTCGAGGCCCACCCCTGGCTGCGGCCGTATCTCGCCGAGCGGCTCGAGGCCCAGCTCGCCGCCTTCTCGCGCGAGGCCCCCAGCCTCGGCCGGGACGCCCTCCGCGCTCTCGGGCGCTCGCTCCGCGGCGAAGCCGACGGGAGCTGGATCGAGCGCCTCATGCGTCCCGAACAGCGGCGGCGGTTCCGGGAGGTCCAGGCCGCGATGAGCGTCCTGGAGGGCTTCTCGGACTGGGTCATGGCGGACCTCGGGCCGCGCCTCGTCCCGGGCGGGGAGGAGATCGGCCGGCGCCTCGTCGAGCGGCGGGCCCAGCGGACGCCCTGGGAGCGGGCGATCCTCCGGCTCACGGGGCTCGACCTCAAACTCGAGCAGTATCGGGCCGGCGAGCGGTTCGTGGCGACCATCGTCGAGCTCGGCGGCCCGGTCGCCGTCGAACGGCTCTGGTCGGGGCCGGAGGCGCTGCCGAGCTCCGAGGAGATCGAGCAGCCGCGGCGCTGGCTGGCCCGGGTCCTGGCGGGGCGGCCGGCATGAGCGGCGCGGGACCCGGGCCGGGCGAGGGCGCGCCGGGTCCGGGGCGGGGTCCCGGCGGCGTGCCGCGGGCGATCGCCCTGAGCCCGATCCTCTCGGCCCGCTACCGGGCCGAGGACCTCGCCCGGATCGCGGCCGCGGCCCCCGGGGCCCGGATCGTGACCGTCTCGGCCGAAGGGCTCGCCGACGGGCCCCTCGACGAGGTCGAGGTCTTGCTGCGGGGCTCCCTCGCCGCCGAGGTCTTCGATCGGATCCTGGCGCGGGCGCCGCACCTCGTCTGGGTCCACTCGGCGACGGCCGGGGTCGAGCGGGTCCTCACCCCGGCGAGCCGGGCGCGTGGCCTCGTCATCACGAACGCCCGCGGCGTCTTCTCGCAGCCCATCGCCGAGTACGTCGTCGCCGTCATCCTGGCCGTCACCCGCCGCCTGCCCGAGCTCCTCGAGCTCCAACGCGAGCGGACCTGGCAGCCCCTCGTCGGGACGGAGCTGGCCGACCGGACCGTGGCCATCGTCGGCTACGGGTCCATCGGCCGCCACCTGGCGGCGCTCCTCGCCCCCTTCGGCTGTCGGATCCTCGCCGTCCGCCGTCGGCCCGAGCTCGGCCTCGGCGGAACCGAGGGTGGCGAGGAGGGCCAGGCCGAGGAGGCGGCGCCGGCCGGCGCAGCGGGCGTCGACCGCGCCGGACCCGTCGGCGCCCGGGGCGGTCCGACGGGGGGGCCGAGGATCGCACCGCGGGTCGATGCCCTCGTGGGACCCGACGCCCTCGCCGACGTCCTCCGGGAGGCCGACTTCGTCGTCCTCGCCCTCCCCCTGACGGCGGCCACGGCGAACCTCGTCGACGAGGCGCGCCTGGCGCTCATGAAGCGGGGCGCCTGGCTCGTCAACGTCGCCCGCGCCCAGCTCGTCGACGAGGTCGCCCTCCGGCGGGCGCTCCGGGAGGGACGGCTCGGCGGCGCCGTCCTCGACACCTTCCTCGACGAACCGCTCCCGCCGACGTCGCCCTGGTGGACGACGCCGAACGTCATCGTCACCCCCCACACCTCCTGGTCGTCGGGCCGGGTCCTCGACCGGAGCATCGAGCTCTTCTGCGAGAACCTCCGCCGCTACGCTTCGGGGCAGCCGCTCCGGAACGTCGTCGACCCCGCTGCAGGCTACTGATCGGGTCGGCGCCGGCGGCCGAGGAAGATCGAGAAAGGACTCCGAAGCGCACCATGCAGATCGCCATCGTCGGCCTGCCGGGGGTCGGCAAGACGACGGTCTTCAACACCCTGACCCGGGGTCACGCCGAGACGGGTGGCTACGGCGGCCTCGAGCTCCACGTCGGCGTCGTCAAGGTTCCCGATCCACGACTCGAGCGTCTGGCGGAGCTCTTTCACCCGAAGCGGATCGTCCACGCCGACGTGACCTACGTCGACCTGCCGGCGCCGCCACCGTCCTCGGAGGGCCGGATCGGGGCCGAGGAGCTGCCGCCCGAGCACCTCGCCCGACTCCGCGAGGCCGATGCCCTCCTCCACGTCCTCCGCGCCTGGGACGATCCGGCCCATCCCCACCCCGCCGGCTCGGTCGATCCCCGGCGCGATCTCGAGGCCCTCGACCTGGAGTTCGTCCTCGCCGACCTCGCCGTCGTCGAGCGCCGCCTCGAGCGGTTGCGGACGAGCGGCCGCCACGGCAGCCCCGCCGAGCGGGAGGCGAACGAGCGGGAGGCCGCCCTCCTCGAGCGTCTGGCGGTAGGCCTTCGGGCGGGGCGGCCGATCCGCGACGAGCCGCTCGACGAGGAGGAGGAGCGCCGACTGCGTGGCTTTCGCTTCCTGACCCAGAAGCCGGTCCTCGTCCTCCTCAACGTTGGCGAGGCGGACCTGCCGCGGGCCCCGGCGCTCGTCGAGGCGATCCGCTCGGCGTACCGCCACGAGCGGACCCTCGTCGACGCCCTCTCGGCGAAGATCGAGATGGAGCTCGGCGAGCTGCCGCCCGAGGAGGCGGCGGAGTTCATGGCCGCCCTCGGCATCGCCGAGTCGAGCCTCGAGCGGGTCATCCGCCTCTCGTATCAGCTCCTGGGGCTCGTCAGCTTTCTGACGGCCGGACCCGACGAGGTCCGGGCCTGGCCGATCCGGGCCGGCTCGACGGCCGTCGACGCGGCGGCCGCCATCCACACCGACCTGGCAAAGGGCTTCATCCGGGCCGAGGTCGTCGCCTACGAGGACCTCGTCGCCCTCGGCTCGCTCGCCGAAGCCCGCAAGCACGGCAAGCTCCGCTCGGAAGGCCGGAGCTACCGCGTCGCCGACGGTGACGTCATCGAGATCCTCTTCACCCGCCCGTCCGGCTGAGCCGGGCCGGCGCCGCGCCAGGCCGAGGGCGGGCGACGGCGGGCTCGGCCTCGGGTCGTCGGGCCGCCGCCCGTCAGTCGGCGGCGGGTGGGCGGGGCTCGAAGTCGACGAGGACGCCCCGGTAGTCGACGTCGGGCTCGCCGGTCGTCGTGTCGACGAGGAAGTTGTCCTCCTCGTCGCGCGAGACGTTGACGGCCGCCACGAGGCGGTCGTCGGTGATGGCGACGAAGCCGTGGCGGCGCTCGAGGACGCCGGCGATGGCCTCGACGAGGGTGTCCTCCTCGAAGGTGTCCTGGATCTCGCGGCGGATCGCCTGGACGAGCTCGAAGAAGGCCTCGGGCTCGAGGCGCCGCTCGCTGGCGACGATGAGGTCGTGGAAGAGGTCCTCGTCGCCCTCGTGGAGTTCGTAGTAGTACACGGAACGCGCTCCTTGGCCGGTCGGCTCGAGGGGTGGCCGGCAGCAGGTCGAGTATAGGGGCCATGGCGATCTCAGCCGAGGGAGGGCGCCGCACCGCGCCGCCCCGACCCCGGGTCTGCGTCGTCGGGGCGGCGAGTCGCGACCTCGTGCCCGGCGACCCTCGAGGCTGGCGACTCGGCGGCGGGGTCGTCTACGGCTCGCTCGCCCTCGCCCGGCTCGGCCTCGCTGTCGTCGCCTACGTCGGCCTCGACGCCGAGGCGGGGACGGCCGCCGAGCTCGAGACGCTCGCCCGGAGCGGGGTCGAGGTCCGTCCGGTCCCGCTCCGGCGGGGCCCGATCTTCGAGAACCGCGACGGGCGGCGTGGCCGGCGCCAGCGCTGTCGGGCCTGGCCCGAGCCGATCCCGCCGCAGATCGTGGACCCGGCGGTCGCGGCCGCGGCCGAGGGCTGGCTCTTCGCCCCCATCGCGGCCGAGCTCTCGCCGGACTGGGCGGCGGTGCCACGCTCCGACGCCGTCGTCGCCCTCACCTGGCAGGGCCTCCTTCGCCGGCCGCTGCCGGGCGGCCGGGTCGGTCGGCTCGCCCCGGCCCCGAACCCCCTCCTCGGCCGCGCCGACCTGGTCGGGGTGAGCGTCGAGGACCTCGGGCCGGAGTGCTCGCTGGAGTCGGTGGCAGCGCTCCTCCGGCCGACGGCGACCCTGGCCCTGACGGCCGCCGAGCGCGGTGGGCTCCTGGCTCGCCGGTCCCCGGAGGGACGCTGGCATTGGCGTGCCTACCGCGCCGTCCCGAGCCGGAGGGTCGTCGACCCGACCGGGGCCGGCGACGTCTTCCTCGCCGCGCTCCTGGCCGCGCACCTTGCGCCGGGCCTCGTCGGCGGTCGGATCGCCCAGGGCGGGGACGTCCTCTTCGCCGCCGCGGCGGCGAGCCTCGCCGTGGCGGCGCCGGGCGTCGGGGGGATCGGCGACCTCGCCGCCGTCCGTCGACGCCTCGCCGACCTGGCCGCCATCGATCGGGCCGAGGCCTAGCCGACGGTCGGCACGGGAACCCGGAGTGCGCCGGCGCCGGCGAGGCGGTCGTCGAGCGCGCTTGCGGCAGATGGTCGCCGGAACCTCGGCGACCCATCGTTCCCGTCCTCGAGGAGCGGGGCTGGCGGGCCGGCCTGCCGGCCGGGCCGTGGACCTGGGCCGGCTGAGCGTCGGACGCGGGCGAGCCGACGCCGAAGGCGAGCGGTTCGCCGGGCGAGGTCGGCCTCGAGTTCGGGGGCCGGCCGGCCGAGGAGGCGGAGCCGCTCGACGTGGCGCCAGGCCTCGCCGACGGCGCCGAGGGCGGCCGGCAGGTCCCGGCGCCGCCACTCGTGGAGCTTGGCGATCTCGATCCAGGCCCGCGCCGCGCCGAGCCCACCGGCCCGGGCGGCGACGGACCAGGCGGCGAGGGCTGCCTCCGTCTCGCCGAGCCGGGCGAGGAGGCGGGCTCGCTCGGCGGCGACCGTCGCCTCGGCCGGCCCGGTGCGATCGTGGCCGCCGTCGTTCCGAGGCCCGGGCGGCAGCCCGCGGACGGTGAACCGAGGCACGGGGCCGACGGCGAACCGAGGCGCGCTGCCGTCGGCGAACCGAGGCGCGCTGCCATCGACCCGCCGTGAACCCGCGAGTCGGGTCGCCGCATCGAGGCAGGCGAGGGCGTCGCCGAGCCGGCCGGCCCGTCGGAAGGAGCGGGCGAGGGCAGCGAGGTCGCCGACCGGGACGGCGGCGCCCGAGTCGAGCTGACTCGGGTCAGCGTACCGCTCGGCGAGGAGGACGAGGAGTCGGGCGAGGCTCCAGACGTCGCGCTCGTTGTGGTCGACGACCCGGCCGAGCTCGGCAGCCCGACCGGCGACGAGGAAGCGCCGGTAGCAGCCCGGGACCTCCCAGCCCTCGATGTCGTCGACCCGCTCGACGCCGAGGACGAACCGCTCGACGCTCCGGAGCCTCGCATCCGGCAGGCGATGGCGGAACCAGCGACGGGCGATCGGGAGGAGATCGAGGTGGCCGACCGGACCCGGGGGCGGCCGGCGCCGGAGCCGGTAGCGGGCGACGAGGAGCGGCCAGTCGAAGGATCGGCCGTTGTAGGTCACGAGCCGCGCCCCGGCCGGGACGTGCCCGGCGAGGGTTTCGAGGAGGGCCGGCTCGTCGGCCTCGTCGGGCAGGAGGAGACCGACCTGGCGAAAGGCGCTGCCCTCCCACCAGCCGAGGCCGACGAGGAAGACGAGCGTCCCGGCCGCCGTCTCCAGCCCCGTCGTCTCGGTGTCGAGGCAGACGAGCGGCGTCTCCGGTGGCGGGAAGCCAGGCAGGCGGGCGAGGAGGGACCGCTCGAGCGGGAGGGGCCGCGACGGACGCTCGACCCGGACGACGGTCCCGAGGGGGGTCTCGAGCCGTTCGCCATCGAGCTCGGCGACGAGGCGAGCGATCCGCGCCTCGCGGGCATCGCGAGCCGAGAGGAGGCCGGCATCCGGGGCCTCGGTGGATCGGTCCGACCCGCCCTCGGCGGCAGCGAGGAGGGTCCCCCGCCTCGCGCTCCAGGCGGCGAGCCGCCGTCGAAACGTCGCCTCGTCCACCATCGCCTTAGGCGGCGGCGACCGCGGCGGCGGCCCCGAGGGCCCGGAGGAGGCGGACGGCGAGGGCCTTCGCATCGAGGCCCGGATCGAGGCGTGGCCCGGTGCAGGCCGGGCAGCCGGCCTCGCAGTCGCAGCCGGTGACGAGCTCGAGGGCACCAGCCAGGACTTCGTCGTGACGGCGGAAGAGCCGCTCGGCGAGCCCGACGCCGCCGGGGACGGCCTCGTAGAGGTAGATCGTCGGCGCCGCCTGGTGCGGCGAGCGGACCTGGGCGACGAGGCCCAAGTCCCGCGGATCGACCATCGCCAGGATGCTCGCCACGGTCTGGATCGCCCGACCGGCGCCGAGGAGGGCGAGGTCGAGCTCGTCGCGCCGCCAGCCGGCCGCCGCGCCCTCGGCGGTGAGCCAGTAGGCGGTCGTCTGGAGCTCGAGCTCGGGCAGTCGAACGGGTCCCCAGCCGACGTTCTCGTCGGTCCCGAGGGTGAGCTTCTTGTAGAGGGAGACGAGGCTCGCCACCATGACCTCGCCGTGGGCCCGTCGCCCGCCCGGTGTCGGTGCCTCGTCGAAGACGTCGAGGGGCTTGAGCGTCACCGCCCGGTCGGCGACGGTGTAGTGATCGACGGCGACCCGATGAACGTAGGCCTTCCGCTCGCCCCAGTCGAGCCGATCGACGTGGTACTGGATCGACTCGTGGAAGTAGATGGCGCCCTCGTGGACGAGGACCTGGGCCGAGAAGAGATCGACCTCGCCGAGGACCCGCGGCCGGTCGCCGCTCGTGTCGATGATGACGACGTTTTCGGTGGCCGCGGTCCGGAGGGAGACGCTGGCGGCCGGGAAGTTCTCGGAGCTCCAGTACCAGCGTCCGTCGGCGGCCCGATGGACGTGGCCGTCCTCGGCGAGAAGGGCGAGGAGCTCGTCGGCCGGCAGGGCACCGAAGCGCTCCTCGGGCTCGAAGGGCAGCTCGAAGGCGGCACAGCGGAGGTGGGCGAGGAGGATGTGGAGGTTGTCCGGGTCGGCCCGTGCCTCCTCGGGGTCGCGCTCGAGGAGGAAGGCCGGGTGGCGGACGACGAAGCGATCGACCGGACCCGGGGCGGCGACGAGGACGGCGACCGCCGGCACGCCCCGCCGACCGGCCCGCCCGAACTGCTGCCAGGTCGCGGCGATGGTGCCCGGGTAGCCGGCCAGGACGGCGACCTCGAGCCGACCGATGTCGACCCCGAGTTCGAGGGCGTTCGTGGCGACGACGCCGAGGACGGACCCGTCCCGGAGGCCCCGCTCGATGGCCCGGCGCTCGCTCGGCAGGTAGCCGCTCCGGTAGCCGCGGACCCGCTCGTGCGGTCCGGCCCCTTCACGGAGAGCGTCGCGCAGCCGGCTGAGGAGGAGCTCGACGGCGGTCCGGGACCGACCGAAGACGATGGTCTGGCGTCCGGCCCGGAGGAAGGGCAGGGCCCAGCCGGCCGCCGTCGCCAGGGTCGCCTCGCGGGGGCTCGGGCCCCGGGCCGACGGGTCGACGAGGACGACGTGGCGGGGTGGTGCCGGGGCGCCGTTGCGATCGACGAGGCGCGGCGTCCGACCGGTGATGATCCGCGCCAGCTCCTCGGGGTTGCCGATGGTCGCCGAGCAGGCGACGACGACCGGCCGGCTGCCGTAGTGGGCGCAGACGCGGAAGAGGCGCCGGAGGACGTTGGCGACGTGGCTGCCGAAGACGCCCCGGTAGGTGTGGAGCTCGTCGATGACGACGATCCGGAGATGCTCGAACAGGGCGAACCACTTCGGGTGGTGGGGGAGGATCGCCCCGTGGAGCATGTCCGGGTTCGTGACGACGATCCCGCCCGCCTTGCGGATCCGCGACCGGATGGGGGCCGGGGTGTCGCCGTCGTAGGCGGCGACGGGGACCTCGAGCCCGGCGGCGCGGCTCAGCTCGGTGAGCTCGGCGACCTGGTCCTGGCCGAGGGCCTTGGTGGGGAAGAGGAAGAGGGCCCGGGCCGCCGGATCCTCGGCCAGGCCCTGGAGGGTCGGCAGGACGTAGCAGAGCGACTTGCCGGAGGCCGTCGGGGTGACGACGACGACGTCCTCGCCGGCGCGGACGGCCTCGAGGGCCTCGGCCTGGTGCCGATAGAGGGCCTCGATCCCCCGGCCGCGCAGGGCGTCGCGGATCCGGTCGTCGAGCCAGGCCGGGAACGGCGCCAAGTCGGCCGGTCGGGCCGGCAGGACGGCATGATGGACGACGGACGGCGAGACCTCGGGGTCGGCGAGGAGCCGCTCGAGGACCGCCTCTGTCGCCGCCGGGGCGTAGGTCCGCATCGTCGATCCTCCTCTCGAACGGGCGTTCGGTTTGCCTGGTCGCGAGCGTACCACGCATCCTGCCGGTCCGTTGTGTCAGCTTGGCTGACACAGGCGGTCGCAGTGGGTCGGCGACCGGCGGCTTCGGCAGTCGGGGAGCCCCGACACCGGATTTGACAGGCCGCTCGGGCGTAGCTACGCTGCCCGAACCATGTCCGGACGAGACGGAACGCCGCTCCGGCGTCGCCCATCGCTGCCGAAGGACCCGGGCTCCGACACCGAGCCCGTCGGGTCGGGCGCTTCCGGCCTCGTCCCGGCCGAGCGGCTCGCCGGTCTCGGGATCGCCGGCCTGTCCCGGCGCCGGGTCGCCGTCGCCGTCGGGCTCGTCGTCGTCGCCTGGATCACCGTCGCCGTCGGTCGCCAGCTCGGGGCCGCCGGAGCGGCCCAGGCACGGGCCGAGGCGCTGGCGGCGGAGGTCGAGCGCCGCTCGGCCGAGGTGGCCGCGCTCGAGGCCGAGCTGGCCCAGATCCAGGACCCGGCCTACGTCCGGCAGGAGGCGCGGGCCTACGGTCTCGGGGCGCCGAACGAGATCCCCTTCGCCGTCGACCCGGCCGCCCCGCCGCTGCCACCGAACGCACCCGGCTCGGCGGCGACCCGCCTCGGCGAGATCGTCGAGCGACCGAGCCCGCTCGAGGTCTGGCTGACGGTCCTCTTCGGCCCCGACCCGGGCGACTGACCCGAGCGAGGGGCGTCGTGGGGGCGCGGATCCGGCCGCGGACGGCGAGGCCGCCGAGGCCGCGCGTGGGCCCGACCGACTCCATCGTCGACGTGCCCGGGGTCCGGGTCGGTCAGGTCGAGCTCCCGGCGGGCGAGGGTGGAGCGGCGCCGCTGACCGGCCTGAGCGTCGTCGTCGTCCCGGGCGGCGCCCTCGGTGCCGTCGACGTCCGGGGCGGGGCGCCGGGGACCCGCGAGACCGACGCCCTCGGGCCGAGCGCGGCCGGCGAACGGGTCCACGCCGTCTGCATCGTCGGCCGGAGCGTCTTCGGCCTCGCCGCGGCGGACGGGGCCGTGGCCGAACTGGAGCGGCGAGGGATCGGGCTGCGGATCGACCTCGGACCGGCGGGTCGGTTGACGATCCCGATCGTCGCGGCCGCCGTCATCTTCGACTTCGCCACGGGGGACCCGACCATCCGGCCGGGGCCGGCCGAGGGCGCCCTTGCCGTCGCCCGGGCCCTCGATCTGCCGCCGACGAGGCCGGCCGCCGGTCGGGCCGGTGCCGGGGCCGGAGCGGGCTTCGGGCGCCTGGGCGGCCGGTGGCGGCCCGGTGGGGTCGGCCACGCCTCGCTCCTCGTCGAGACCGGGACGGGCACCCTCGCCGTCGGGGCCCTCGCCGTCCTCAACGCGGCGGGGACGGTCGTCGCCGGCCGGCGGCGGTCACCGGATCGACTCCCGGACGTGGGCGCCATCGAGGGCGCGCGCTGGAACACCGTCCCGGTCGTCGTCGCCACGAATGCCGCCCTCTCGAAGCTGGAGCTGGCCCGGGTCGCCATCATGGCCCACGACGGGATCGCCCGCCTCGTCCGGCCGAGTCATACCGCCCTCGACGGCGACACCGTCTTCGCCCTGGCCGTGCCCGACGGGCCGGAGGCGCCGGCCGTTGGGGTGGGGGCCTGGGGCGCGACGCGCTCGACCGTCGTCGGTGCCCTGGCCGCCGAGGCCGTGGAGCGCGCCCTCCGAGAGGCGTCCGGCGGCCAGGAGTGAGGCGGCCGGCGGTTCCGGGGCGCACACTCCGGATGGCTGCGGCCCCCCGGAGTGACGGTCCAGCCGCCCGCCCGAGATGGGCCGTCCGGGGACGCGCCCCCGACGACGAACCAGGCCGGCACGGGCCGGCGTGATCCGGACCGGCTTACGGCAGCGGTGCGTCGACCCGGATGCTGGGGTCGTACTCGACGACGGTGGTCGCCGTCTGAAGCGGCCCGTCGGAGACCATCTTGTAGATCCGCCCGTCGGCGCCGACGGAGACCCGGTAGTCGATCGCGGCGGTCCCGCTGCCGACCGTCAGCGCATAGACGTTCGTCGGGGTCGTGCCAACGACCTCCGAGCCGATGAGGTCGTACGTCTGGCCGGCGGTGGCGAGGGTCTCGAGTTCCTTCGTGAAGCCGATGGTCTCCAGGAGCTTCGCCGGGTTGCCGACGAGGTAGACCAGCTGCGCGAACCCGGCCAGCGGACTGTCCTTGGGGACCTGGAACCATTCGCCTTCCTTCGCCCCGAGCTGGGCGAGCTCGGTCGCCCAACTGGCGGGCACGCCGGTCGCCTTCAAGTAGAGCGCGGGCGAGATGAGGATCGCCTCGAGAACGGCGTGCTCGGCGGGCGGCAGCGGACCCGTGAGATGAACGCGCGTGCCCGATTGGGCTTCGAGGACCGACTCCAGCGTCAGCTTCGAGTCCTTCTGGACGACGGTCTGCTTCCAGCGCCAGGGATAGGCCGCGAACGAGGCCTCGAAGGCCGACCGCATCGCAGCGATGCTCATGCTGCCGGCCGCCGCGGCGGCGCTCTCAGCCGGACTCGGACTCGGACTCGGGCTCGGAGGGGCGGCGCTGGCCTGGACGGGCGAGTTGGCCGGGGTGGCCGCGTTCGGGGCGGTCTGGCTCGGCGCGGCCTGGCTGCAGGCCGCAAGGGTGGCCGCCAGGACGAGGGTGACGAGCGTCTGGATCACGCGGGGCGGTGCCGGTGGGCGGTCGAGGGCCGGTGTGACGACGGGTCCGGGGCGGGGATCACGGGTCATCGTCTCATCTCCTCATCTCCTCATCTCCTCATCGTGGCCGCGGCCGCCCCGAGCTCGGTCGGGCGCAACGGCAACGACCTCCACGATCCGGTCGAACGGGAAGGCGGCCCGCTCGTTGAGCTCGGCTACCGCCTCCCGGTCGGGTGCCTCGAACAGGCAGAGGCAGGTCTCGTCGGCCGGGATGTGGGCCGACCACAGATGCCGAACACCGCGTCCGACCTGGCTCGCCTCGTCGGCGGCGAGGGCCACGCGGGTGACGGAGTCGACCAGGCGTTCGGTCGGCCCAGGGGCGTAGCGCTCGACGAGAAAGAGGCTCATCGGGTCCTCAACTGCGAGCTGGCGCCGCGCCGGCTCGCCCGACGTGGCGGGTGTCTGACGGATGGACAGGTCGCTGATGGACGGCGGCTCGGTGGCGCGGCGTGGATCCGACGGTTCGTGCCGGCGGGTTCGGGCCAGACGCCCACGGCGGACGCTACCCGACCGCAAGCGGGCCGCGCATCCGTGGAACCACCGAACTATTCCGCACGGAGCCGCTCTACCGTCCGAGCCCCCGGGCCGGGCCGCCGCCACGAGGTGCCCCATCGCCCGGGCCGCCGCCACGAGGTGCCGCCGTCTTGGGCTGGCGCCGCCCGCCGCCCGGCGACGATCGCTCAAAGATCGGTGGTTCCACGGATGGCGTGCCGATCCGGGGGCGCTAGGGTCGGGCGACGACCGCGACCCGGGAGGCGATGTTGCCGACCGAGTCACGCTGCCCGGATCGGGCCCGACGGCAGCTCGACAACGGCAGCTCGACAACGGTGGGTCGAGGAAGAAAGGTAGGAAGCCATGGATGCACTGCCTGGTATGGACCGAGCGGGCCGGACGACGCCTCCGAGCGCAGGAGCCGGCCACCGAAGACATCGCCGGCGCTTCCTGAGCGCGATCCTGACGACCGGACTCCTCATCGCCCTGACAGCGACTCCGGCGAGTGCGGCGACGACGACGCTCGTTGCGCCGACCGTCCTGTCCGGGAGCCAGTCGGTCAGCGGCACGTCGATCACAGTCTCGGGCGCGGGCGTGACCGCCACGATGGACCTGACGACGAGCCTCTCGTGGAGCCAGGCCGCCGCGGTCGCCGCGACCTTCGACCCGAACCTCGTCCGTCAGGGGCGGCCCCTGGATCCCGTCGATGCCTTCAGCCGGACGGGGAGCGGGACCCTCAAGGTCGACTGGACCCTCGCGAACCTGACGATCTCATGGGACGGCGTCTCCGTGGGGCCCTTCTCGCCGACCTTCACGGACTCGACCTCATGCGACCTCAAGGCGGTCGGAGCGAGCCCCTACTCGTGCTCAGCCGCCAGTAGCCAGGTGGACTTGATCCCGGTCTTCTACACCTACATCGGGCCATACGCGAGCGTCGGGCTGAAGACGAAGATCACCGTCCAGCCGGCCGCGCTCGAGACGCTCCGGACGGCCAGCTTCGGCGGGCTGACCGACGGAACCGCCAATTTGAGCCTGGGCGAAAGCCCGATCACCGATCCCCTGACG
>Ga0272446_1002589_pt1 | contig 24298 bp, 16 predicted proteins | sample YNPCB0061_FD_194587 | JGI IMG/M metagenome (GOLD analysis project Ga0272446, IMG submission 194587) | Hot spring microbial mat communities from Yellowstone National Park, WY, United States - YNP-CB-006-1 | ecosystem: Environmental > Aquatic > Thermal springs > Hot (42-90C) > Sediment | place...
AAACCTGTAGAGACCCGTTAGGGCTTGGTTACCTGAAGTTATAGACCACAGCGCTCAGCGTTCTTGGATCTGCTTTACTGGATCTTTACACGGATCTTTCCTGGCTTTATTCGTCTTACTTGAGAAAGAGGGTATAAAGATAAAAGCCGAGATCACAACCGCCATATCGCTGATTGTTATGACAGGTTGCTTCTGCCACGTTACGCTAGTTCAACTAGAAAAAGCCGCAATATTAGTGAGGAAATTTCCGGTTTTCTTCCAACCTGGATGGATTAGGTTAGTAGTTACGCTGAATCAGTCAAGATTTTGTCTAAAGCGCTTCGCTAAGGTCGTATCTACCTTCTGATTAAAGTCGTCGCATTGCATCGAAATTACCACTTACGACAATCTGAGAAATGATTGCTGTATCAACATAGAATCTCTGTATTTGTTGTCTTAATAGACATCTTAAGCTCAGAGAAGCTATCTTTTGTAGGTGGAATTTTGATCTATTTCTACCAACATTCTAGTCATTGGGGTATGGGCGAAATGCCTGGCTGTAGGTTTTGCCCCCTTACTTGGCCGCCCCAGCTAGTCAATCTTTGTTTCCATTACAAGTTGCCAACATGACAGGTTGACCGCTGCAAACGGCAGCTCATTATGCTGAGGACTGAAACTTAAATAGCGCCAATATAAGCGGCTGCAGATGGTTTGTAGCACTTAATGAAAGACGACTGCTGTCATGCATTGATATATGGAGGTGATACTTTTTTTCACGGCTTTCCTCAGGGTTATTTGATAAACCAGGTAGAAAATGGGTGTTACTTAATATCCTGACTCAGGATGAATTCATGTTGTTGAATTCAGGTGTTTAGTCTGATCAACCAGATTGGTTTTGAAGTAGTAATATTATTCGTTTCTGAACAGAATGCAATGCTTTTTCCAGATTAGCTTGTCTAATTAGTCACGCTCAATCAAAAGCGCTTTCCTCCTTAAAGGAAAACCATAGTATGACGGAAAACATTCAGTTGGTATCACTGTCTTGCCTGTCTACGCCTAAACGGTTACCTCAGCACAATATGGTGTGATTCTATCTGAGGAAAGAGCGTTGGTTTGTGTTGAAGATGGCGGTTCTCAGTTCTGAATAAAAATCCCATGTCTTTAGCGATGAATTGTTCGGCGGCAGTTTTTCTTGACGCGATTTTTAGTGCTGGATGTTTTCGGCGATCGCAGGCTGTCACCGTCACTACTTGTCACTCATTGCTTGTCGTTAGGTTGTTGTTTGCGGTTCCTCTGTTTTAACTATGCAAGAGAAATCAACGGTTCATCTCACCATTCGAATGCTTCGCTATCCTCCGCTGATTTTGGCCGGTTTCAGTCTATGCTTGGGCAGTTCCTTGCTGCTGATCGGGCGGGCCATGGCCCAAAGCGAATTGCCTGATTATCGGCAACAAGCCACTCCTGCCGAAGCTATCCCAGAATCACGGCAGCCCCCTACCAACCCTGATAAACAGGTGCTCCCTGGCGAACAGGTGCAACCCCTTGCTGCAGGGCAGTATGTCGTTGAGTTTAACCGCAGCCCGGTGGTTGGCAGCCGCTTGCAACTGCGCGGCATCTATGACGAATCGCGGCTCCGGTTTACCCGTCCGCGACATTGGCAAATTCAAAAAAGTCAAATTGCCTTACGATTTCGCCATTCTCCTGCCCTGTATGCCACCCGCTCCAACTTGAGTGTATTGGTGAATGGTGTAAGTGTAGGTAGCGTGCCGCTCAATCAGAAAGAAGGAAAGATCGGTACTGCCGTGTATTCCATCCCCCCTAACATTTTGCAAGATTACAACGAAGTCGTCGTCGCCGCCCTACAAAATAACTCCCCCACCTGTACCCAAGATCCCTTTGACCCCTCCCTGTGGACTGAACTTCTACCTGACTCCAAACTGGTGTTTGATTACCAGCCCCAGCCCATTCGGCTTGACTTTAGCCAATACCCCTTCCCCTTGTTTGATGAATTAAGCCTCAACCCAAATCAAGTGGCGTACCTGTTGCCGAGCCGTATCGATGAAGCCTGGCTAACCGCCACCACCCGGTTTCACACCGCCCTGGGACGGTTGGCTCAGTTTCGCCCCCTCAACACCCGACTAGTATCAGATCCCACTCGATTGCAAGCAGGGGAGCGCCTGATGGTCATCGGGACTCCCCAAACCCAACCCGCGCTCAAGACTCTGAAGTTGCCCCTCTCGCTCCAGGGCGATCGCTGGCTGGATGAGCGTCGCCAAAAACTGGCAGATGACGTAGGCGTGCTGATGCTGGCACCCAGTGCCGACCAAAAGGGCATCATCTTGGTGGCTACTGGCAACACCCCTGCCGCTGTTAGCAAAGCAGTGCAGTTTTTGCTCCAACGCCGGGATCAGCAGATTGGCAGCGGTCAAATCATCCTAGTCAAGCAGATATCGGATGTGCCTACCCCACCCACCCGCGAGTGGCCTGGCTATCTCCCCATCAATAATGAGTTTGAACTGAAGGATTTGAAGACCCACGCAGATACCCCTTTTCCCGACGTTACCACTCGCGGCTCCGATGCCCCACCAATTGAATTTGACTTTCGTGCCCTGCCCGATGACCACTTTCTCTCAGGGAACGTGCTGCATCTGCGCTATAGCTATGGTCCTCAGTTGAATCCCCTCACATCCTTACTAGAAGTGCAGTTGGATGGTCTGCCCCTAGCAGGGCGCAAACTTGATGCTGTTGATGGGGCACGGCAGGCTAGCCTACGGGTCGAACTCCCCGCTGATAAAATCAAACCCAACTCCAAAATCCAGGTGCGGTTTCAACTAGATCCGAGGGAGCGCCGCTCCTGTAATCGACCAGTAGACCAACACCTCTGGGGTACGGTTCATGCCAACAGTCGCTTTGAACTAAAGCGGGAAAATATCGCTCGTGTACCCGACCTCAAACTGCTGCAAACGGGCTATCCGTTTACAGCTCCCCAGGATTTATCACAGTTGGCACTGGTGGTACCCAATTCCCCCAGCCAGGCCGATTTACTGGTTTTACTTACTCTCAGTGAACGATTGGGACGGATTAGTCGCGCTGAATCCGTCAAGCTCGACGTCTATCGTGCTCAGCATTTGCCCTCTGTTGTGCGCGATGAGCGGCATTTAGTTGCAATTGGGACAGCGTCCCAATTTCCTTTACCCGATGGGTTAAAAGCTGAGGGCTTTACCCTCTACTCCCTGTTTGAGCGCCGTCGCGACCAAGCCGCTATTCGCACCCTGCCAGACGTAGAAGGGGTAGTGAAGCAAATCGTCTCTCCCTGGAATCGCGATCGCCTGCTGTTACTGTTGACCGCGCAAACAGCCACAGGGCTGAAAAATCTCCAGGATATCTTCATTCAAGATTCACTGTTTTACCAACTGCGAGAAGACACGGTGCTGATCAGCCAAACTTCGACCCAACCGACGCCAGAGGGAGCGCCCAACTACACATTAGAATTTCTCCAACAAGCGAAACACCATCGCCGTCTGAGTGAAACCCCGTGGCAAGAACGTGCCTGGCAATTTTTAGGGGGCAACTGGTTTCTGTTAATTCCTGGCATGCTAACCCTGGGGTTACTGCTGTATGGCATCGCCCAGGCTAGCCTAAACCGCTATACCGCATTGGACAAATCCCAGGAGAAATAAATGGCTCGTTCATCCCTTTCCCCTTCCCCTCGGTTGCGTCGCTGGCAGCATCAACCAGCACAGTGGATGGTGGGCTTAATGCATCAGTTGCCTGCCATGTTTGAATCCATAGTGCAGTCCCATGCATTCATGCAGTTACTCCTATTGGGCTGTCTGGGGTGGTTGGCCGTGCCCATGCTTACCCTCCGCCCCGCTGTCTGGCAACAGGGCATCATCGCTCTGACTATCATTCTATTTGGCAATTGGTTGGTGCGATTAGAAGAAGCTCAGCGAAATACTGCCATAAGCGAACGAATTCATCTTCTACTAATCAGCTTAAGCGCACTCACAACGCTACGCTATTTGTATTACCGTACCTCTTACACACTATCTTTAGAAAACTGGCTGAATGGTCTCTTTTGCCTATTATTATATGCTGCCGAGTTGTATGCCATTGGCACCCTATTTTTGGCCTACTTTCAAACCCTGCGGATACGAGAGCGGCGCCCGATTGACCTATCACACCAGCCGCCGGAGGCATGGTTAAGCGTGGATATCTACATCCCCACCTACAACGAGGATGTAGCGATTGTGCGCAAGACTGCCTTGGCAGCGCTGGCCATTACCTATCCTGCCGGTAAGAAACGGGTATATGTCTTAGATGATGGCCGCAAGTACCCTGAACGTCGCCAACGCCTCCAGGCGATGTGTGAGGAACTGGGCTGCACCCTTCTGGTGCGCGAGGACAATCTCCATGCCAAAGCAGGCAACATCAATACGGCCCTGGAGAAAACAGAAGGTGATTTAGTCTTGATTCTTGATTGTGATCACATCCCAGCACGGTGCATCCTCGAAGAAACGGTAGGTTTCTTTACCAACCCGAAGGTGGCGCTGGTACAAACACCCCATTGGTTTTATAACCCAGATCCATTTGAGCGGAACTTGCTCACTGGTGGCCGAGTACCTGTGGGCAATGAACTATTCTATAAAGTGCTGCAAAAGGGCAACGACACCTGGAATGCAGCCTTCTTTTGCGGCTCGGCTGCCATTATCCGACGCGACTATGTACGCCAAATTGGCGGGATTGCCACCGAAACAGTGACAGAAGATTGCCACACAGCACTGCGGTTGCATTCCCTCGGATATGAGTCGGTCTACTACGACAAGATTATGGTGGCGGGCCTAGCCCCGGAGAAGTTTTCCTCCTATGTGGGTCAACAGGTACGCTGGGCGAGGGGGATGGCCCAAATCCTGCGCTTAGAAAACCCCTTGTTTAACCGCAAACTCAACCTCACCCTACCGCAGCGTCTGTGCTATTTCAGTGCCACGTCCCATTTTTTCTTTGGCTTTCCCCGCCTGATGTATGTGATTGCGCCGATGGTCTATATGCTGTTGGGGATTTCGTCGGTGCGGGGCTTAGGGGTGGAAACGCTATTTTATGCGCTCCCCCATATTTTGCTGTCAATGCAGACGAATCATATTCCCTACAAGCATGTACGCTTTTCATTTTGGAATGAGATTTATGAGTTTGCCATGTCTTTTCAGGCGGGCATTGTGACGCTGCTGGCATTAATCAATCCAAAGTTAGGGTCTTTTAATGTGACGGATAAAGGGCTGACGGTAACCGAGCGCAGCTTCGACTTTGACAGTGTCCGCTACCTCCTGTATCTCAGTATTTTGGCTGCGGCATCTTTATTGGCGATTCCCTTTTGGTTGGTAATTAGCCCTCAGGATACGCAGGCAGTGCTGATTAATGCGCTGTGGAATGTGTTCAATTTGTTTTTGCTCTTGGCAGCGTGTTTGGTAGCTTTTGAACAACCCCAGTTGCGAGATGCTCATCGCTTGCCGCGCCAGTTGACAGCGAAGCTTCATAGTGGTGACCAAACCTGGACAGGTATCACCCGCAATGTCAGTGAGTCGGGGGCACTCGTTTGGCTGGAGGAGTGGCCAAATGTTCCAGACGAGGTGCAGGTGGAATTAGTGGGGGATTATGGCGCGCGGGTGTTGCTTGATGCCCATATTGTCCGAGCAAAGGCGACACCGTTATTACAGGCGGAGGTGGCGCTACAGTTTGTCAATCTAACTCAGATCCAGCAGGATGACTTGGCGCTGGTGATCTATTCGGATGTTAAGGAATGGTATTCGCAGAACCGTCAGGAGTCTGATAATCCCATTGATTCGTTTAAGTTTATTGCGGCCAGTTTGAGGCGGGCTTTTCAGGAGTTTCGCCCAGAGGCCAAGGTCAAGGTGCGGAAACAGGTTAATCTCTCTACCTTCTTATTCTGGGAGGGCTGGGGTCAGATTTCCTATCCTGCTACTATCACCGAATTGGGATTAAAAGATATCCGGCTTGAATTGGAGGCAATGGATCCGGAAGCTCTCGATTCCTTAGTTCCTTCTCGCACTTCCCTGAGTTTGCTTGTCTTTCGCCAGCCTGATGACCCTTCCCCCCTTAGCCTGATTGCAGAACTCAAGCAGGTCGATGTCCTGCCTGATTTAGGTCACCGCATTCTTATGGAGCTTTTCTTCCCGCCAACGCTGGAAAAGCAGCAAAAAGATAAAATTCGTCGTCTTCTCAGGAGCATTAGCTAGGTATGCCTAGCTATTGATGGGGGTCAGCAATCAAGCAGCTAGAAATAAAAGCCTGAATTTTTCTGGTCATCTAATTCTGCTCTGCTCTTACAGAAACGTTTACTCACCTGAATTACTCACCAACCGCTGAAACCTTAATGGCAGAAACACCTCAAAATACAGACTGTTTTTTAGGCAAATCGCCAGATTGGTTTTTTGGCAAGTCTTCCAGCGATTTTCCGAAATCGTAATGAATCATGCAGGCTAAGCGGTAAGAAGTAGAATGCATACAAGGTTTCTATTTATTTCTAAGCGTATTCTTAACTTTATCTTCTAATTCTGCAGAATATTTTTGAAGATTACAAGCATTCTCTAATAAGGCTAAAAGTCAGCAACAACTTTCTATTTTGATTAATTTAATCACGATAAAAATCTTCTATTAAAAACTCTTTGAAAAAATCTCTTCTTTATATTTTTTCGTATCATCTTTGCTTTATTTTTAATCGTTTTTCTCAATGTTCTGTTACTCTATTTATAGGGTTAGTTAGACTACTGACTGCATTTAGCAGAATTAGGTGAACTACTTTTGCATTTGGCTTTTCAGCCAATTTTCTATATTTCTCCTGGTGCAATTCTGCTGATACTGAGCGTTTTGAACTAATCATCGATGCTAATAACTTCATTGAGCAGATATCAATGAACATTACCTCAATGTCTAATTATCGATTCCCCCAGCGATTATATCCTCTGAATCTGTTGGCTCAACTCAAAAGTCGTAAGATGACGGGGTGTCTGAGGGTTGCAGAAGGATCAACAATCTGGTCAATTTACCTGGAAGAAGGGGATTTGATCTACGCCTCCAACTCTATTTCTCCCTTTGAGCGCCTCGATCGCCATTTGACTCAAATGAGTCGGCAAGCTCCCAGTTTGGTCAGTGCTGTACGGGTACAACTCAGGTTGCTGTTTGAAAATCAACAGGCCTATCAGACGGCGCTATCAGCAGATTTTCGTGCCATTCACTGGTTGGTAGAACAGCAATATCTACAATCAGAGCAAGCTGCCTCTTTAATTGAAGGGATTGCGAAAGAAATCATTACCAGCTTTTTGGCGGTGAATCGTGGTAGCTACGAGCAAATTGAGCGAGAATACTTTGATCAATGGCTCAATCTGGGGCGATTTGATCTGCCCCGTCTGGTTGATCAGTGTCAGCAGCAAGCTCAGGTTCAAAAATTACAGGAGGAGAGCGATGGCCCAAAGCGATCGCCCTTTAACCCAATTACCCTTGACCGCGGGCGATTGACCCAGCCACGACCCACCGACCAATTTCCATCGGGTAACCCTCGTCGCCAGTCTCCTGAGGTTACCGATTCAACAGGTCACCAGCCTGATGAATTGATTCATCCGCCGCTTACAAAGTTGTCTAAGCAGCATTACACAGTTGTCTGTATCGATGACAGCCCCACGGTTCTCCGTTCTATCAGCACATTTTTAGATGATGCAATGTTCTCTGTAGTCATGATCAATGACCCAGTCAAAGCACTGATGCAAATTGTTCGGAGTAAGCCAGATTTGATCCTGCTGGATGTCACTATGCCAAATTTAGATGGCTATGAACTCTGCTCTCTGCTGCGACGACATCCTAGCTTTAAAAACACCCCAGTGGTGATGGTTACCGGTAACACAGGCTTTATTGACCGGGCCAAGGCAAGGCTTGTTGGTGCATCGAGTTACCTGACAAAGCCCTTTACCCAATCTGAACTGTTAAAGACTGTCTTTAAACACCTGACTTAATGCATCGGCCAAGTATAACCCAAAAGGATGTCTTTCTGGTTTGGCAGGAGAGGTTCAACCTCTTGTCTGAGAGGGAGATGTTTGCATTCCTGGCCCTAATCTTGAAAGTGTGGAATACCCTCAACTCAAAACTTGTGGGTTTCTTATAAATCACTGGAATGATTTGGAACTGAGCCAGAACTTTATTGGTTGTTGAAGCATCTGAACAATTTTATAAGCCTGCTGACATCAAAATTAGAGATTTGTGAGTTAATGATGTACCAAAAAGTTGCTAGAGGTTGAGCGAAATCGTGTTGCAGAGCAATATAAAATGCGCAGTGCCTCTATCGGAAAAAGCCCATTCAGCGGGGATGCTCCTTCCATTGAGTCCTTTAGTACTACGATGCGGCATTCAAAATGTACAGTGCAAAGGGAAAAACCTCAGTCTGTTCGGATTTTAAGCTGCCTGAACAATGGACTGATTTCTGACATGATGTATTCGACTAGGACTTTCAAATTTAATTGAGTTAAAACTCCAGGGTTAGAGCTGGATGAAGTCTAGATAAAAAATTGCAACACTTGATTTGGGGAAACTCGAAAATGAGCATTACTCTGATGACGACCATTTTGGTTGTTGAGGATACTCTCTCTGAGATGCGGCTGATTAGTCACTATCTGCAAGAGAGTGGTTATTCGGTTATTAGTGCTATTAGTGCTAAGGAAGCACTTAAAAAAGTTAGTGAATGTAAGCCAGATGTGATTATCACTGATGTGGTAATGCCTGGCATGAGTGGATTTGAACTATGCCGCAGCATCAAGAAAGAACCAGGTTTAGAAACTGTACCAATTATTATTTGTACTTCTAAAAATCAAGATATCGATCGATTTTGGGCGATGCGGCAGGGAGCCAGCGCTTACCTGACAAAACCCTTTACTCGTGAGCAGTTACTGACGGTCGTTAAATCTGTTACAGGTTAATCTGATGCATTCCTCTGCCATTGTTACTCATGCCCTGCGATCGCAAAAGATCCAGGGAGATCCCTATCTCAAAGTTCGGTTAACATCCCAAGTAGTGGCGGCTCTGGGCATGCGTTATGTTCAGGAGGCGCTGGTGCTGCCGATGCGGCAATTAACACCAATGCCCAATAAGCCAGCCTGTCTGTTGGGGTTAACCAATCGACGCGGGCAGGTGGTTTGGGCCGTTGACTTAGCGAGAGTGCTGGGGCTGGGGATGCTGCCAGCTAATCTGCAACAACACAATGTCACCATTGTGCAGGTAGGCAAGATGCTACTGGCCCTAGCTGTGCACCAAGTAGAAGAAATTATTTGGCTACAGCCGGAAGTGATTCAACCAGCTCCGGGACAGGTCGCCCCCGATTTATTGCCTTACCTGCAGGGTTGCTGGGTGCAGTCTCAACAGGTGGGCCTAGTTCTAGATATTGCCGCGATCGCTCAATCTCACACCTTACATCGTGATTAGCTTTCACTGATTGAATGCGCTTCCCCTGGCCCCCGACTGCCCCACCATTGCGGTCATTTTCCTGCTGCTGAATGATCTTTCCCCTACCCATACTTAGAAAGGATTCCCACCATGGTTAATCGCACCAAGCCTGTCAAAAACATTCCGAACTGGGACTCAGCGTTTAACAACGGTACAGAGATCCCCTCTTCCCGCACGGCTGCTGACCACCCCCCCACTGAAGCAGCCCATGAGATCGGCACCAATCAGCGAACCGCCCGGTTAAAGTCGATGGGGGTACGGCAGAAAACAGCTCTGTCGGTCCTGGCTCTAGGGACGTTACCGTTAATAGTTGCCAGTGGCATCATTTACACCACAGCACAACGGGCCTTGAGACAACAGACCTTCGCGACGCACCAGCAGAATGCAGAGCAGGTGGCTAAGGGGCTACATCAGTTTATGGCTGAGCGGTATCGAGATATTCAAGGGCTGGCCAATTTGCCAATCTTAGCGAACCCGCGGCTACGCAGCAGTACGAGCAATGCCGAGCAGCAAGCGGTGTTGAAACAATTTATGCTGGCAACGCAGGCCTATGACAATATTGCCGTTTTTAATGCCAATGGTGCTCCGATTCTGCAAACGGGTACAGAGTCATTGCCAAATCAGCGCGATAATGCTGCGTTTCAACAAGTGGTGAAGAGTAAGCAGCCGCTGATTACCCAACCCACCGCAGCAGCAGATGGTACGACGAAAATCTACCTGTTTGCTCCAGTGCAAGAGCCGGATTCAGACCGGGTTACTAAAGTGGTGCGGGCCAGTATGCCCGCCAGTGTTTTAGAAAGCTTGTTGCAAGCCAATGATAGTCAAGGTGCTCGTTACCAGGTAATCGATAACTCGGGTAAGGTTTTTATTGCGGAGGGGAAAGAGCAGCTAGGCCGCTCTGCTCAGGAGGCCTTTTCTAAATTAGAGCCACTACTCACTGCGCAAGTCAGCGGTAGCTTCGAGACAAACCGTTCCACGGATCAACCAGCGCAATTGCTGAGTTATGCTCCCCTACCGCGGCGCGAAGGGCTACCCAATCTCCAGTGGGGGGTAATTTTGGGCAAAGATACCCAGGTTGCCCTGGCACCGCAGCGATCGCTGTCGATGCAATTTCTCCTAGGGAGTGGGCTGATGACCGTGCTGTCGGGAGCGATCGCCGTTTGGTGGGCCAATCGTGCCACCCGTTCATTAGTCAAGACCACCCAACTGGTGCAACAAATTACCCATGGCGACTTAGATACCCGCTTGGTTGTCCAGGGAGAGGATGAAATGGCCACCCTGGGCACCACCATCAACCAGATGGCTGAGCAAATTCAACACCTCCAGAGAACCCAAGTAGTCCAGGCAAAACGGGCCAAACTCGTAGCCGACCTAACCTCAAACATTCGGCAAACGCTCGATTTCGATACCATCCTGCGCACATCGGTTGATGGGGTACGCCAGGTATTTGATGTTGATCGCGCTGTGATTTATCGGTTTCACCCCGATTTTAAGAGTGGGGAAGTGACGGCAGAATCCGTTGGAGAGGGTTGGGGCCGCGCCCTCGGGCAAATCATTCATGATCCACTGCTACCCGACTCTGTGGCACGCTACAAATTGGGGCGCGTCACCATGGTGGAAAACCTGGAAACTGCAAACCTCTCCCAGTGCCATTGCGAGATCTTAGAGCGCCTGGAAGTGAAGGCAAACATTGTTGCACCGATCTTGGTCGGAGACGATTTGATCGGCTTGCTCTGCGCCCATCAGTGCCGCGGACCACGTTATTGGGAGCAAACAGAGATTGAGTTAATTCAACAACTCTCTACTCAGATTGGCTATGCCCTGAGTCAAGCGGCCTTGCTCAAGCAACAGAGTGATACGGCTCTACGGGAACGCCAGCAGGGGGCGATCGTAGCGCGGATGCGGGAATGCTCCGATGAAGACAGCATCCTTCAGGTCGCAGTGAGAGAAACCCGAACCGCTTTGGAGAGCGATCGTGTGCTCGTCTATTTATTTGATCAGAACTGGTCTGGCAGAATCGTTGCCGAATCCGTTGAACGGCGCTTTCCCATCGCTCTGGGTGCCCAAATTGCCGACCCCTGCTTTGCCGAAGGCTATGTGGAGAAGTATCGGCAAGGGCGCGTACAGGCCACCAACAATATCATGGAAGCGGGTTTGACCGATTGTCACCTGATGCAGCTAAAACCCTTTGAAGTTAAGGCCAATTTAGTCGCTCCAATTCTAGTAGAGGGTCGCTTAAAAGGTTTATTTGTGGCCCATCAATGCGATGCCCCCCGCGAATGGAGTGATTTAGACATGAACTTCATGCGCCAGATCGCCATTCAATTAGGTTTCGCCCTGGAACAAGCCAGTTTGTTTCAAAAGCAAAAGCGCAACGCCGAACAAGCTTATCAACTCAAAGAAATCATGGCGGGGATGCGGCAATCTCTCCGGCGAGAAGACATTTTTCATGCCACAGTGGATAAACTGCGCTATGCCCTAAAGGCGGATCGCGTCGTGATCTATGAGTTTAACCCCGACTGGAGCGGCACCATCACCGCAGAATCAGTGGCCAGCGGGTGGCGGCGAATTCTACATCAAGTTGTGGCAGATCCATTTCGCGAAGGTCTGACTGAGGAATACCGGAATGGCCGTGTGCGGGCCATGGCAGATGTCAATCAAGAAGAGATTGCCGATTGTCATCGGGATATTCTAGAAAACTTTGAAATCCGCGCCAGTATCGTTGCCCCCATCTTGCGCCAAGGTGACTTAATTGGCTTAATTTCAGTGCATCAGTGCGCTGGGCCACGGCTCTGGCAAGAAGAAGAAGTCGGACTGGTGAGCCAGGTGGCCACTCAACTTACCTTTGCCCTAGAGCAATCCGATTTATTTGAAGAGCGGGAAAAAGCCCGGTTGCAGGCAGAAGCCATTTCCCAAGAACAACGACAGCAAAAAGAATCTCTCCAGATGCAGTTAGTGGAGTTGCTCAGGGATGTGGAAGGAGTCGCTCAGGGTGATCTGACCGTGCGCGCTGATGTCACTGCCGCCGATATTGGTACCGTTGCCGACTTCTTTAACGCCATTGTCGAAAGCTTGCGCCAAATTGTTACCCAGGTAAAAGCCTCTGCCACCCAGGTCAACACATCTCTGGGGCAAAATGAAGAAGCGATGCGCCAACTCGCCGAAGAAGCCCTGCAGCAGGCGGAAGAAACCACCCGTACCCTTGCCTCGGTGGAGCAAATGACTCGCTCGATCGCAGCGGTGGCAGAGAGCGCTCAGCAGGCTGCCCAAGTAGCCCGCCATGCCTCCACGACTGCCGCTGCCGGGGGCACAGCAATTGACCGCACGGTGCACAACATCCTCAACCTAAGGGAAACAGTGGGTGAAACGGCGAAGAAGGTGAAACGCCTGGGTGAGTCGTCTCAACAAATCTCGAAGGTGGTCTCCCTGATTAACCAAATCGCGATGCAAACGAATCTGTTGGCGATTAATGCAGGGATTGAGGCGGCCCGTGCTGGGGAGGAAGGCCAGGGCTTTGCTGTGGTGGCCGAAGAAGTGGGTGAACTGGCGGCGCGATCGGCCGCCGCAACCCAGGAGATTGAAAAAATTGTGGAGGCGATTCAGCGAGAAACCAGTGAGGTGGTTGAGGCTATGGAGCAAAGCACAGCCCAGGTGGTCGAGGGCACTCATCTAGTAGACGATGCTAAGCGTAGTCTGAGCCAGATTCTAGAGGTATCTCAACAGATTGACCAGTTGGTGCAATCAATTTCTACGGCGACCGTGTCTCAGGCGGCCACCTCCGCATCGGTTTCGCAGTTGATGCAACAGATTGCAGCAGTGTCTGAACGCACTTCCCGGTCTTCTCGCCAAGTATCAGACTCTCTAAGGGAGACGGTACGGGTGGCCCAAGATTTGCAGGCATCGGTAGGAGCGTTTAAGGTCGGTGCAGAGGTCTAAGCACCTGAGTGCATGGGAGCAGTAGGGAGATCGTCTCTGCTCCTATGCGCTTATACCCATTGATTGGAACAGTAACAAAGTTGAAATGCCCACCCTTTACAACTCACAACTCAAAAGTGCTCCGAACTTTCCGCGTCTCGTTCTGATATAGCTGTCGCCAGGTTGCTTAGGACGCTGGGTTTAAGGGGGTGGGTGGGCTTCGCCCCCAGCCAGGGGTTCCACCCCTGCACCCCGTCCTAAGTCTGGTGACTATGGCTATAAATCCGGCCATTGCCATCCTCTACCCACTACTGACAAAGCACCATGTCACAGGATAAGGAACTCGAAATTCGACAGCAGTTTCTCGATGAAGCAGAAGACTATCTGCAAACGCTGGATGAGGCAGTGTTAGGCATCTCGGACTGGGGGATTGATACCCAAAAGGTGAACGCGGCTTTACGCGCTGCCCACTCAATTAAAGGCGGGGCTGGCATGATGAGGTATGACACCCTCAGTTCTTTGGCCCATCGCATTGAAGATTTCTTTAAGGTGCTCAAGATTCAAAAGCAATCCCTGGCGGTGGATCCTGAGCTGGAACAATGGCTTCTGTCGGGGGTTGATTGTTTGCGTCAGGTGATTCGTTGCGATCGCCAATTGCTTCCACTCTCCTCTTCCTGGCTAGAAGAAACCGTTAACCCTTTGTTTGAGCAGTTGCACCAACGTCTGGGGGAGCCGCCAGCGGAGGATGCCAGCTCTGTTCTCTCTACCGATGAGGGGCAGGATATCCTTCCCCTCGTCTTTCAGACGGAAGTGGAAGCAGGTCTTGCCGGCCTGGAGGAAAAACTGGCCATACCAGATTCCCCTGACCTGCGCGAAAATTTAGTCACCCTTGCTCAAGAGTTAGAGGGCTTGGGGGAAATGCTACAACTCAGCGCCTTTAGCCAACTCTCCCACACCATTGCTCAGATGGGGGCGAGCACTCCCGATATTGCCTCCCTTGCTCGTACAGCCCTCCATACCTGGCGACAGTCTCAAACTCTGGTTTTATCCGGGCAGTGGGACTTGCTCCCCACCACCCTCCCTGACTTTGCCCAGCCTGCTGAGGCGTCTACCGGCGCTCCCGTAGCCCCTGCCGCGCAGCCACCCACAGCCGATCCGTACGAGCTTCACCCGATTCTCGTTACTCCCATCACACCTGAGCCCCATTCCCAAACACCTCCCCAAGCGCAGCGGTCAACAGCACCCCCTCCCCCAACCGCCGCACCCGCTTCCGTAGAAGACACCGAAGCTGATAGTAGCGTGCGCGTCTCCATGCGCCAACTCAACCAGCTCAACGACCTGTTTGGAGAACTGACCATTGACCGCAACGCCTTGGAACTCCACCTCAAACGGTTGCACAGTTTAACCCACCTCCTGAGCCAGCGCGTTCGCACTCTGGAACAGGCCAACACTGCCCTCCGCACCACCTACGACCGCATTGCCGGAACGCCCCACTCTTCCAGCGCCCAACGGCTACTGCCCAGCAGCACTGCGCCAGCAGGGGAACCGGCGACCATTCCTTCTCCTCCGGCTACCGCCAGCTTTGACACCCTGGAACTGGATCGCTACAGTGCCCTGCACCTGCTCTCCCAGGAAGTCATGGAAACCATCGTGCAAGTGCAAGAGGTCACCAGCGATATTGACTTTAGTCTGGAAGAGGTAGAGCACACCAGCCGCAGCCTCAACAAAACCGCTCACCAACTACAAACCCGCCTTACCCAGGTACGGATGCGTCCTCTCTCTGACATTGTGGATCGCTTTCCTCGCGTCTTGCGCGAACTTTGCCTGGAGCATGGCAAACAAGTGCGGCTCGAAGTTAGCGGAGCCAATACCCTCATCGATCGCACCATCCTCGAAACCCTTAATGACCCGCTGCTGCATCTGTTGCGCAATGCCTTTGACCATGGCATTGAAGACCCCCAAACCCGCATTGCCCAAGGCAAAGCCGCCGAAGGGGTGATTCAAATTCAGGCGGGTCATCGCGGCAACCGCACAATCATCACCCTGAGCGATGATGGAGCGGGTATTCCCCTGGCCAAAATTCGGGCAAAGGCAGAGCAAATGGGCCTAGACCCGGTTTTACTGGCCGCCGCCAGTGACGACGAACTGGTGTCCTTAATCTTTGAACCAGGGTTCAGCACCACTGACCAAGTCACTGCCCTCTCCGGTCGCGGTGTTGGCATGGATATTGTGCGCGATCGCCTGAAACAAGCCAGGGGCGACATCAAAGTCGAAACCAAAGCAGGCCAGGGCACCACCTTCACTCTGTCGCTGCCCTTCACCCTATCCGTGGTGCGCGTCCTCCTGGTTGAAAGTAACGGCCTGCTACTGGCCATCCCGAATGACGCCATCAGCGAAATTCTTGCCCTCCAGCCCGACGACCTCCTCCAAACCGCAGGCAAAGAGATGCTCAACTTGCAGGGCACACTAGTGCAGTTCATCCGCCTGTCTCGCTGGCTCACAGTACATTGCCCCACCGTGCCCTACCGGTTAGAAACCCCGCCCACCATTGCCACAGAAACTGTACTACTGGTCGAACACAACCACCAGTTGGTTGCCCTGCAACTCGATTGTTGTTGGGGTGAACAGGAGGTCGCTGTGCGCCGGGTGAATGGCTCAATTCCACTGCCACCGGGTTTTAGTAACTGCACGATCCTGGGGGATGGCCGAGTAGTGCCCCTCATCAACATGGCGGAACTGCTTCATTGGATTGCCAGCCTCGAAGCCAGTGGCGCGATCCACCCCCCCTCTCCTGTACCTCCGTCAGCGGGGCCTGCCTTGCTGGAGTTAGCCGGGTCTTTACCCACGGCTACGATTCTCGTCATTGATGACTCTATCAATGTCCGCCGCTTTCTCGCCCTCACCCTAGAAAAGGCAGGCTACCAAGTGGAGCAAGCCAAGGATGGCCAGGAAGCACTCGAAAAGCTACAGGGGGGGATACAGGTCAATGCGGTGATTTGCGATATTGAAATGCCCCGACTAGATGGCTATGGCTTTCTTGCTCGGGTCAAAGCAATCCCTGCGCTGGCCCATCTACCAGTGACGATGCTAACCTCTCGCACCAGTGCTAAGCACCGCCAATTGGCTCTTAGCTTAGGAGCCAGCGCCTATTTCTCCAAGCCTTATCACGAGCAAGACCTTCTCACCCATTTAGCAGAACATCTCTATGGCACATCCTCTGTCACAGCGAGCGTTGCGCACCAGGCCCGTTGAACCGACCCAACCAATTTTGCTGTTTACCTTGCAGGGTGAGCAGTTTGCCCTGCCCCTCGCCACAGTTCAGCGGGTGATAGCGGTAGAGCAATTCTATGCCAATCGCCCCGGTTCCCAAGTGGTCTTGGTGATGGAACAGGGGCAGGAAATTCCAGTGATTGCCCTCTCCTCGCGCATTTTTGGCTCTGGCCATGAGCACCCCCCGTCTCCCTTAGTGGATTCTCCTCCAGCTCCGACCCATGCAGACCCTTCGCCCGATACACCAACGCCGCTGACAGCACGATATCTCTTACTCGTCAGTGGTAACCAGGGAGAATGTGTGGGCCTCCCCTTAGAGCACCTACCGACTCTGCGCCGCATTCCAGAGTCGGCCTTTCGCCCCCTCTCACCCACCTTCCAAACAGCCGGGAGCCTTCACTGTGTAGTAGGTCTGCTGGTTCCCAGCCCCGCTGACCCACCCATCTTTTTACTGAATCTCGCCCAGCTGCTACAGCCCTCAGCAGCTCTACCTCCAGCTCTATCAAAGTGAGCGATGCGCCAAGGGTCAAAGGTACATTACTTTTCCTGGAATTTCTTAACGGCTCAGCATATAATCGCCTCTCAGACAGATCATCTCAGACAAATCGCACATAGAGAGGTAAGCATGGCTGGGGAGTGGCAGATTGTTTCTGGCGGAGTTACCGCGCCAAAGGGGTTTCGGGCGATTGGTATGGCCGCAGGGTTAAAGCCCTCTGGGTCGCCAGATTTGGCCTTGATTGTGTCGGATGTAGCGGCGATCGCCGCTGGGGTTTTCACAACGAACCAAGTCTGTGCAGCGCCGGTACTCTATTGTCGAGAACGGTTAGAAACAAAACAAAGTGCACGAGCCATTCTTTGTAATGCAGGGCAAGCGAATGCAGCGACCGGCTCAGCAGGCCGCGCCGATGCCCAAGCCAGCGCCGAAGCTTTGAGTGCAGTGCTGGGGGTGCCGCCTGAGGCCATTTTGCTGGCATCGACCGGGGTAATTGGGCAGCGGATCAAGTTAGATGCCCTCAAGGCAGCATTGCCGCAACTAGTGGCGGGTCTTTCTGCCGAAGGCGGGGAAAGTGCGGCGAAGGCAATTACTACAACAGATACGGTCACAAAGTCCATCGCTTTAGAAACCACTCTCCACGATCGCCCCGTGCGGATTGGTGGCATTGCCAAAGGAGCGGGGATGATTCACCCCAACATGGCAACAATGCTGGGTTTTATCACCTGTGATGCGGCGGTATCTCCTGCGCTTTGGCAGCAGATGTTAAGTCGTGCGGCAGATTGTAGCTTTAACCAGATCACAGTAGATGGTGACACCAGTACCAATGACTCGCTAATTGCCCTAGCCAATGGAGAATCACGCACCCCAGCGATTACCGAGGCAGGAGCCGATGCTGAGAAGCTAGAGGCCATGCTGACAGAGGCTTGTATTTACCTGGCGAAAGCGATCGCCCGTGATGGAGAAGGAGCCAGTTGTCTAATTGAAGTGCAGGTCAGTGGCACAGTAGAAGATAGAGCAGCGCGGGCGATCGCCCGCACGATTGCTGGCTCTGCTTTAGTGAAATCTGCGATTTTTGGCCGCGATCCCAACTGGGGGCGCATTGCTGGGGCAGCGGGTCGTGCCGGTATCCCCTTTAATCAGGAGGCGTTGCAAATTCAATTGGGGGATTTTTTGCTCATGCAAAATGGGCAACCCCAAGCTTTTGATCGGGATGCTGCCCATGCCTATCTCAAGCAGGCAGCCGCAGGAGAATACCTTAAAACTGATACCGTTCTCATTCGGGTCAAAGTTGGTGACGGAGCAGGTACAGGAGTTGCCTGGGGCTGCGACTTAAGCTACGACTATGTAAAAATTAATGCCGAATATACCACTTGAAAACGCCAGTCGATGCCATCCTTTTCTGGTTTTACTCCCACCCCTAGCCCCCTATCGTAGTCGCCATGCTCATGGCATAGGGGAGGAGCCGTTGCCAAATTGGGCAAACAACATTTATCCACCATAGAAGCCCTGGGCACGGCTCAACTGGATGCTCTGCTCAAAGAGTTGCGTGAGCGCTTTGCTCAACCCATCGGAGTGGAGATGAGCGTATCGACTATGCAACGAGCCGTAGGCCAACTCAAGTGAAGCATCAAACCAAAGCTGTCTTGAGGAATATCATTCTCAATGCGCCAGTTGAAACTACGCAATGTGGGCTAACAGTCTGTGATAGATCAGTTCCAGGGTCATTCCCAAACCATACCCACCAAAAAACAATCCTGTGCTTAACCCGCTTAGCGATAGCGGGACAGAGGAAAGGGCAAAGGGCACCATGCTAATTAAAATCAGACCCATGGCTGCTCCTGCGGCGATGAGTAGAACCATAGCGACAGGGGCGGGAACTGGCCATGGCATGATTAAACAGAGGCCAGCGATCGCCACTAGGCCAATTCGCGACCCTTTAGTTGCGCCCCAATGGCAGATCAGCCATCCCCACAGGTTAGCGGTGAGAGCAGTAATCAGTAGCATCAACGCTGTCAAATGGTCCGCGGAAAGCTGGAGTAGTTTGGGATACAGGTGGGTGGCGGCCAAAGTCCGCACCACTTGCATCAGCAACCCCGTTAGCATCCCAACCATCAGCATCTGGCGTAAGCGACGTTGATGGGTGATCCATTCGCCCTGAGCTGATAGCGCGGGAGATTGAGTCAGCATAGTGGGAGGGGTGAGGCGATATAGCAGGGTTGAAAAAAACATCAGCACGATCGCGCAACCTAAAAAGGCGATCGCCACCGATTGCGTCTGCAATCGCTCTGTCACCAGAGCAAACACCACACTCACCAACGCCAGCACCAAAATAATCAGCCCATTGGCACTGGGGATTTGGTCAACAGGGGCAAATTGCCGCAACAATGCCGTAATGGGGCCGCGAATGGCGATCATAGCAATCAACCAGACGATCATTAGCCCTAAAAACAGCCACCGGAACCCAGTCGGTAGGTTCTGTGGCAGCAAAAACGCCAGTATGACAAACGTTCCACCCGCGATCGTGATGCCTATGGTAATTTGGGGCAGGCGGCTACCCGTATGCGCCAGGATTCTGTCCGACAGGCCACCCAATCCCGGTTCAACAATTACCCCCAAAAGCCCCTGGTAGATCAGCCAATCTTGCGCTAACCGAGGAAATCCTAACTGGGTCAACACCATCGGTTGATACACCCCGTAAATCATAAAGCTAAACAAAATTGCCGCCAGCATTCCAGCCAGTGCAATTACCTGACTCCATTGGATAGTAGAAGAGGGTAGGGAAAATCGGGTGTGGATGTGCGGGGAGTTCATGATTCACAAGTGATGATCATCTAAAAGTGATGGTTTGGATTTAGTAATCAGACGCTGCTAAATAGCACCGTGAGTTGAACTTTGTGCCAGTGCATAGTGCTTCTTCATAGACTGATTCAACAACGCCTAGCTACCAGTCCCTAGGGGAATGCTGAGGGTAACCTGATGGCGGCTGGCGATGGCAATGGTATCGTCCAAGCTATAGGCACCCTGACTGCTGGCTTGGTGTAAATCTTGGAAAAAGCGAGAGGCGGCGGTGGTTGAGGTTGTAACAAGAAAACGAGCCGTGTCTGATGCAATCCGATAAGTGTGAACCATGTTGCTGGGAATGGTTACACTGCTTCCTGGCACAGTTTGCACCATTTCCTCTCCCACTAAAACCTCTACAGTCCCCTCTAGGATGTAGTAGGTTTCGCACCAGGGATGGAAATGTGGCGGTGGACCACTGTTCAATGGCCCAGTCAGTTCAAACATTTCGTAAGCGGCATTGGTCTGGTCACCCTGACTTAAGATCCGCAGGGTATCTTGCATGACCTGGAGTTGGGTGCCTTGGTGAGGCGCCAGGACGAGTTCTGCTGCGATCGCCATAGTTTAATTCCTTTCTAGTTTCTGCTTACTATTACCTAAATGGTCAGAATCCAGGCACTGCGCGTTTCAGCACTGACAAAGGCGATTGGCCCAACCGGAATATTTACCCCCAATGCGACAACGGCGGCACAAATGGCAGCGGCATGGGCTGCTTCGTCTGAACCAATGCTGGCTCCAGCCGTAATCAAAGGCGGGAGTTTTCAGTTGGGCAATTTCGCTGGTGTAGGCGATCGCTCCCCTTACCATCACCCAACAGCGAGACACTGCAGGGCTGGCGTTCAACTTAGATAAAGGTGACCGACTTTCCATCGCTCATCTGGATCAAGGGTATTTCACGTGCAGTTGCATGAATTACAGAGGTATACGCAACAGGTTTACCCTTGGATTTGTGGATGCAAAAAAAGCTGGATTAATCTATCGCCAGGAAAATATAGAGCGATGCCAAGCCACGCTGTGACACGCCATCACGACCACGCATCACAACCAACCATGGTGGATTCCGCTTTGCTTCTGCAATGACCGATGCCCCAGTCGTCAATCACGGACAATTAGATAACTGTGTTGACGGCACATCCGGATAGTCATCATCCATTGACGTGCGGAAGAAAAACCGACAGCCCTCTACGGTGTAAGGGGCGTGCTCACTTCCGGGCAATGAGCGAATGTAATCACCGGGGCTAAATACCGTATCCCCAACTACTAAATCCCCTTCTAACAGGAATAATTCTTCAACTGCCGCATGGCGATGATAGGGGTAACGCACGCCTGGATCGGCCTTAAGAAACCCAACTACTTCCTGTTTGACTAAATCGCGATGCACAATAGCAACTTGTACCCCTGGTATGGTGTGGGGTTGCCAGTTTAGATCCTGCGATCGCACGGCTAAAAATGGTTGCACAGACGCTTCTGCGACCGGCTCTTCCCCTTGATTGGGTGGCTCGGGCCAATCCAATTGCAATCGTTCAAACAGTCGTTCCTTCAGATCCATCGCCATGGGTGGGAATGGCACACTATAGGCCAACGCCCCGACGGCTGAGCCATAGGTCGCCAGTTCTGCCGCCAGCTCAGGATTCGCCGCTACCTGCTGCTCAACCCACTCCTTTTCCTGTGGACTCAACACGTCAAGGGCGTAGAAAGGAGCAAGGTCACAAAAGCAGTAGTGTTCGTTCGTCATGTTTGGCTATGCACGTTCAACTTGGGCAGGTAGTTTAGGTTTTGTGATCATCTAAAGCAAATTGTAACTTCCTTAATCCTAACCGAATTCGCGTTTTGACGGTGCCTAGAGCCAGTCCTGTTTGGGCGGCAATTTCACTCTGGCTCAGTCCTTGAAAATAGGCTAACTCAATCACTTGCCGCTGTTCAGGTGGCAGACCTCGCAGCGCACCCTGCACTTGACTGCGGCGTTCTCTGATGATCGAGTCTTCTAGTAGGTCTACGTTAGGGGCTGGGGGCTGCAGCTCGGTGGCATCCATGGAAAAGGTCGTGGCAGCTCCGGATCGCTTGACCTTGCGCAGACGATCCAGAATGCGACTGCGGGTTAGGGTGAAGATCCAGGTATCGGCTCGACCCTTTTGGGGATCGAAGCGATCGGCAATCCGCCAGATTTGGGCAAACACGTCGAGCACAACTTCTTCACTTTCTTCGACGGAATGCAAGCTCTTGAAGGCAAGACCATAAACAATGCGGGCATAGCGATCATAAAGCTGGGACAGTGCCCTCTGATTGCGTTGGGCAATGCGGGCTAACAGAGCATCATCATCAACCGCAGGCGGGGTCTCCATTTAAATGAGCGGTACCTTGATCAGAGGAATAACCCTGGAGTATACCCGATTTATCGATCCGCTTGAACTGCGCGGGCGTAAGACCAGCAATTCTCATTTTAGGAAAAGCTGTTCAAGCTCCCAGAATGTCGGTATTGTAAGGACATGTGAATGAGCCAAGAGAGCCAGAACCTTTGCGAGAGCAGGGATTGTTTGACACCATAGTGGGTTCGTTTCGCCAGGTACTGTCCTCGCTACCGGACCAGCGCACGGGCAAGAATAGACGCTATGGGATGGAAGATGCTGCCTTGAGCGCATTTAGCGTGTTCTTCACTCAAACCCCGTCGTTTCTGGCATACCAGCGGATGATGGAGGGCAGCAAAGGGAAAAGTAATGCCCAAAGCCTGTTTGGGGTACATCGGATCCCAAGTGACAACCAAATTCGGGCGTTGCTCGACCCGGTGAAACCGGAGCAGGTATTTCCCATCTTTGAGGAAATCTTGCAGGTGTTGGAGCAACAGGGACAATTGAAGAGCTTCCGTTCGTTTGCGCACACCCTGCGGATGGCGATGGACGGCACCGAATACTTCAGTTCGAGCCAAATGCATTGCCCTCATTGCTCAACGCGCACCTTAAAGTCAGGAGAAACGCACTACTTCCATAGTGTGGTGACTCCAGTGATCGTCTGTGCGGGGCAAACTCAGGTGATTCCCTTGGTGCCGGAGTTTGTTGTGCCGCAAGATGGGCATGACAAGCAGGACTGTGAAAATGCAGCGGCAAAACGCTGGTTGTTGCAGCATGGACAACGCTACAGCGCCTTGAATGTAACCGTTTTGGGCGATGACCTCTACGCTCATCAGCCCTTGTGCCAGCAGCTTTTAGCGCAAGGGTTCAACTTCATCCTGGTGTGCCGTCCGGAGTCCCACTCCACCCTCTATGAGCATCTTGAAAGCGTTGAGCTACCAACTATCACGACCAAACGTTGGACGGGGAAGGTCGAGGAAACCTATACCTACCGCGACCTCAACGGAGTGCCTCTCAAAGATGGCGAGGATGCTTTGCTGGTCAATTGGTGCGAACTGACGGTGAGTCGCCCAGACGGGAAGGTGGTCTACAAAAACTCGTTGATTACCAATCATCTCATTACCGACGATACGGTGGCAGAGATCGTTTTAGCCGGTCGCACCCGGTGGAAGGTGGAAAACGAGACCAATAACACCCTCAAGACCAAGGGCTACAATCTGGAACACAACTTTGGGCATGGCAAGCAGCATCTAGCGTCGTTCCTCGCGACCCTCAACATCCTGTCGCTGCTGTTCCACACGCTGCTCGAACGGCTTGACCAGAAGTACCAACTCCTACGTTCCCACTTGCCTACTCGCAAAACCTTTTTCGATGACTTGCGTGCGTTAACCCGTTATCTCTATTTCGACAGTTGGGATCACCTGCTCACCTTTATGCTTGAGGGACTGGAATTAGAAATCTCGCCCAACTCTAGTTGAAATTCCATACTGAGAATTGCTGGATATGTGCCCCCTGTGTTGACAAAACAAGAGGCGATCGCCCCTCACCTCCCCGCACCGATACCTTTCAGCGATCGCCCCCGATACCTCTCGGAACCTCGAACTATGACCCAAATCTATCACTGCTTGACCTTTGCGGCTCACTCAGAAGCACCTGGGACTTTTCGGGTTGACCGAGTTCTCGAAGAACCGAGCCTCTGCAATTGGGGGCGAATCGCCTACCTACCCGAAAGCTGACAGAGCCGGAGCGCTGAGGGCTAACGTTCCCAATCACCCGCCGCAAGTAATCTTTGCCTCTGACAGATAACCTCTCGGCGGTCGGCTCCAACGCGTTGTGTACGCCCAGCATGGGCGTGATCTAATGGGGTGAAAGTCCCCTGTGGTGGAACCAGCGTCCAAATGAACCCAAAAGTTCCGAGTGACGATAACCACTAGCTTAAGGCAAGGGTACTCTC
>Ga0272446_1002590_pt1 | contig 24295 bp, 20 predicted proteins | sample YNPCB0061_FD_194587 | JGI IMG/M metagenome (GOLD analysis project Ga0272446, IMG submission 194587) | Hot spring microbial mat communities from Yellowstone National Park, WY, United States - YNP-CB-006-1 | ecosystem: Environmental > Aquatic > Thermal springs > Hot (42-90C) > Sediment | place...
AACCGACCAACATTCGTCGCCCACACATTTCGTTCCGAGCCCGCACCTCTCGTCGTTCCGACCCACGCCCCTCATCGTTCCGACCCACGCCCCTCATCGTTCCGACCCGCACGCCTCGTCGTTCCGACCCACACGCCTCGTCGTTCCGACCCACACGCCTCGTCGTTCCGAGCCCGCCTTTCTCGTCACTCCGAGCCCGCTTTTCTCGTCATTCCGAGCCATGGGCGAGGAATCTCGCCCGCTCGCAACCGCGAGATCCCTCCCCCGGCTCAGCGCCGGGGTCGGGATGACAGCGCCGCGTCATTCCGAAGCGCTTCTTCCCTCGTCCTTCGTCATTCCGAGCCCACCTTCATCGTCATTCCCAGCTCACCTCGCTTGTCATTCCGAGCTCACATTCGATTTCTTTCCAAGCCCACGTTCCTCGCCATTCCGAGCGCCCATTCCTCTTCATTCCGAGCGCGCACTCTTCGTCATTCCGAGCGCCCAATTCTCGTCATTCCGAGCGCACCTTCCTCGTCATTCCGAGCGCACCTTCCTCGTCATTCCGAGCCGAAGGCGAGGAATCCCGCCCGCTCGCAACGCCGAGGGCCCTCCCTCGGCTCAACGCCGGGGTCGGAATGACGGAACAGGGCCGCCGCATCTGCCGAAGCTCGATGGGCTGAATGCCTCTGTCCGTGTCCCTCGAGTCGTTGTAGTGAATCCCCCTGCCTTCAATGCGCAAACGGCGAGGTGTCGGTCAACTGCCCCTTGTCCAGATAGATCAGGTGATGCGCGGCGCCGGCGGCGCGCGGGTCGTGCGTGACCATCACGATCGTCTTGCCGAGCTCGACGTTGAGCCGGTCGAGCAGCGTCAGGATCTCGGCCGCCGAGTTCCGATCCAGATCGCCGGTCGGCTCGTCGGCGATGATCAGGAGCGGGTCGGTGACGATCGCGCGCGCGATCGCCACCCGCTGTTGCTGGCCGCCCGACAGCTCGTTCGGACGGTGGTCCATGCGATCGGCAAGCCCGACGAGTTCGAGCGTCATCTCGACGCGCCGGCGGCGCTCACGGCGCGACAGATTCGTCAGCAGCAACGGCAGCTCGACGTTCTCGTACGCGGTCAGCACCGGCATCAGGTTGTAGAACTGGAACACGAAACCGACGCTCGCCGCGCGCCAGGCCGCCAGTTCCGTCTCGTCGAGCCGCGTGATGTCCACGCCGGCGACGACGATCGCGCCCTCGTCGGGTTTGTCGATTCCTGCGATCAGGTTCAGCAGCGTGCTCTTGCCCGATCCCGAAGGCCCCATCAGCGCGACGAAATCGCCGCGGCAGATCACGAGATCGATGCCCATCAGCACCGCGACGATCTGCTCGCCGCGCTGATACGACTTGGCCACGCCGCGGATCTCGACGAGCGGCTCGCGCCGAGCCGCGTCCGCCTGCGCCGCGCCGCCCGTCTGCGCGCGGTCGTTCATCGTCACTTCTTCAGCGCGGTGACCGCCTGACCGTCGGCGAGCCGATCGGGCGGATTGATCACGACACGCGCGCCCGGCGCGAGCGAATCGACGCGAACGAGGTCGCCGACCTTCCCGCCCACGGCAACCGGCGTCAACTTGACCGCCGCGCCTTTGTCCGCCGCCTTGCCGGCCTCGCCGCCCGCAGCCGGCCCGGCGTCGCCGGCGACGAGGAAGACGAAGTCCCTGCCGTCGCGCTTGACGATCGCCTCCGGCCGCACCGCGGGCACCGGCTTGCGTTCGTCCGGCGCGAGCTTGCGCGACAGGAATGCGACCTTCGCGCTCATGTCGGGCAGCACGCGCGGGTCAGTTTCGTCGAAGCGCACCTTGACCAGCAGTGTCGCCTTGCTGCGGTCCACGGTCGGCACGATGCGCGACACCGAGCCGGCGAGCCGCAGATCGGCGAACGCGTCGAGCTGGATCTCCGCGGGCTGGTCGAGCTGGATCTTCGCGATGCTCGACTCGGACACGTCGGCCTCGACTTCGAGCGTGCTCATGTCGGCCATCGTCACGACCGCGCCGGTCGTGCCCGAAGCCGACGAAAACGGCGTGACGACGTCGCCGACGTTCGCGCTTTTGGTCAGCACGATCCCGGCGAACGGCGCGCGGATCAGCGTCTGGTCGAACGCGACGGCGGCGGCGCGCAGGTTCGCCTCGGCCACGCGGATCTGCGCGCGCAGCGACTCGATCGCTGCGCGCGCCTTGTTGTAGCGCGCTTGCGCGGCGTCGACCGTCGACGCCGACACGAAGTTTGCCTGCGCCAGCTCGCGCGCGCGCTTCAGCGCCGCTTCGGCGTCGGCGACTTCCGCTTCGCCCTGCACGAGGTTCGCGCGCGCCGCCTCGACGCTCGCGGCCGCCTGGTCGCGGCTGGCAGCCACATCGCGGTTTTCGAGCCGCGCGATCAGTTCGCCTTGCCTGACGCGTTGGCCCTCCTGCACGCCGAGCCAGTCGAGCCGGCCCGTGGCCTTGCTCGAAACCGACGCGCGCCGCGCGGCGACCACGCGCCCGGTGGCGTTAAGCACCGCGATCGACTGCGACGGATACGCGGCGACCACGCTGCCGATCTCGACCGCGAGCGGGCGCGCGCGCTGCAGCGCGCCGATCGTCGCGCCGGCGACGACGAGCAGCGCCAGCAGCCACACCCACCAGCGCTTCCACCACGGCCTGCGCCGGCGCAGCGGCGCGGCGCGGTCGATCGCGAGCCTGCTCAGTGATGCCGTTTCGGTCTGGGTCGCCATCGGTCCTCATCGTTTGAGCCGGCGATGCTACCGGACGCGTGCTGCGCCCCCGCGGCGATCGGCGCCGCGCGTGCGCGCTTTCGCGCCGCGCCGCCACGGCCGGCGGCGCGGGCGAAAGGATCGGGCGGAGGTCAGTCGGGAATCGTCAGCGTCGTGCCGTCGAAGGTGATGCGGTCGGCCGCCGGCGGATTCGCCGACCACGGCGGAACGTTGGCCGGCGCCAGCGCCGGCGCGGGCGACGTGCCGCCGCGCGGCGTGGTCCGCACGACCTGCGAAGGCGGCAGCGGCGCGCCGGTCGCCAGATGCGCGTACATCGCATCAAGCGCGCGGTTGAAGTACACGTGCAGCGGCACGTACCGCGTGTCGAAGCCGGGCAGCGGCAGGAAGGCATCGAAGTGCTGCGCATTGGTCACTTCGATGTACGACAGCCGGCTCGCGCGGCCTTCGACCTGCTTGTTGCGCGCGTAGTAGGGGCGCGAAGAGAAGTTCACCGGCACCAGCGTGTCGTTGCGGCCGTGCACGATGATCGCCGGCTTGCGGTTCAGGTCCGCGGTCTTCTGCACTTCGGCGATGCCGAAGCGCACGCGCAGCGACTCGCGCAGGCGGTCGCGGTTGGCGCCGGTCCACAGCTCGCGCTGGCAGATCGCGCCGTCGATGTTGTAGTCCTGCAGGTTGGTCGACGGCGAAATCGAGAACGCATCGCGGCGCGGCCCGCCGACCGAATCGTTGTTGATGATCTGGATCCCGCCGGTCGGCGGCACGCCATTGCCGGTGCCGAAGATCGTCGCGATCGCCGCCGCCGGCGCAGGGATCGGCGCGCCGGTGGTGTCGACCGCGCCGAAGCTGAACCCGCACAGGTTGTCCGCGACCGAAAAGCGGCCGTACGAGTTGCTGTAGGTCACAGCGATCGCCGGCGTGGCAAGCGCGTAATGCGACGCATGCAGCAGCGCCGACTCCGGCTCCCAGCCGTAGGCGAGCAGCTTGTCGAGCGCTTCTTCGGCCTGCGCGGCGAGCGTGGTCGACGCGAGCAGCCCCTTGGCCGCCAGCGATGCGCAGCGGTTCTGCGCGAACGCGGCGATCAGGAAGACCGCGCCGGGCGAGCCGGCCGCGCGCGCCGCGAGCGCCGCGCACGGCTGATACAGGTTGGCGAACGTGAAGTAGTCGTACAGCGGCTTGGACCCGCCGGTGTAGGTCAGCGCGCCGCGTTTGATCACCGGGTCGCGGCGCGGATTGATCTGGATGTTCGGCTCCGACACCGCCACGCCGTCGATCAGCCCGAAGCGATCCTCTTCGGCGGCGGCGAGCGCGGCGCCCGCGCCGTTGGACACGCTGGAGGCGATGACGATCGTGTTGGCCGGAACGATCGTGCGGCGCTTTTTGCCGTCCGGCCCCGGCGCCCCGAACTTCTCATTGAGCACGTAAAAGGCGAACTCGATCGCGCGCAGCGTGTCGCGCCCCCAGTCCTTCTCCGGGTTCAGTTGCGAATGCGCGTGCTTGAACGCGAAGCGGTTCGGCGTGTTCGCATTGAACTGCTGGCGCTCGAGATCCGAAAGCCGCGCGGTGAAGTTCGAGTCGTCGCCGGCGGTGGCGGCGTCCGCGCGCACGCCGTCGATCAGGTTGATCGTGTTGTTCTGCAGGTCGTGCACGCCGTTGCCGGTGCCCTTGTCGCTGTAGGCGACCGCGCAGCCGCGCTTCAGTCCCCACTCGCCGGAGGAGCCGATCGCGCCGTACACCCCGCGCGATCCGCTCGACGTGCCGGTGACGATGCACGGCTTGGCCGGGTCGAACGCGGCCGGCACCTGCACCATCAGCGTGACGTTGCGGTTGCGCGGACCGCGCTCGCTGTCATCCGCGTAGGCGAGATACTCGGTGCCCGCGATGAGGCCTTCATCGGCCGTCACCGTGCCGTCGGACTTCACGTTCGGCCCGTAGAACGTGCCGTAGCCGCCGCCGGGCGTGATGTCGACGATCGCTCGGTAGTTGTTGTAAATGGCGAGCCGTCGAAGCTGTTTCGGATCGGTCGGATCGGTGACGAGGGGCGCGGCGCCGCCGAGACCCGTCTTGCCCAGCCCCGCGGTCAGCAGATCGTCGGTCACGCCGTCGTATTCGGCGGCGATCACCCGGCCGAGCCAGGGTGGCGCGATGTTCGGCGTTCCCGCGACGAATGGCCCGCCTTCATGGGCCAGCACGGAAAGGGTGAAGCTCGAAAGCAGCGCTGCAGGCAGCGCGAGTACGGCGCGTCGTTTCATGTTCTTTCCTCCTCCTTCTTCCGCAGCGGCCGCTCCGCGCGGGACGGCAAGCTTGCACCGGCGCTGTGTCCGCAGCAAGACGCGATGTCGCATCCGCGCCGACCGTGCGTCGGATCGCGGCGCGCTGCACCGAGGCGGTGCGCGCGAGCGGAATATGTCGATTGGGTTCCCGCTGCAACCTGAGCCCGCGAAGGCGGGCGGTGGGGACGACATATCCGTTTCCGCTCGCCGCTTGACGCCGCGCTTGCTCTCGGACCGATGCATCCAACCGCCGCCCTGCGTGTCGTTCCCGCGCAAGCGGGAACCCCGCGTCCTTCTTGCCGCATCCGGTGGATCCCCGCCTTCGCGGGGATGACGCATCGGCCGCCGATCGCCGCGCGCCTGCGGCGCTTGCTCTCGGACCGATGCGTCACTTCCCGATGCAAAACCGCGAAAAAATCCGCCCGAGCAGATCGTCGGCGGTGAACTCGCCGGTAATCTCGCCGAGCCGCTGCCCGGCCAGGCGCAGTTCTTCGGCCAGCAGGTCGAGTTGCCGGTCGCCCTGCGCGGCGTGCGCGGCGGCGGCATCCAGATGCGCCTGCGCGGCACGCAGCGCTTCGAGGTGGCGCGCGCGCGCCAGGAACGCGTGCTCGCCGCTGGCGGCGGACTCCCAGCCAGCGATCGCGAGCAGCCGCGCGCGCAGCGCATCGAGCCCGGCGCCCGTCAGCGCCGACAGCCAGATCGAATCGCCTTCGGCGCGTGCGGGCTGATCGGTCAGATCGACCTTGTTGAACACCGTGAGCACCGGCGCGCGCGGCGCGCGTTCGCGCACGCGCGCTTCGATCGCGGCGTCGGCCGCTTGGGCGGCGGCGTCGCTCGCGGCAGCGTCGACCAGATGCAGCACGACGTCGGCGCGTTCGACCTCGGCCCAGGTGCGTTCGATACCGATGCGCTCGACCAGATCGGCCGTCTCGCGCAGCCCCGCCGTGTCGATGATGTTCAGTGGAATGCCGTCGACCTCGACCTGCTGCGCGATCCGGTCGCGCGTGGTGCCAGGCACCGGCGTCACGATCGCCAGCTCTTCGCCGGCGAGCGCGTTGAGCAGGCTCGACTTGCCGACGTTGGGCTGTCCGATCAGCACGACCGCGAGCCCTTCGCGCAGCACCGCGCCCTGCCGCGCGCGCTTCAGAAGCTGCGCGAGCTGCACGCGGATCGCGGCGAGCCGGCCGCGCGCATCCGACGCCTCGAGGAAGTCGATCTCCTCTTCCGGGAAGTCGAGCGTGGCCTCGACCAGCGTGCGCAGTTCGATCAGCGCGTCGGCGAGCGCGTGCACTTCGCGCGAGAACTCGCCCGCGAGCGAGCGCGTCGCGCTGCGCGCGGCCGCCGCGGTCGACGCGTCGATCAGGTCCGCGACCGCCTCGGCCTGCGCGAGGTCGAGGCGGTCGTTCAGGAAAGCGCGCCGCGTGAACTCGCCCGGCTCGGCGAGCCGCAAGCCGATGCCGCGCCCCGCTTCGAGGCAGCGCGCCAGAAGCAGCCGCAGCACGACCGGCCCGCCGTGGCCCTGCAGCTCGAGCACCGTTTCGCCGGTGTACGAATGCGGCGCCGGGAACAGCAGCGCAATGCCTTCGTCGATCGCGCCGCCTGCAGCGTCGAGGAATCGCGCGAAGGTCGCGTGCCGCGGCGCAAGCGTCCGCGCGCGCGGGCCGAGCACCGCTTCGATGACCGGCGTGAGATCCGCGCCGGACAGCCGCACGATGCCGATGCCGCCGCGCCCCGGCGCGGTCGCGATCGCGACGATCGGATCCTTGTCCGAAACCATGCGATCGAAGCTAGCACAGCGGCGCCATCACTCAGCTTCCAGCAAATGGTCGGCGACCATTTGCTGCGCGAACCTCCCCTCCGCCCTTGAGGCAGGGGTGAGGGGGCTGAGCGTTCAACCCATCGAGAGTTACGCATTCTCGTGACACCGCGACCCCGCAGGTTCGCGTCGCCCGTGTGTGGGCACCGGTTCCGTCATCCCGAGCGGACGCGAGGGATCCCGGCGTTGCGTGCGGCGCAGATTCCTCGCCTGCGGCTCGGAATGACAAAGGGCGACGGAGGCGAGCGCCAGGCGGCCGGTCGTGTCGCTGAGATTCGCAATGCTCGATGAATCCGGCAGCCGAACGCGCGGCAGAGTGCGGCGGGCGTGCCGGCTGCCCCGGATCCAGTCCGGAGACGACGACGATCCAGGGTCGCCCCGTGCGAGGAGGCGCAACGACGCCAGGCGGCGCGCCCGCCGTGCGATGTCGTGCGTCGCGGATTCAGCCGACCGGTGAACGACTTCGAATCCGCAACCCTCGAAAGCTACGAGCATTTTCGCGGAGCCAAGCGCGGTCAACTGCCGGATTTAGGTTCAACTTGCTATCGTGCTTCCGAACGCTCGGTCGATTCGCGCGCATGCCCTGGAACGACGACGATCCGCTGCTGAAGTACCGGCACGCGCTGGTCGCGACGCTGCTGGCGGTCGTCGCTTCGGTGCTGATCGCCGCGCTGATCGGCGGCGCGCTGCCGTTCGAATACGCGGGCCGCGCGTGGGCCTATGCGGGCCTGGTTTGCTGGATCCTGGCCGGCGCTTTCGTCGTCTTCCGCCTCACTGCCGAAGGCGAAAAGCAGCCGCTCAGCGTCGCCCGTTTCGTTCGCTGGGTCGTTTCGCTGTGGATCTGGCCGGTGTTCCTGCTGCGCAGGCGCTGAACGCTTACCCGACCTGCTTCGCTTTTTCGATCTGCCGCGTCACGTACCACTGCTGTGCGATCGACAGGATGTTGTTGACGAGCCAGTACAGCACGAGGCCCGCCGGGAAGAAGAAGAACATCACGCCGAAAATGAAAGGCATCAGCATCATCACCTTCGCCTGAACCGGGTCGGGCGGCGTCGGGTTCAGCTTGTACTGGACCCACATGGTCGCCATCATCGCCAGCGGCAGGATGAACCACGGGTCGGGTGTGGCGAGGTCCTTGACCCACAGGACCCACGGCGCGTTGCGCATCTCCACACTGGCGAGCAGCACCCAGTACAGCGCGATGAACACCGGAATCTGCACGACGATCGGCAGGCAGCCGCCGAGCGGATTGATCTTCTCGTTCTTGTACAGCTCCATCATCGCGATGTTCATCTTCTGCTTGTCGTCGGCGTACTGCTCGCGGATCTTCATCATCCGCGGCGTGACCTCCTTCATCTTCGCCATCGATTTGTAGCTGGCCGCCGACAGCGGATAAAACGCCGCCTTGACCAGCACCGTCAGCAGCACGATCGCCCAGCCCCAGTTGCCGACGAGCTTGTGCAGGAACGCGAGCAGCCAGTACAGCGGCTTGGCGATGACCGTGACCCAGCCGTAGTCGACGACGAGGTCCAGCCCCGGCGCGATCGCCGCGAGCGCTTCCTGGTCCTGCGGCCCCGCGTACAGGGTCGCCTGCATCGACACGGTCCCGCCGGGTGCCACCGCCGGCAGCGGCAGGATCGAACCCACCGCGTACAGGTTCTTGTCGACCTGGCGCGTGTAGATCTCGCGCTTGACGCCCTGCGGCGGCACCCAGGCCGAAACGAAGTAGTGCTGGATCATCGAGATCCAGCCGTTGTCGGCGGCGGTCGCGTGCGAGTGCTTGCCCTTCTCGATGTCGGAAAAGTCGATCTTCTGGAACTTGCCGTCTTCGGTGTACACCGCGGGGCCCGTGAACGTGTAGTACAGCCTGCTCTCCCCCTCGGGCTTGTTGCCGTCGCGCAGCAGTTGCAGGTAGAGCGCGGGCGCGAGCGGCTCGGTGCCGACGTTCTGCACCTCGTGCCTGACCTCGATGTCGTAGCGGCCGCGCTTGAAGACGTAGGTCTTCGTGAGCCTCGCGCCGCCCGCTTCGGCGACGAACTTGACTTCGAGCGCGTCCTGCCCGGCGCCGAGCTTGGTCGCGCCGCCGGCAAAGACGAACGGTGTGCGGTGGTTGGGAAAGCTGGTACCCGACGGCGCGCCGATCAGCCCCGACTGCGCCACGTAGACGCGGTTCGGGTTGACGTCGAGCAGGACGACGTTCTGGTCCTTGTCCTGCTTCTTTCCGGTGAACAGCGCGAGCAGTCCGGTCTGCGTCCAGTCGGGCGCGATCTTCTGCTGCAGCAGTTCGAGCCGCGCGAGCACCGCGCCGTTCGGGTCGATGTCGGCGCGCACCAGGTCGGTTTCGACGCGCACGCGATCGGCCGCGGGCGACACGGGCGGCGCCGCCGAAGGCGCGGCGGCCGCCGCGCCGGGCACCGCGGCGGGCTCGGGCTTCGCGGCCACCGTCGGCACCGACGCATCGGCGGGCGCTGCGGGCGGAGGCGCCCCGTTCGCCTTCTTTGCCTCCGTCGGCGCGGGCGGGGCGCCCAGCATCGACGGCCTGCCTTGATAGATCTGCCACCTGTCCCACAAGAACAGCAGCGACATCGCGAAGATGACCCACAGGATCGTGCGCTGGAAATCCATGGCCATGGAAGCTTTCTTCAGTCGATTCTCGAATTCGTCGGCGCAAGCTGCGCCCCTTCGCCGTCGCGCGCATGGCACCAGCAGCGCCAGCGGAACTGCGTCGGCACCGGGTCGACGCCGCCCGCGCCATACGGGTGGCAGCGCGCGATGCGCGCGACCGTCATCCAGCCGCCGCGCAACGCGCCGTGCGTTTCGATCGCTTCGCGTGCGTACTCGGAACAGGTCGGCCAGAAACGGCAGCTTCCGCCGACCCACGGCGAGAGCAGGTACTGGTAGGCGCGGATCAGCGCGAGCAGGATCGTTTTCATGCGGACAGCGAAGGCAACTGCGCGACGCTGCGCTTCAATTCGGCGAGCAACGCGTCGGCCTCGGCGCGCAGCGCCCGCTTCAGTCGCGCGCGCGCGAGCGCGTCGCGCTCGGGCAGCGGCGATTTCAGGCGCAGCACGACGTCGATCGCGCGCCCGCGCGCGACCGTCCCGAGCTCGGCGCGCGCATGGCGGCACGCCTCGCGCAGGATCCGTTTGACCATCGCACGGTCGACCGCTCGTCGCGCATTGCGTTTGCCCACCGTAAACCCGAATCGAACGCTGCCCGAAGCCGCCGCCCGCCACCGGCTCGAAAGCGCCAGCCAGCGGCGCGCGGCGCGGAACCCTTCACCGCGCCCGGCCGCTGCCACCGCCTCGAACTGGGCGGGCGCCTTCAGCCGGCTCGCCGCCGGCCATCGCAGGCGCGCCGTCGCGTTCAGACGGCGAGACGCTTGCGACCTTTGGCGCGCCGCGCGTTGATCACGGCACGCCCGCCGCGCGTCTTCATCCGGACCAGAAAACCGTGCGTGCGCTTGCGTTTGACGATGGAAGGCTGAAAGGTGCGTTTGGTTGCCATGTCAGATCCTCAGTCGTTCGCCGCGCGGCGGGCGAACGGATGCTCGTGCGCGCCCTGTGCGCCGGTCCGGAACCGGCCGAACTGCGGCAGCTAAGTCGCGGATTTTTCGCCGCTTTCGAACCCTCGCGGCGAAAAGCCCGGTATTAGACGCGATGCAGCGAGAAGCGTCAAACGCGTGCCGCGTGGCAACGACACACACGACCGGTTTGCGGCAACGGGATGGGTTATCCAACGCTTGTTCACAGGGCGGTCGGGCTTGTTCACAGGCTTTCCACAGCGAATTCGCCGACACAGAAAATTCTGCGGTCCTGCAGCGCCCAACGAGGCTGCATGTAAGCATCCGCTTTCGCGAAACACGCGCAGCGGAGCGGGATTTTCGCTGCTCGCCGGCTCGGCAGCATCGCTGGCCGCTGTGGATAAGTCGGTCGCGCGCGGCTACAATGCGCCGCTTCGTCGTTCGGTCGTTCGCGTCAGGGGACACGCGCCGCCCGGACGCGGCGGCGGCCGGTTCCGGCCGCCGGCCGAGGCGAAGCGGCCCGGTGGCTACCGGCGCAAAACAACGATGAGGTCGAGGTACCGCCGGCGCACGCCGGCTGCGCCATCGGCCGTTGGCGGAACAGGGATCGATGCTTCACTTCTGGCAAGACTGCTCGCGACTGCTCGAGCGCGAACTGACGCCGCAGCAATACTCCGCCTGGATCAAGCCGCTGAAGGCGATCGATTACGACGCGGCCACCGGCCGGCTGAAGATCGGCGCGCCGAACCGGCTGAAGCTCGACGCGATCCGCGCGCAGTTCTCCACGCGAATCCAGGCGGCGGCGACCAGCGTGCTACAGCGGCCGGTCAGCGTCGTATTCGAACTCGAAGCGCCGCCGGACGCGCCCGCCGTTGCCGCGCCCGCGCCCGAAGAATCCGCGCCGCGCGCGGATGCGGCGCCGCAGACGGCCGATCAGATCGAACGCGCGCGACTGAACCCGCTGCTGACGTTCGACAACTTCGTCACCGGCAAGGCGAATCAGCTCGCGCGGGCGGCGGCGATGCAGGTCGCCGAAAACCCGGGCGGCTCGTACAACCCGCTGTTCCTGTACGGCGGCGTCGGGCTGGGCAAGACGCACCTGATCCACGCGGTGGGCAACGGCATCCTCGCGCGCAAACCCGACGCGAAGGTGCGCTACATCCACGCCGAACAGTACGTCAGCGACGTCGTGCGCGCGTACCAGCGCAAGGCGTTCGACGACTTCAAGCGCTACTACCACTCGCTCGACCTGCTGCTGATCGACGACATCCAGTTCTTCGCCGGCAAAAGCCGCACGCAGGAAGAGTTCTTCTACGCGTTCGAAGCGCTGGTCGCCGGCCGCAAGCAGATCATCATCACGTGCGACACCTACCCAAAGGAGTTGAAGGACATCGAGGACCGGCTGGTGTCGCGTTTCGCCTCCGGACTGACGGTCGCGATCGAGCCGCCTGAACTGGAAATGCGCGTGGCGATCCTGCTGAAGAAGGCAGAACTGGAGCGCGTCGAACTGCAGGAGGACGTGGCATTTTTCATCGCGAAGAACCTGCGCAGCAACGTGCGCGAACTCGAAGGCGCGCTGCGCAAGGTGCTCGCTTTCGCCGCCTTCCACGCGCGGCCGATCACGGTCGATCTGGCACGCGAGGCGCTGAAGGACCTGCTGTCGGCGTCGACCGGCCAGGTGACCGTCGAACTGATCCAGAAGACGGTCGCCGACTACTACAAGATCAAGGTCGCCGACATGTACAGCAAGCGGCGGCCGAGCGCGATCGCGATGCCGCGCCAGGTGGCGATGTATCTGGCCAAGGAGTTGACGCAGAAGAGCCTGCCGGAGATCGGCGAGCTGTTCGGCGGGCGCGACCATACGACCGTGCTTCACGCGGTCCGAAAAATCGCGTCCAACCGCGCGAAGGATGTTGAGCTGAACCACGCGCTGCACGTGCTTGAGCAGACCTTGAAGGGCTGAGGCGGCGTGCCGGGAAAAGCTGTGGAAAAGACCGCGATCGCCTGTGGACGGACAGGGACAACGCCGGCGCCTGCGCGCGCGCCGCGCCGACTTGTCCTTTTGCTCCACAGGCAATCGCGCCCGGGCGGACGCGCTTGCCCACCGTGTTCGGGCCCGCGCAACAGGCTGTCGCACAAGGCTTTTGCCGTCTTGTCCACAGCGCCAAGGCACCTCTATTAATTGAACCTACCAAGAGGAAACAGAACAATGCAGCTCGTCAAAGCCGGCCGCGACGCATTGCTCAAACCGCTGCAGGTCGTCAGCGGAATCGTCGAACGCCGCCAGACGTTGCCAATCCTCGCGAACATCCTGTTGCGCAAGGACGGCGAGCGCGTTTCGTTCATCGCGACGGACCTGGAGATCCAGATCCAGACCTCGGCCGACATCGGTGCCGGCCGCGAATCCGCCGCGACGACGGTATCGGCGCGCAAGCTTGTGGACATCCTGCGCGCGCTGCCCGAGGCCGATGTAGGACTGTCGCTTGCGAACAAAAAGCTCACGGTGCAAAGCGGCAAGAGCCGCTTCAGCCTGCAGACGCTGGCCGCGGAGGAATTCCCGACGGTCGCGCAGGCCGAATTCACCGCCGACTTCTCGCTTCCGGCGGCAACGCTGAAATACCTGCTGTCGATGGTGCACTTCGCGATGGCGAGCCAGGACATCCGCTACTACCTGAACGGCATGCTGCTGGTGGTCGAGTCGAACACGGTGCGCGCGGTCGCCACCGACGGGCACCGGCTGGCGCTCGCCGAGGTGAGCAAGGACTCGAATTCGCCGAAGATCGAGGCGATCATTCCGCGCAAGACGATCATCGAACTGTCGCGGCTGCTGCCCGACGCCGACGATCCGGTGCGCGTGCAGATGGCGCCGAACCAGGTCAAGTTCAGCTTCGGCGCGATCGAGTTGATCTCGAAGCTCGTCGAAGGCAAGTTCCCCGACTACCAGAAGGTCATTCCGGTCAACAACCCGAAGATCTTTCTGATCGGCCGCGAGGAACTGATGGCCGCGCTCGCGCGCGCCGCGATCCTGACGACCGACAAGTTCAAAGGCGTGCGGATGATGCTCGCGCCCGGGAGCCTGAAGATCACGTCGACCAACGCCGACCAGGAAGAGGCGCAGGAAGAGATCGAGATCGAGTACGCCGGCGAGCCGCTCGACATCGGCTTCAACGTCACCTACCTGCTCGACGTGCTGGCGAACTTGAAGAACGAGAAGGTGCGCTTCGCGCTCGGCGATGCGCTCGGCAGCGCGCTGATCACGATGCCCGACGCCGAGAAGCCCGCCCCCGAGGCTGGCAGGGGGTTCAAGTACGTCGTGATGCCGATGCGCATCTAGATCATCGAGGCGCCGCGCGCCCGTTTCCCCGCTGCCGCGCCAGCGCGCGGGGAAATGGGCGGGCGCCTTTGCAAGGAAACAAATGGCAGCAGTTCCAGAGAACCTTCCGCCGCCGACCAACGGACCCGGCAGCAACCAGCAGGCGAGCGGCGCCGCATCCGCCAGCGACTACGGCGCTGCGTCGATCCAGATCCTCGAGGGTCTGGAAGCGGTTCGCAAGCGGCCCGGCATGTACATCGGCGACACGCACGACGGCACCGGTCTGCATCACATGGTCTTCGAGGTCGTCGACAACTCGATCGACGAGGCGCTCGCCGGCTGGTGCGACGAGATCGTCGTCACGATCCACACCGACAACTCGATTTCGGTGATCGACAACGGTCGCGGCATCCCGACCGAGGTCAAGCTCGACGACAAACACGATCCGAAGCGCAGCGCCGCCGAAATCGCGCTGACGGAGCTGCACGCCGGCGGCAAGTTCAATCAGAACAGCTACAAGGTGTCCGGCGGTCTGCACGGCGTGGGCGTGTCGTGCGTCAACGCGCTGTCCAAGTGGCTGCGGCTGACGGTGCGCCGCGACGGCAAGGTGCACTACCTGGAGTTCCGGCGCGGCGTCGTGCAGGACCGCATCGTCGAGACGGTCGACGGTGTTCGCGTGTCGCCGATGAAGGTGATCGGAGAAACCGACAAGCGCGGTACCGAGGTCCACTTTCTCCCAGACGACGAGATCTTCGGGAAGGTCGAATTCCACTACGAGATCCTCAGCAAACGGCTGCGCGAATTGTCGTTCCTGAACAACGGCGTGCGCATCAAGCTCGTCGACCAGCGTCAGGGCAAGGAGGAGGACTTCGCGTTCGCGGGCGGGGTCAAGGGCTTCGTCCAGTACATCAACAAGGCGAAGAACCCGCTGCACCCGAACATCTTCCACGCGAGCGGAGAAACGCAGGTCAACGGCACGACGATCGGCGTCGAAGTGGCGATGCAGTGGAACGACGGCTACAGCGAGAACGTGCTGTGCTTCACGAACAACATCCCGCAGCGCGACGGCGGAACGCACCTGACCGGCCTGCGCGCGGCGATGACGCGCGTGCTGAACAAGTACATCGAGGACCACGAGCTCGCCAAGAAGGCGAGGGTCGAAACCACCGGCGACGACATGCGCGAAGGACTCGCCTGCGTGCTGTCGGTCAAGGTGCCCGAGCCCAAGTTTTCCTCGCAGACCAAGGACAAGCTCGTCTCGAGCGAAGTGCGCCCCGCGGTCGAGGAGGTCGTCGCGCGAGCGCTCGAGACCTTTTTGCTCGAGCGGCCGGCGGACGCCAAGATCATCTGCGGCAAGATCGTCGAAGCCGCGCGCGCGCGCGAGGCGGCGCGCAAGGCGCGCGAGATGACGCGGCGCAAGGGCGTGCTCGACGGCGTCGGGCTGCCGGGCAAACTCGCCGACTGCCAGGAGAAGGACCCCGCGGCTGCGGAACTGTTCATCGTCGAAGGCGACTCCGCCGGCGGCTCGGCCAAGCAGGGGCGTGATCGCAAGTTCCAGGCCGTGCTGCCCCTGCGCGGCAAGGTGCTGAACGTCGAGAAGGCTCGATTCGACAAGCTGATCTCGAGCGAGCAGATCGCAACACTGATCACCGCGCTCGGCACCGGCATCGGTACGCCCGATTCGGCCGAAGGCTTCAACATCGACAAGCTGCGCTACCACCGCATCATCATCATGACCGACGCCGACGTCGACGGCGCGCACATCCGCACGCTGCTGCTGACACTGTTCTACCGGCAGATGCCGCAACTGGTCGAGCGAGGCCACATCTACATCGCGCAACCGCCGCTGTACAAGGTCAAGCACGGCAAGGACGAGCGGTATCTGAAGGACGACCACGAACTCGCCCAGTACATGATCGCGCTCGCGCTGAAGGACGCGAAGCTGTACCCGGCCGCAGACGCCGCGCCGATCGAGGGCGCAGCGCTCGAGGAACTGGCGCGCCAGTATCTGCTCGCCGATGCGGTCGTGCAGCGGCTTGCCCGCGTGATCGACGCGGGTGCGCTGCGGGCGATCATGGCCGGCACCGAGCTCGCGCTCGATGACGCGGCGGCGGCCGAGCGATCCGCGCGCGACCTCGCGCAAGCGATGGGGAACCACTCGGTGCGCGTGTACGCACAGCACGACGACAAGACCGACAAGCACCGGCTGCGCATCGAGCGGCGCCATCACGGCAACGTCAGGGCGAGCACGATCGACGCCGAATTCGTGCACGGCGCCGACTACGCCGCGCTCGTCGGCGCAGCCCGGACCTTCAAGGGACTGATCGGCGCGGGCGCACGGATCGTGCGGGGCAGCGGCGACAAGCAGAAGGAAGCGCCGGTCGCGGACTTCCGCGCCGCGATGGACTGGCTGATGAAGGAGGCGGAATCGGCCGTCACGCGCCAGCGCTACAAGGGGCTGGGCGAGATGAACCCGGAGCAGCTCTGGGAAACGACGATGGACCCGAAGGTGCGGCGCATGCTGCGCGTGCAGATCGAGGACGCGATCGGCGCCGACCAGATCTTCACGACGCTGATGGGCGACGAAGTCGAACCGCGCCGCGCGTTCATCGAGTCGAACGCGCTGTACGCGGGGAACATCGACGTCTGATCGCCGGCCCGGCTAGCCGGCAGCCTCCCGCAGCCGCGCGCGCACCATGCCGATATGCGAGCGCAGCGCGTACAGCTCGTCGGCGTGCGACAGCGGCACGTTGATGCGCTCGACCTTGGCGTCGAGCGCGTCGAGTTCCTTCGCGAGTTCTTCGGGCGGCGTCGAGCGCCGGCCCAGCTCTTCTTCGATCTCGCGCAGCTGGCCATACCAGCGGAAGATGCGCGAGCGGATGCGGAACTCGTACAGCGGCGGAACGATGCGCGACAGCGGGATCAGCACCGCGACGATCGACACCAGCGCGACCCACATGCGGTCGATCAGGTTGGCGAGCCAGAACGGCAGATAGCGCTGCAGCAGCGGCGGACCGCTGCGGTAAAAGCGCGCGGCCTCCGCGGCGAGCGGCAGTTCGACGTTTGCCGGCGACGGGAACGTTCCGGCGCGCGCGAACCAGCCGGTGCCGCCGTGCACGACCTGGGCCGTCTGCACGAAGAGCTGGACGAGCGCCGGATGCGTGTGCTCGCGCGCCACCAGCGCGGAGGTCGGCGCGATCAGCCGCACGTCCTCGGGCGGGATGTCGCGGGCCAGATCGACGATGCCGCGCGGCAGCGCGAGCGCGCTGAGGAAGGGCAGCCGGCGCGAATACGCCTCGGCCTGCGCAAAGTCGAACAACTTCACGCCCGGCGTCTGCAGCAGCATCTGCACGAGCGGCGATTCGGGCGCCGAGACGAACAGCAGCGCGTCGACTTCGCCCTCGAGAAACGCGACGACCGCGGGTGTGGGCGCAAGCTCGCTCGTGCGGATCGACGCCGGATCGATGCGGTTGGCGTGCAGCAGCTTGGCCCACAGCGGCGGCGCGCCGCTGCCGGGCGCGCCGATGTTGACGCGCCAACCGGCGAGTTGCGAAAGATGCGATAGCGCGCCGGCCTTGTTCAGCCGCCTGACCGAGTCTTCGCGATAGAACAGCCAGACCGGCTCGTAGAACAGGCTGCCGAGCGAAACGAGCGGCACGCCGCTGTTTTCCTCGTCGACGGCGAGCACCGCCGCACCCGATCCACCCTGAACGAACGCCAGATCGACGTTCTGCGCGGCGTCGCGCAGCAGCGCCAGGTTTTCGGCCGAGCCGTGCGTGCCTCTGAGCTCGACCTCGATGCCGAGCCCCTTGAGCCGCTCCGCATAGCGCTTGCCGAACTCGGCATAGGCGCCCTGCTCGGGCCCGGTGGCGAGCACGACGCGCTTCGGCGGCGCGGGGTCGAGCAGCAGGTACGCGCCCCACAGCAGCACGAGCGCCAGCACGACGAACGGCCCCGCACTGACCGCGAGGTCGCGCACCGAAAGCAGCGTATGGCGGAGCAGTCGCGGCATGGTGGTCGGCGGCGATTATGCCGGCGCGCCGGCCCTGCGCCGGTCGAGCGTGCGGGCAGGGCGGTGAACCGGCCGGCTCAGCGCCTGCGCGCGAGCGCGAGGCCGTCGGCGATCGGCACGAGCGCCAGGTCGATGCGCTCGTCGCGGTGCAGCTTGTCGTTCAAGGCCTGCAGGGCACGCGTGTCTTCGGAGTCGGCGGGCCGCGCGACTGCGCCTTGCCAAAGCACGTTGTCGATCGCGATCAACCCGCCGCGGCGCATGAGCCGCAGGCACTGCTCGTAGTAGCCGTCGTAGCCGGTCTTGTCGGCGTCGATGAACGCGAAGTCGTAGGTGCCTGCCTCGCCGGCGGCGATGCGGGCGGCGAGCGTTTGCGCGGCCGGCGCGAGTACGAGTTCGATCTTGTGCGCCACGCCGGCGCGCTGCCAGTAGTCGCGCGCGACCGACGTGTACTCGTCGCTGACGTCGCACGCGAGCACGTAGCCGTCGTCGGGCAGTGCCAGCGCCACGGCGAGCGCGCTGTAGCCGGTGAAGACGCCGACCTCGATCGTTCGCCGCGCGCCGATCAGCTTGACGAGCAACGCCATCAACTGGCCCTGCTCGGGGGCGATCTGCATGCTCGCGCGCGGATGCGTGCGCGTGGCCTCGCGCAGCGCGGCGAGCGCGGGATGCTCGCGCAGCGAATGCGCGAGCATGTAGTCGTACAGTGCGTCGTCGAGGACCAGCGTTCGGCGGCTCATGCCCGCCGATTATGCGCGCGCTTCGATGCGGAAGACCTCGGGATCGTCGCCATGCTCGAGCAGCAGGCGCCGCACGCGGTCCTGCCACAGCTCGCCGAAACGGCGCAGCTCGTCGGCGCCCGCTTCGCCGGCGGCAGCGCGCGCGAGCAGCGCCGGCAACTGCGGATCCGAGGGCACTCGCTTGACGTCCGCTTCGGCGTCGACGGTCGCGCGCGTGTCGATGCGCGCGAAGCGCAGCGCGAGCGGCTGCTCGGCGCCGAAAGCCAGCAGATCCCGCCGGAAGAAGCGGCCGGCGATGCCCTTGAAGCCGCCGTCGTGCGCGGCGCCGGTCAGCATCGAGATCACGTTGGCGATCACACCGGTGACGCCTGCGCCGATCGGCTCGCGAAAGCCCACGCGGAGCGCGCCGCGCTCGGGCAGTGCCTCGCCGTACAACGCGGCGAGCGCGCGCCGCGTGATGCCGTAGGCCGAGGCGATCGTCGGGCACGAGTGGTCCGCGAGCCGCACCGCGTCGAGATACGAGAATTCGACGAGTCCGCCTTCGAGCGCGCCGAGGAATTCGGCCAGCGGATCGCGCAGCGCGATGCGCGGCACCTCGTCGAAAAACGCCGGGTAACGCATCGCGAACGAGCTCACTGCTTGACGAAGTCGATCACGATCGCGCCGGGCTCGCGCTGGCGGTGGCTGATCTCGACGCCGGCGCCGTCGCGCGCCTGCAGTGCGCGAACAGCGGCAGCGGGTCGTAATCGTTGTCGAAGCGCATCGTTTCGCCCTTCGTCAGGGCGTCGGGCGCGCCGAAGATCGCCGCGTGGCGCAAATGCTTGACGATGCCGCGCGCGTCGAACGGATCGATCGCCTCGGGCGACAGGTGCAGGTGCGGGCGGTTCAGGATTTCGCTCATCGGGTCGTCTCGGCGGTGGGTCGATCGATGTCTTCGGGGTCACGTACACCGTCGCCGCGGTCGAGCCGGTCGCGCTTGTCGCGCACCTTGGCCCACTTCTCCGCGTCGGGCAGCGCGGGCTTGACGCGCGTGATCGGTTTCCAGACGCGTGCCAGTTCGGCGTTCAGCGGGATGAAGTCGCGCTGGTCGGCGGGGACGTCCTCTTCGGCATAGATCGCTTCGACCGGGCATTCGGGCACGCACAGCGCGCAGTCGATGCACTCGACCGGGTCGATCACCAGCGCGTTCGGCCCTTCGCGGAATGCGTCGACCGGGCAGACGGCGACGCAGTCCGTGTACTTGCAGCCGATGCAAGGCTCGGTGACGACGAAGGCCATCGCGCGCCTCGGCGGCCGCTCAACCGGCGCAGCATTCGTCGCCGGGCAGTGCGCCTTCGGCGCCGGCCTTGCCGATGCGCACGCGCCAGACCTCGGGACCCTGCTCGAGGTAGTCCCAAGTGAACTTGCCCTGCAATTCGGCCTGGAACTGGTAGTACAGCGGTTTCGGATCGTGGTCGTTGACGAGTTCGAAGCTTTCGCCGACGCCGAGCGCCTCGAAGGTGCGGAAGATCAGCGGATGGCGTTCGCGCGGCACGATCGTGCGAACGTCGATGGTGGTGGCGGTGGTCATGGTTCGGCCCGGAGAGTTAAAGATGCATTCGCGATGCACGTTAACTTACCTCGGTCCGGCCGGAAAAGCAATACGCCGAGGACTTCTTTGCCGGCTACCCCTTTCGGCGTAGCCGCGCCGCCCGGCGATTCTCAGAGGGCAAGCGGGCGGAGGTCGGGCCGGCGCCGGTGCCAGTCGGTCGCCTGCTGGAACGCGACGCCGATCCGCAGCAGCGTCGCTTCGTCGAACGGTTTGCCGAGCAACTGCACGCCGAGCGGCAGGCCGTTGTCGCTGAAACCGGCGGGCAGCGCCAGCCCGCAGGCGTCGAGGTAGTTGCCGGCGCGCGTGAAGCTCGCCAGCGGCGTGACCGCCTCGTCGACCTCGCTCGCCGGACAGGCGGGAAACGGAACGGCCGGCGACAGCAGCGCGTCGCACTCGCGCATCCATTCGATCCACGCGGCGCGCGCGGCGCGGCGGTGCTCGAGCGCGGCGATGTAGTCGGCCGCGCTCACCTGTTTGCCGCCGAGCACGCGCTTGCGCACGGCCGGCCCGATCGGCAGCGACTCGTCCTCGATGGTGTCGCGATGGATCGAATACGCCTCGGCAGCGATCAGTTGTCCGTTACGCCGCATCAGCTCGCCGAAGTCGAACGGCAGCCTGCGTTCGACGACCGCCGCGCCGAGTTCGCCGAGCGCACGCCGCGCTTCGCGCGTCGTGTCGCGTACGTTCGCGTGGACTTCGATCGGGTACTGGTCTTCGGGCAAGACGGTGATGCGCAGGCCCGCGAGCGCAGCCGCCTCGCCGCGCATCGCGGCGCCATCGAAGCGCGGCGCACGCAGCGTGGCCGGATCGCGCGCATCGGCGCCGGCGATCGCCGCCAGCAGCAGCGCCGCGTCGCCGGCGCTGCGCGTCATCGGACCGATCGTGTCGAGCGAAAACGACAGCGGAAACGCGCCGTGCAGGCTCACCCGTCCGCCGGTCGTCTTCAGTCCCGTGATGCCGTTGATCGCGGCCGGGATGCGAACCGAGCCGCCGGTGTCCGAACCGATCGCGGCCGGCGCGAGCGCGGCGGCGACCGCCACGCCCGAACCGCTCGACGAGCCGCCGGGCACGCGATGCGTCGCCAGGTCCCACGGATTCCACGGCATGCCGAGCCGCGGATTCGTGCCCCAGGTGCCGAACGCGAACTCGACCATCTGCGTCTTGCCCAGAGGCACCATGCCCGCGGCGAGCAGCCGCTCGACGACCGTCGCGGTCGTCGTGCTGCGCCTGTCCTTCCACGCCGCCGAGCCGACGCCGGTGATCCGCCCTTCGATTTCTAGCAGATCCTTCAGCGCGATCGGCAGCCCGTCGAGCGGGCCGAGCGTCCATCCGCCCGCGCGCCGCGCATCGGATGCGCGCGCACAGGCGAGCGCGAGCTCCGCATCGGCCGCGACGAAGGCATTGAGCTTCGCGTTCGCCCGCTCGATGCGCGCGAGATAAAGCTCGGCGAGCTCGACCGCGGAGACTTGCCTGCGCGCCAGCGCGGCCGAAAGCTCGGAAAGCGTCGAAAACGGATCGATCGTCATCGCCGCACCTCCCAGCGCGTCTGCGGGTCGAGCGGATAAATGGGCCTTCGCACGTTTCGGAAGCGAAACAGCGCGTAGTCGGAGCTGGTCACGCCGCGGCTGTCGCATTCGACGACCGCGGACGCCAGCGGAACGAAGCTCGGCCGGCAATACATCCGCGACTTCAGGATCAGCCAGTCGAACGCGCGGGGATCCACGCCCGCGCTCGTGAACACGCCGAGGTCGAGCGGTTCCATCGGCCGCTCGGTGACGACGATCGTGAACGCCTCGTGCTCGAGCACGGCGGTGCGCCCCATCGCCCACGTCTCGCCCGTATAGATCGGCCCGGTGATGCGAAAGCGCCCGTCGGTGATCGCGCGCACGCGCGCTTCGATCCGCAGCGGCCGGCGCGGGCCGCCGTTGGCGTGGTCGGGACCGAACGCGAGCCGGTTGCCGAGGTCGAGGGCGACGCGTGCGCCGACGCCGGCTTCGATCGCCGCCGCCACCGCCTGCGGATCGCAGGTCGGACCGACGCCGATCTTCGTCATGCCCTGCCGCAGGCATTCCTCGAGCGCGTCGGTCGTGTCGCAGGTGCCGCCGCTCATCACGTTGTCGCCGTGGTCGAGCAGCAGCACGGGGCCGCCCGCGGAACGCGCCGCCTTCGCGCGCGCCACGCTCTGCGCGAGTGGCTCGCTCGTATAAACGAAACCTTCGCGCTCGGCCCAGAGCTGCGCCGCAAGCGCGTTCGCCGCGCGCTGCGCTTCCTGCCGCGAACGGCCGACGGCAACCGCACTCGTGCCCGCGTCGCGAATGTCGGCGAGCGAAAAGCCGGCGAACACGGTCGCCGCGGGCAGGCCATCGGCTTCCATCGCCCGCGCGCGTTCGACCGCGCGCCGCATCGCGCCTTCGCCGGTGGCGCTCCTCAGCGTGTGCGAAAGCAGCGGCGGCTGCGCCCATGCGACGTGCGGGCGCGGGCCGCCGTCGAGCCAGTCGAAGAGAAGCCGCGCCGCGTGCGCGCCGGTCTCGACCATGTCGACGTGCGGGTAGGTCTTGAAACCGACGATCACGTCGGCGGCATCGACCATCGCCTGCGTGAGGTTGCCGTGCAGGTCGAGCGCGACCGCGAGCGGCGTGGTCGGCGCGACCGCGCGGATCCGGCGCAGCAGCTCGCCTTCGCCGTCCTCGTGCGCGGTCGTCACCATCGCGCCGTGCAGGTCGAGCAGGATCGCATCGCAGCCTGCGCGCACCGCGGCGACGATCGCGTCGGCGAAGGCCTCGAACGCGGCGGCATCGACGCGCCCGCTCGGATTGGCGGTCGCGTTCAGCACCACGTCGAGCCGTGCGCCGCGCGCTTCGCAGGCGTCGATGTACGCGCCGAGCCCGGTGCGCGTGCCCTTGGCGCTCGCGTAGGCCGCGCGGCCGAAGGTCGGCCCGTCGGGGCCGAAAGCTCCGAGCGGTGTGGGCACCGGAGAGAAGGTGTTCGTTTCGTGGTTCAAGCGCGCGGCGACGACCCTCATGCGTCACCCCGTCGAATCACGCGCCCTGCGCGCGCACCCGTCGACTTGCCCTCGCGCCAGGCGAGCGCGCCGTTGACGTAGACGGCCGCGATACCGCGCGCGGGCTGCATCGGCTGCGCGAAGGTCGCGGCGTCTTCGACGGTCTGCGGATCGAAGACGACCAAGTCCGCGTAGAAACCGCACCGCAATCGCCCGCGGTTGCGCAGCCCGAAGCGATCGGCCGCGAGCCCCGTCATCTTGTGGATCGCGACTTCGAGCGGAAAGAGCCTGCGCTCGCGCGCGTAATGGCCGAGCACGCGCGGAAAGGCGCCCCACAGGCGCGGATGAGGAAAGGCGTCGTGCGGCAGCCCGTCGGAGCCGATCATCGTCTCCGGATACGCGAGGATGCGCTCGACATCGGCTTCGTCCATCGAGAAGTAGATCGCGCCGGCCGGCTGCAGCGCGTCGATCAGCGCGTCGACATCGAGCTTCGTCTCGGCGGCCAGCTCGTCCAGGTAACGTCCCGCGGCGTCGGGCCGCGCCTTCGACCACGCGATCAGCACGCGTTGCGCCTGCCGGGCCGCATCGGCGCGCAGCACGGTCGACGACGCGGTGTACGGATAGCAGTCGAGGCAGACATCGCGCGCGCGACGCGCCTCGTCGAGCAGCGCGAGCGTCTCGCGCGAGCGGCCGAAGTTCGCCTGCCCGATCACCTTGTGGTGCGAGATCACCTGCCGCACGCCGAGCCTCGCGGCGATGTCGATCGCCTCGGTCATCGACTCGAGCACGCGCTCGCCTTCGTCGCGGATGTGCGATGCGATCAGCGCTTCCGTTCCGCGCAGCGGTTCGAGCACGCGCGCGATTTCGTCGGCGGTCGCGGCGTTCGCCGGCGCGTAGTAGGTGCCGGTCGAGGCGCCGAGCGCGCCGGCGGCGAGCGCTTCGCGCACGAGCGACTGCATCGCTTCGATCTCGCCGTCGTTCGCCGGACGGTCGAGCGCGGACATCGTCGCCACCCGCAGCGTCGTGTGGCCGACCAGTGCGGCGCAGTTGAGCGCCGGCGGATCCGCTTCGAGCGCGGCGAAATACGCGGCGAACGAAGCGAAGCGTTGCGATGCGGCGTCGTCGGCGACCAAATTCAGCGGCGGCACCGCGCTGCGCGCGCCGAGCGGCGCCAGGCTGATGCCGCAGTTGCCGGCGATCACCGTCGTCACGCCCTGGCTCAGCTTCGGCGTCATCGCCGGATCGGCCAGCAGCAGCCGGTCGTCGTGCGTGTGCACGTCGATGAAGCCGGGCGCGACCGC
>Ga0272446_1002591_pt1 | contig 24292 bp, 20 predicted proteins | sample YNPCB0061_FD_194587 | JGI IMG/M metagenome (GOLD analysis project Ga0272446, IMG submission 194587) | Hot spring microbial mat communities from Yellowstone National Park, WY, United States - YNP-CB-006-1 | ecosystem: Environmental > Aquatic > Thermal springs > Hot (42-90C) > Sediment | place...
AGAGAAGGCAAAGAGAATACCTAAAAAGCCAGCTATTGCGGCTCCAGCTTCTTCAGCTTGAGCCAAAGCTACGCTGGGACTGAGCAAACTGAGTGCTATGGCGGTTATGAAACCTGATAAAAAAAGCAGAAATAGTTTGGTCTTTTGCATTAGTGCCCTGTTCATTGGTATTAACTCCTCACTGGCAAAGATTCCTGACAGCAGTATTTTATGCTGTGGGCGATCTTGCAATGCTCACACAAGGAGTATCTTAAGGAAAATTTTAGTTTCCCCTGAATCCAGAGAACCTATGGGTTGGGGGTTGGGCTGGTTCTATTGGCTTCAGTCAGTTGTTGCTGGGCATTACGGGTCTCATAGACACAATCCACTCTGGGTTTGCCTTCTAAATCACCTGTAAATCCAAAAGTGTTCATGCGGTTGCGACATTGCTGGATGTCATCGTTGTTGATGGCGTTTTTGCTGAGTAATAGGTTCCAGTTTTGCGGCAGAACCACACAGCCTGGTACTGACTCGGTTTGACTGGTATAGACATTGTAGGGGTTGAGAGTCACATAGGTGCGAGTTGTCATCACCAGTGCCGATGCCCCATAGTTATTACAAAAGTCGCGGCTGGGGGCTAGGTTGTCAAGGCGGATGGCATCAACGGTGCGGGGGGTGGGGTTCAGGGTGGAGAGTGCCGCACCAACGCCAACGCCGATCGCAAAGATTGCGCCCAAAATTGCCAGCTTGACCCCAGTGCTGGTGCTGTTACTAGATGATGTGTTCACGGAAGTAGTGGAGCGAGTGCGTCTAACCATAGCGATTGCGTTCAGTTGTTAATTTTAGTGCAGACATTGCTCCAGCCAATATAGCAGAGCTAAGCAAGTAATTAAAATTCTAGCCTTAATCCGAGATGACGCAGATTTTCTAATAGTTGTTCTGCTGTTTGGGATTGATTTTGCTGATGATAAAGTTTAACAGCGGACTGAAAGTGTGCTTTTGCTGTATCAATGCCACCAGATTGGTAATAGGCGACTGCTAAGTTTTGATGCGCTTCGGCATAGTGGGGATCAATGGCGATCGCTTGTTGATAACTGGCAATGGCAAGCTCATTGTGTCCCGCATGACGCAATGCCAAGCCTAAATTATTGTGCCCCTCTTTGCATCGGGGATCAACACTAACTACTTGGCGATAGGCGGCGATCGCTGAATTGTATTCCTGCTGATTGTAAAAGATACCACCCAAATTATTCCAAGCCGCCAGTTTCTGCCATGCACTTACGGGCAAATTTAGAGCTTGCTGATAATAGGCGATCGCAGTCTCTAAGCGATCCAAATGTTGGTATGCAAAGCCCAGATGATACAAAACCTCAAACTTCAGGATTTCATATCCAGTCTGTTGCTCAAGGAAACGCCAACTTTCAAGTAATAGTTCCAGCCCTTTGTCAACTTGGGCTTGAGCAATATACAAAGCTCCCAACTTATTTTTGATGTAAGTATCATCGGGATTTAACTGCAAATGTTTCAGCATTAAGCGTTCCGCAAAATAATATTTGTCGGTCTGACTAATTTCTCTATCCGTATAACCGAAATGTAGGATCGCTGGTTGCTCATAATTGGCGATTTGCCAGTGCGTTTCTGCCTGCTTAATTCTCATTAAATCCTGGTCAATCTGTTCATGATACACCCCCGTAAACCGCAGATCGCCCCTATTACGAAATAGGCGGCATACCAGAGAATAGGGAGCTTGATTAGTGCCAAGTTCTTGTCTGATCAGATTAACAGCTATGATGTTATTGGGTTTGTTTATTATTTGCTGAATCAAAGAGATGGCAGATGGTAGTAAAACCTCATCGGCATCTAATACTAAAATCCACTGACCTTTTGCTTTAGTTAGGGAATAGTTGCGGGCTTGAGCAAAATCATCACACCACTGGAAATGATATACTTTGCTAGTATTGCGCTTGGCAATTTTGATGGTTTGATCGCTTGAGCCTGTATCTACAATAACTATTTCATCTGCTACTTGCTTAACGCTATCCAAGCATTTTTGTAAACGATGCGCCTCATTTTTTACAATCATGCACAGCGAAAGTTTAGGGCTTTGCCAGTCAGATTTAGCATTAGCAAACCCCCTAGCCATCTTAACTGCGCCAGCTTAGAGTTTGCGACTGAATGGGGTTAATAAACTCCCGATTTTCGCTCACCGCTTTGGCAAATTCGCGCTTGATTTGATAATACCAACGCGCTTGAGTATCCGCATCTTTGATCAGCATTAGCGGTGGATTATATTTTAACCCTTCCTGTTGTTTGATCACCATCTCGCGATCCTGATTCATGAAGTTGCGTACAAAAGGAACTAACAAGGGTTTGAGGAAACTAATCCAAGGGGTTGTCCAATAAAACATGGTGGTTACTTCTGTATGATTGGCATTGATCGGGGTTACGGTCGTTAAATTGCAGAGGGTGTGCTTATCAGTTTGGGTTACTTCAATGCGCACACCGGGTAAATGAAAACTAATCTCGACTTCGGGGTGTCCTCCTAATATGTGATAGCCCAATGATTTGCGTAATAATTTATGACGGCGCATCGTAAAGCCGTAGGGCGCAGGATCAAAAACTTTTGACTTCTCAAACATTTTGCCTTTAGTGCGCCACCACCAACTTTTGTGGACGAATGGTCCATGGGCGGGATCCATCAACCCCACTACTGCATGATCGATGTGGCAGGGAAATTGAAATGTTTGTATAGCCTGAGCGGGGCGATCGCTGGCAAAACCAGTTACTAATGGAACATCTAACTGCGGCTTGCTGTGCTGAAAATTCTGGGGCATATAAATCCACAAATTGCCTTGTACTTCTGTTACCGGATAAGTGGGCACGCCAAAACTTTCTAGGTTGATCTGCTGATCTTGAGTGAGGGAGGGGATCAGTTTACATTTTCCTTGATGATCAAAACGCCATCCGTGATAAGCGCATTCTAATTCCACTCCATCAAACCGACCGTAACTCAGGGGAATGCCGCGATGTGGACAAATGTTTCTGATGGCGAAGGGTTTACCTGTTTGAGTACGCCCGAAAAGGATTGGTTCTCCCAGTAGCTCTTTGGTGATTATTTTTTGGGGTTGCAGTTTTTGGCTCGGGAAAGCAAAATACCAAAGGTTACGCAGAAAATCAGTCTGTACTACCATAAATGCAGTTTTAATTATGCCTACTGCGATTGCCTAATTATATAAGAGAAATGTGAAAGATTGAGCATAGTGCGTTTGCCTGATGCTATCTTTGAGAAGCAGGGCAATAATTAACCAATGAACCAAGACTACACCCACATAACCGTAATTCTGGACCGCACAGGTTCGATGGAGTCAATTAGGGATGATGTAATTGGCGGGTTTAATGCTTTTTTGCATGAGCAGAAACAGCAAGCAGGTAAAGCCACGCTGACCCTTGTGCAGTTTGATACACAAGACCCCTATGAAGTAGTGCACCACTGGAGAGAGATCAAGGAAGTGCCAGAGCTGAACAAGAAAACCTATGTGCCGCGCGCCTCTACGCCGCTCTACGATGCTATTGGTAGGGGGATCAATGACCTAGAAGCAAGTATTGACAAGCTTCCTGAGAGCGATCGCCCTTCTCAAGTGATGCTGGTAATTATCACCGATGGGCAGGAAAACTCCAGCAAGGAATTTACCAAAGCTAGGGTAACTCAGATGATTACCGAGAAACAAAAAGAACATGACTGGCAGTTTGTATTTCTCAGCGCCGATCTGGCGGCTATGGGGGAGGCAAGGGATATAGGGTTTGCGGATAGCGCCAGCCTGCTCTTTGAAAAAAGCGACAGAGGGAGTGCCAAAGCCTTTCATTCCCTTTCCAAACAGACCATTGAGTATCGCTCCCGCAAGAAGAAACAGTTTGGCTTTGAAGCCAGCGATCTGCAAAAGGATGATGATGCTAAAGATGCCGCAGATGACTCAGCCTTGACCTAGAACCAAAACTTAGTTTTTCCTATCACCGAAAGACAAGCGGAAGCCTGTTAGGTTTGCAGATGCTGGTGTCTTGCACTGAGAGAGTTTGGGGATCATTGAAACGCGGGCAATGTGTGCTAGAAAACAGCATTCAGGCTGGTAAAAACCTAGAATTTCAATCTTGACGGTTCACCTCAGCCTCTATGAATGCCACCATCTTCATGATTTTTTGCATTGCCTTTGTAGGTGGTGCCTATGCCAGCACTATTCCTAATTTTATTGGCGTTGGCTTGGTGCTGGTTTTGGGTGGGGGCTGTGCCTATGTTCTGCCCAAGTATTGGCAAGAGAGTCCCAAGTATTACATTTATTTAGTGGCGGGGGTGATCGCCGCCTTTGCTTGCCTCTATGCGATCGTGCGTACCCCAGCCCCATCTAGTACGGATATTTCCCAGTTTGCGCCCATGCGGGGAGCGGTGGTGCGGGGTGTAATTGAAAATTCGCCTTCCCGCACACGGAGCGATCGAGTGCGCTTCATTCTGGGGGTAAAAGAGTTCAAGAAGTCTCGCCGTGAGGAAAATTTTGTTCCCGCCAGTGGCAGTTTGTATGTAACTGTGCCGCTCCTGGAAGGAACGGGCAGACGCAGGGGCGATGAGATACAAATTACTGGCAATATCTATCAGCCCAGTGGTGCTAGTAACCCAGGCGGGTTTGATTTTCGGCAGTTTTTGGCACGGCAGGGCGTTTTTGCAGGAATGACGGGGCAGAGTATCAGCCCTGAGGTCAGTCCGCCGCGCTTTGGCGAGTGGTGGATCACGGGACGGATCATCAAAGCTCATGTCACTGGGGCAGGTATGCCAGAGGGCGCTCTACTTAGTTCCTTGGTGCTGGGTGGCAGGGCGGTGGATTTGCCCCCCGATGTGCGGGACACTTTTGTTAAGGCGGGTCTGGCGGCGATGCTGGCGGCTTCGGGGTTCCATGTGTCCATTATTTTGGCTACCGCCCTTGCAGTGGTGGGGGAGAGCAGTCCCAAAAAGCGCATGATTGTTGGCATTTGCTCCCTATTGGTCTATGCCATTTTGACGGGGGGCAGTCCCTCCATCATTCGGGCGACGATCATGGGGGCGGGTGGTTTGGTGGGCTTGGCATACGGGAAAAAAATCCGTCCTTTGGCTGGCTTGGCAGGGGCGGCGGCACTTCTGCTAGTGTGGCAACCCCTGTGGATCTATGATCTGGGCTATCAGTTCAGTTTTTTGGCAACTTTGGGCTTGATGGTGTCGGCAAATGCGGTGGAGCAAAGACTGCAATGGCTGCCGCCCCGCTTGGCTTCGGCTCTGTCCGTGCCTATTGCCGCTGTGATGTGGACTTTGCCTCTGCAACTCTTTGTGTTTGGCAGGATTAGTATTTATTGCATTTTGGCAAATGTGTTGACTACGCCAATCATTTCCTTTTGCATTATTGGCGGGGTACTGTCGGGTTTGGCGGGTTTAGTCTTTTTGCCGTTGGGGGCGGGGCTGACTTGGCTGTTGGATTTTCCCCTGTGGCTGACTATCACCCTTGCCGAGTGGACTAATTCCTTGCCAGGGGCAATTACTAATACGGGGGCGATCGAGCTGTGGCAGTTGCTGTCAGCCTATGCCATTTTCTTGGTGATTTGGCTCTATCCCAAGCTGGCAAAGTGGTGGATACCTGCGGGGGTGTTGATCTCTTTGCTAGTGTTTGCACCGGGGGCGATCGCTCGAGCTAATTTATTCCAAGTGACTCTGCTTGCTACTTCCCAAGTGCCGGCGATGGTCATCCAGAACCAAGGTCAGACAGTGCTGATCAACAGCGGCAGTAACCAAGATGTGCAGTTTACCGTGTTTCCTTTTCTGCAAAAATCGGGAGTGAATGCACTAGAAGTGGCGATCGCCACTAGCAATCAGACCAACTTCATAGAAGGCTGGCAGGTGCTACGGCGTGAGGGCATCGGGATCAGAGAGTTTAAGCCCACTTTTGGCGACGCTAAACCCCCTGCCTACCAGTTAGTGGAGCAAGCCCTGACCTCAGGGGGGACAAAGATCACCAGTCTCACGGTGGGGCAGAAGGTAGATCTCTTGCCAGAAGTAGCAGGAGAACTGCTACAGGTTGAACCCCTGCTGTTCAAACTCACCACCGCCAATACTACTTGGTTGCTGATGGGCAGAACCAAAGAAGGAGATCAGCAAGAGTTAATTAGAAGTGGCAAGCTCCCCCAAGCGAGTGTATTGTGGTGGAGCGGAGAAGCCCTCAATCCTAAGCTGGTGCAGGCGGTAAATCCCGAATTTCTGATCGCTTCCACCAATAACCTTACTGAGGAACTCCGCAATCAACTACGGCAGTCCGCCAGTTCTGCCCGATTGTTGTTTACGGGGAGAGATGGGGCAATCTCTTGGACACCCGCCAATGGCATCGAGCCGCTTAAGGAGGTGGAGGACTCTCCACTTTAGCAAATGTCTGTGTATGATTGAGTACACTAGATGACATCAAGACAGGAATCAACTATGCCAGCAGTGGGTAAAACTGAAGACTTTGCTGTTAGCGAGTTAGTGCGCTTGCCACAGACTAACGATTTGCATGTGGTAGAAACCCGCCCCCTATCTACCCCCGCTGAGGTCAAGGAGGAATTTCCTGTAACTTTGGGCGTGGCTACGGTGGTCTCCCAAGCCCGCGATCGCATCAGGCGGATTTTGACAGGTCAAGAGCGAGCATTGATCGTGGTTGTTGGTCCCTGCTCCATTCACGATGTGGTCTCGGCTCGGGAATATGCCCACAAACTGATGGCACTGCGTAGCGAATTGGCAGAGGTGCTAGAGATTGTGATGCGGGTCTATTTTGAGAAACCCCGCACTACCATTGGCTGGAAAGGCTTGATCAATGATCCCTACCTCGATGGCAGTTTTGACATCAACAAGGGTATCAGGCTAGCGCGGCATCTACTCTGCGATATTGCCACTTTGGGCTTGCCAGCGGCGACGGAACTGCTCGATCCCATCATTCCCCAGTACCTAGCTGACCTGATCGCATGGACAGCGATCGGTGCTAGAACCACCGAAAGCCAAACCCACCGTGAGATGGCATCGGGCTTGTCCATGCCTGTCGGTTTCAAAAACGGTACGGATGGCAACATTGATATTGCCATGAATGCCATGATCTCTGCTCAGCAGTCGCATCACTTTTTGGGGATCAACCATGAGGGCATTGCCAGCATTGTTACCACGACGGGCAACCCAGACGGACATCTGGTGCTTAGGGGCGGCAAGAAACAGCCCAATTACGATGCCAAGAATGTGCAAAGTATTAGTGCCAAACTCCAGCATAAGGGGTTGTTGCATCGGGTGATGGTGGACTGTAGCCACGACAATAGTGGTCAGGACTATCGCAATCAACCTAAAGTCATGGCAGACATCACTCAGCAAATTTTGGCGCAGGAGCAGTGGGGACAGTCAGCGATCGCTGGGGTAATGTTAGAAAGTCATCTGGTGGCAGGCAAACAAGCCATTCCCCCAGACAAAAGCCAACTGGTCTATGGGCAAAGTATTACCGATAGCTGTGTGGATTTTGCCACTACAGCCGAATTACTCAAAAAACTAGCGGAGGCAGTCGCCTATGCCCGACAGTCATAAAGCACAGTCCTCGTGGCGCTTATTAAGCTGGTGGCAGACCCTGACCCCTGCGGTTCGCTTAGTGTTTATCATATTTGCCGCTCCCGCCCTAGTGTTGAATGCTTGGGCATTGTCCAACATTTTTGGCTACTTTGAGTCCTTGTTTGTGGTAGTTCTGGTTGCCTCCTTATTGTCCTTTTTGCTCAACTATCCCGTGCGTTGGCTAGAAAGACAAGGGGCGGTGCGGGCGCAGGCGGCGTTGTTGGTATTTTTGTTCTCTTTGACTGTTCTCTTTGCTTTGGGGGTTACCTTGGTGCCACTGGCGATCGCCCAAGCCCAACAACTGGTAGCCCGTCTACCTGAATGGATCGACTCAGGACAAAGGCAGTTGATGGCGCTGAATGAGTATGTGGATAACTTTGGCTTGCCCATCAGCCTCGATGGTTTGATTGTGCAGGTGAATGATCGCTTGAAGTCAGAGTTACAGGCGATCGCTGGTCAGGTGGTGAATTTGGCGGTGAGTTTCACAGTAGTAACCGTAGTTCGCCTGCTGGATGTGCTGTTGGTGGTGATCTTAACTTTTTATCTTCTGCAACACAGCGATGAGGTGTGGCAGGGCATAGTGGACTGGCTACCCGCCAAAGTGCGCCAGCCTTTCACCGAAACTTTGCGCCTCAGTTTCCAAAACTACTTTATCGGGCAGATCATTCTGGCAATTTGTATGGCGGTGGGGCTGACCTCTACCTATGTATTGCTCAAGGCTCCCTTTGGTCTGTTGTTTGGGCTGACCGTTGGTTTTATGGCATTAGTGCCTTTTGGCGGTACTGTTGGGATTGCTACGGTTACGCTGTTGGTGGCACTGCAAAATATCGGCTTGGCTCTGCAAGTGCTGGCTGGCTCGGTGATCGTTCAGCAAATTGTGGAAAATCTGATTGCGCCGCGCGTGCTGGGTAGCGTTACGGGGTTGAATCCCTTTTGGGTATTTATCGCCCTGCTCACTGGCGTGAGGGTGGGGGGGCTATTGGGGGTGATTGTGGCTGTCCCCAGTGCGGTGGTGGTGAAGGAGATATTGCTGGCATTGCGCTCCGATCCAGATGAACCCACTGCGGAGCTAAGTGCTCCTCCGAACGATGTGGAAAGTCGCGAGCGGCAACAGGTGGCATCTAGGTAATTTATGGGCGGGGCTTCCATGTATCTTACCGCCTACGATCTGCGTCTTGCCCTGTCCTGCCCTACTAAACTCTATTATCAAAAAGCTGGTTATGCCACCACCGCTGAAATGGATCGTTACAGCCGTAGCTTCAGCGATGGGAGCTTGGTTCTGCAAAAGATTGCCCAACTGCTCTATCCTCAAGGGGTGGCGATCGCCGATGGCGCAGAAGCCCTCGCCTACCTGCAACGCCATCAGTCCGCCACTATTTTTGCCAGTTGTTTCCGCAGTCAGCACAAGCAGGCGGTCATAGACATCGTGCATAAGCAGGACGGTGCTGTGCAAATCATTGCCACCAAACCCCGCAGTTTTGACATCAAGGAGCATCAAGAACTCCAGCGCACCAGGGGGCTGACCCTATTCCGCAACAAGCGCACGGGAGAGGTCAATGGCGATTGGCGGCACACCATCGAGGAAGTGGCATGGCAAAAGTGGATTCTCAGTGAACTATTGGGCGATCGCACCGACATCACCTGCGCCCTCCTGCTCCCCGATCGCCACAAAGCCTGTGGCATCGACAACTTGCTACGGCAATTCACCATCCGCCCCAGCGCCAATGGTACTGAGACAGCAATAGTAGATTTTGTGGGCGATGCCCGCCAGATTCAGCAGAAGCACTGCCTGACTCTGGTAGATATTTCTGCTGAAGTGGATGAAGTGCTGTCCCCACTGCAAGCCAAAGCCCAACCCTTCCTAGACTTAGTCTCGCAGGAGCTGAAAAAGCAGACTGCGCCATTGGGGAAGCACTGCCGCGATTGTGAGTTTAAGGAAGGTTTTAAGGAATGCTGGGGGGAACTGGCAGAGGTGCAACCCCATATTTTTGACCTGTACCAGATGGGTAGGGTGGTCAGCAACGGCGAACCGCTGGTGAACCAACTGATCCGCCAAGGCAAAGTAAGCCTGTATGATATGCCCCTTGAGGAACTGACCGATACCAACTACAGCGATCGCCAACTGGTACAGATCGAGTACACCCAAAAAAATCGGGAATGGTATTCGCCCCAACTACCCCGACTGCTGGAGCAGTTTCGCTACCCCCTGCATTTCATTGACTTTGAAACTGCCCGCCTGCTGCTCCCGCCCACAGCCAAACTGCGCCCCAACGAACAGGTAGCTTTTCAGTGGAGTTGCCATACCATCTTTGCCCCTGACACCCCACCCTGCCACAGCGATTGGCTGGATACCAGCAATCCCTTTCCCAATCTGGATTTTGCCCACTCCCTGATGGCGCATCTCAACGCTCCCCAACACCGAGGCGGCACCATATTTACTTGGGGCACCCATGAAGCTAGCGTCCTTAAGGACATTCAGCGGCAGATGGCAATTTATGGCTACCACCAGCCCGCCCTACAGCATTGGTTGGAGCAGATCAGCCGCAAATCAGCCCTAGTGGACATGGATGCCCTGACCCGTCAGCACTATTTCCATCCCCTGATGAAACATCGCACCTCCCTCAAGTGGGTAGTGTCCGCCATCTGGACGACTAATGTCTATCTGCACCACATCCATTATTTAAGGGAACTGTATCAGGAAGAACAGGGGCAAATTCTCAGCCCCTACGCCGCCCTGCCCAAACTACAACTGGAACCGCAGAAACCAGCGATCGCCATCACCGATGGCACTGCAGCCATGCTCAACTACCTAGAGATCATGTATGGAGCCACCAGCGATCGCCACGACATCTGTGCACTGCGCCGACAACTTCTGCACCAGTACTGCCGTATGGACACCCTAGCGATGGTGATTGTCTGGCTTCATTGGTGCAAATTAGGGAAAATTTTATGAAATCGCCTTGAATGTCGCTATTATTAAAGCTATGCTTAGTGAAGCTAAAAGCACAATTTAGCTGTGTGTTGTGTGAGGGAATAGATGCATTCGGAATGCCCGATCGGAATTTTTGACAGTGGCGTAGGTGGTTTGACCGTGTGGCAGGAAGTGCGCCACCAACTCCCCCAAGAATCAATAGTTTACTTCGGCGATACCGCCCGTCTCCCCTATGGCGATCGCTCAGCCTCTGAGATCACCGCCTTTGTGCGCCAAATCTTGCAGTGGTTCGAGACTAAATCCGTGAAGATGGCGATCGCCGCTTGCAATACCAGTTCCGCCCTCGCCCTAGACAAAGTCCGCCAAGAGTTCCCCTTCCCCGTTTTGGGCATCATTCTCCCTGGTGCCCGTGCCGCCGTGCGCAAGGGCAAGCGCATTGGCATAATTGCCACCACTGCCACCGTCAATAGCAAAGCCTATCCCCAAGCGATCGCCGAAATCGATCCCCATGCCCAAGCGTGGCAAGTGCCCTGCCCCGAATTTGTACCATTGATCGAAGCCAATCGCATTGATGACCCCTACACCTGCAAAATCGCCGAAGCATACCTCCAGCCCCTGATCACCGCCAACATCGACACCCTAGTCATGGGCTGTACCCATTATCCCCACCTCAAGCACATCTTCCAGCAAATTTTGCCGCCCCATGTGCAGTATGTCGACCCTGCCAAATACCTAGTGCGGGCGGTAGCACAGGAGCTAGATATGCTGGGGCTAAGAAATAACTCCCTGTGCCTACCGCAGTTAGGATTTTGGGTGAGCGGGAACCCCAGACAGTTTGCCCAAGTCTCTCGCCGTTGGTTGGGGACAGAATATCGAGTAGGCAAAGTTTCTTTCTCTACTGTAAAATTGCTGTCCTGAATTGCTGTTTCGCAAACAGGAGCTAGAGCGTTTTGACCAAACTCAGGCGACAGGCACTACTGGGGCTATTTTTAGCGTGTCTAACTTTTTTATGGGCGGTGATGGCGACCTCTGCCCAGTCCCCCAGCTCAGCCAGACTATTTCAGGTCAGCGCTCAAGCAGATGGCATTTTTTTGCAGGTCAGTGGCAACCCCGACATCAAAATTGACCGCCTCGACAATCCGCCCCGCATCACCATTGACCTCATCGGGCTAGAAGTTGCACCCGAACTGCGCAACACGGTGATTCCCTACAATCGCTTAGGGGTACTCCAGATTCGCACCGCCCAGCATGAACCGACAGTGGGCAGAGTAGTGTTGGACTTAAACCCCAGCGATCCGTTGAGTAATCGGGATTGGCAAGCCTTCAATGCAGGGAGCGGTACAGTGTTGCTTAAGCCTTTGGGGACAGTGCCGCCCCCTTCTGCCCCCACTGTGCCAACCAGCAAAACCATCATTCAAGGCATTAGCCTTGCTCCCGCAGGTCAGATTACTATCCAAGCTGATCGCCCTGCCAATTATCGCCTAGTGCAACAGGGCAATACCTACACCCTAGACATAGGCGGGGCGGCGATCGCCGAAGGGTTTGTGCGCCCCACCCTCACCGCCGACAGCCCCATCCAGCGCATCCGCCTCGATGAATTTGGCGATGTAGTAAGGGTTACCATCCAGCTTGATGCCAATTGGCAGATGCGGGAAGGCGTTAGAGTGCCCAATCAAGTGAATTTGCAGTTATCTCGCCTAGATACGGCAGTCACTCCTACCATTCCCGTAATTCCCAATCGGGGCAGGGGCTTGGTGGTGATCGACCCCGGTCATGGCGGGCAAGATGTGGGGGCGATCGGCAATGGCGTGCAAGAAAAAGACCTCGTGCTTCCCATCAGCCTGCGCTTGGGCAGAGCGTTACAAAACATGGGCTACACCGTGGAATATACCCGCACTACCGATGTGGAAATTGACCTCGAACCCAGAGTGCAATTTGCCAATCGCCTGCAAGCCGATGTATTTCTCAGCATCCACGCCAACTCGTTAGCCAGCCCCAACTCCAGCGTCAGCGGCGTAGAGACCTATCACGCGCCGGGGGCGACTTTGGGTTTCGCTTTAGCGACAATGGTGCATCAGCAGGTAATTTCTGCTACAGGGGCAGGGGATCGCGGTGTGCGATCGGCGCGGTTCTATGTAATTCGCCATACGACCATGCCTGGCATACTCTTAGAAACTGGCTTTGTTAGCAACCCCCAAGAGGCGGCGAACCTCAGCAATCCCGCCTATCAGGAGCGCCTCGCCCAAGGAACAGCTCAAGGCGTAGATCAATTTTTGCGTACCTACCGCCGCTAAAGCAGATAAAATAGTAAGGCTGTTCACCACCAGTTACATGATCGCCGCCAATATCAAATACGAAGTAAAAGACCTCAGCCTCGCCCCCATCGGCAAACAAAGAATTAGCTGGGCGGCGCGGGAAATGCCTGTGCTGAAGCAAATTAGCGATCGCTTTCGCCAAGAAAAACCCCTGCAAGGTATCCGCGTTTCTGCCTGCTGTCATGTCACTACGGAAACCGCTAACCTAGCATTGGCATTACAGGCGGGCGGAGCTGAGGCAGTATTGATCGCCAGCAATCCCCTCTCCACCCAAGATGATGTGGCGGCTTGTTTGGTGGCGGACTATGGCATTCCCGTATTTGCTATCAAGGGCGAAGATAATGCCACCTATCACCGCCATGTGCAGCTTGCCCTCGATCACCGCCCCAACATTATTATTGACGATGGCAGTGATGTAACCTCTACCCTTGTCCTAGAGCGATCGCACCAACTGGCTGACATTATTGGCACCACCGAAGAAACCACCACTGGTCTAGTGCGCCTCAAAGCCATGTTTCGTGATGGTAAACTCTCCTTCCCTGCGATCGCCGTCAATGATGCCCAAACCAAGCACTTCTTCGACAACCGCTACGGCACAGGACAATCCACCCTCGACGGCATCGTGCGTGCCACCAACATTCTGTTGGCTGGCAAAGTAATCGTAGTGGCGGGCTATGGCTGGTGTGGTAAGGGCGTAGCCCAAAGAGCAAGGGGCATGGGCGCAAATGTCATCGTTACCGAAATTAACCCCGTTTCTGCCCTCGAAGCGGTAATGGACGGCTTTAGGGTAATGCCCATGAGTCAAGCCGCCCCGCAAGGAGACATTTTTATCACAGTTACTGGCAACAAGCACATCATCAACGCCGATCACTTCCCGCTGATGAAAGATGGAGCAATGATCTGCAACGCTGGACACTTTGATATTGAGATCGATCTGGTATCCCTCAAGGAACAAAGCAGAGATATAGTTACCCTGAGAAACTTTGTGCAGGAGTATCAACTCAAATCGGGCAAAGCGATCGTTGTCATTGGCGAAGGTCGGCTAGTTAATCTTGCCGCCGCCGAGGGGCACCCCGCCAGTGTGATGGACATGAGTTTTGCCAATCAAGCCCTTGCCAGCGAGTACCTAGTAAAAAATAAAGGCAAATTACCCAATCAGTTGATCACTCTGCCCCCTGAGATTGATCAAGAAATTGCCCGCCTCAAACTGCAAGCGATGGGGATTGCCATTGATTCTGCCACCGCCGATCAGGTGGAATACGCCAACTCATGGACTATTGGCACTTAAGCGGGTGATGGGACTCGAACCCACGACATTCTCCTTGGCAAGGAGATGCTCTACCACTGAGCCACACCCGCATTCAGCCTTTAGAGCTTTAACATAATAGCAGAGGACAAAGCCTCAAGTCAATATAAATCTCTTAGCCCCCGCAATTTGCGAAATACCGCCACAGGCTCGCTATAACCTGTAGCAGTTTGCAGAGAGGGCTGATCCCAGCGCAAAAAAGGATTAGTCGCTTTCTCTAGTCCTATTTGGCTAGGAATTGTTGCCTCACCTTGCGATCGCATCTGCTTGACCGTTTGCCAGCGAGCTTGGAGGTCTGGATTGTCTGGCTCCACCGTCAGCGCAAAGCTCAGATTATGCAAAGTATATTCATGGGCACACCACACCCGAGTTGTGTCAGGCAACTGGCGCAATTTATCTAGGGAATTGAGCATTTGCTGAGGCGTACCCTCAAATAACCTGCCACAGCCCCCGCCAAATAGGGTATCGCCGCAAAATAAGTCCCCCGTCTCTGCACAGTAGTAGGCAATATGTCCTGTGGTATGCCCTGGTACAAACAGCACCTGCAACTCTGCCCTGCCCAAATAGACCCTGTCCCCATCTTCCAGAAATACTTGCTGATGGGGTATGCGGTGGCGATCGCCTGCACTGGCATAAACCACTGCTTCAGGGAAGCGATCGCACAATTCCTGATTACCGCCAACATGATCGTGGTGATGATGGGTGTTGAATATTGCCACCAGTGGGGCACACACCTGCTCCAAACAGTGGAGCACGGGTTCGGCTAAGGCGGGATCAACCACAGCACAGACATTGTCCCAGCGCTCGTGGAGTAGAAATATATAGTTGTCCCGCAGGACTGGCAGACGATAAATTTGCAAACTAGCCTTTGACATAGCTATGCACCAATTCGGGTGATTACAGCAAAACTTAACAATGCTAAATTGTGCTAGGTTAGGATTGTTCCCCCTTTGATTATAAACTTCAGCATCAATGCACAACCCCGCACTCCGTGAAGAACCAAGATACCAACCCGCTCCCGTATCAGGCACAGGCAGACCAGCCTCCATGCTGGCTTGGCTGGAATCCACGGGTCGCCTCGTTGCCAAAGAAATCGCCCTGCCTGAATATGGCGACGAAGCCGAAGACCTCAATGACTTGATGGTGGGCGAAGATGACTACATCGACCTCGATGAAGAAGAGGAAGATGTGATCGCCGACGACGAAGAAGAAGACCTGATCTGATGCGTTGGTTAGGGAAATTCATCCTGCTTGTGCTGTGTGGCTTACTGCTTGCCTCAGCCACTAATCCCCCAGAATCTGAGCTATGTGGTAAACCGCCACTGCAAAATCTGCGCCTGCACGAAGTAAAGGCTGGTGAGACCTTGACCAGCATTGCCCAAAAATACCAACTCAAATCCAGCACCATCAAGGGCTTAAACCCCAGTACCCGCAGTGGTCTAGTTAAGGTGGGCGAAACCCTGAAAATTCCGCCATTTGATGGATTAGTGCATCGTTTAGCAAATGAAGATACCTATCGCTCCATCGCCCAAAAATATCAACTCAGAGCCGATGTCCTATTTGAGCGCAATGGTTGTCAGGTCAAGCCTGAAGTAGTGTTTGTGCCAGGAGTGGAGTGGCAGGCAGAACCCATAGCCAAACTTCTGCCCGATCCTCCTACTATTATTGAGGCAGGCGGCTACCCTCTCCCCTACCCAGTACCAGTAACTTCGGGTTATGGCTGGCGGTTGCATCCCATCACTGGAGAGATGGCTTTTCATGCGGGGATCGATCTGGGTGCGCCCATGGGTACGCCAGTTTTGGCAACAGGTGCAGGCAGGGTGGACTATGCGGCAATGGCTGGAACCTACGGCAACTTGGTAGAGATTCATCATGGCACCAATCAGGCGACTCGCTATGCCCATCTTTCTGTAATCGATGTCAGCGTTGGTCAGACCGTTAGGAAAGGGCAACGCATCGGTTTGGTTGGCGCGACGGGGCGCTCTACAGGACCGCATTTGCACTATGAGATGTTGCTGGCTTCGCCGCAGGGCTGGGTAACTACTAATCCCGCACCATATTTGAGCAGAGTTGCCCTGCAACCATGATGATCCTGTCCACCGAACCCGCTGGAGCACTGGGACTACTGTCAGGGTTTGACACCAAGCTAACTGTCAGCATGGATACAACAGTACGGGAATTAGTGCAAAGCCAGCCGCACCATCGGATCGCTGTGCATACTTTGGGCTTTCCTGATAATAATTATCAAAAAAATCTATGTCAGGAAATTATGATGGAATTTGGCTTTGATTGTGATACCTTCCCTGCTTTGGGGATTCAAGGCTTGATTACAGTGCAGTGGTCAGCGGGGGATGTGCTCCACTGTCATCATCCTTTCTTCCTGCCTGAGCCGATTTACGATATTTTGCCCCCCAGCGATCCAGTTTTTAATCCTAGTGCAGAGCAGAATAACTGGTTGTGGTTGCCGCAACAACCAGAGCATTTGTTGGCATTGAATTGGGCACTGTACAACGACGGCATGGTATGTTAAGCAGAACTTGGGGCTTTATTTGTGGCGCATAAACCTGTATGCTATTGATTAGCTGTTAACATAGATTAACAATAGAGTCAATCATTCTCAGTCTGTGGATTTACTAATTGCCTGTATCTGCCCTGTTTCGCCTTGGCGACCAGTGGGGATATTTGCACAAGGATAACTGGTATCTGGGATAATTTTATGCTAGCTGTGCCTGCCAACTGTAATTGCCGATCCCCTGCCTCAGAGTTGCGGCAAATTTTTGCTGAGGTAAATCCAAGCAGTTGCCCCAAAAAATTTAACTTTCATCTGCACACTGTGTTTTCCGATGGCAAGATGGAGCCTTGCGACCTAGTGGATCAGGCGATCGCTCTTGGTGTTCAGCATTTTGCCATCACCGATCACCACACCATTGAGGGCTATTTAATTGCGGACAAGTATCTACAAAGCCTGCGTGAGTGCAGTCCTAATGCCACTGAGATGTGCTGTCTCTGGGCAGGAGTGGAGATCAATGCCAGCCTGCTGTTTACTGAGGTACATATCCTTGCCTATGGGTTTGACCCCCATCACCCTGCCATTCAACCCTACATTCAGGGCAAACCCACCGCTGGGCTGGAATATCAGGCAGTTAATGTGATCCACGCTATTCATTGCGCTGGCGGTTTGGCGGTTTTGGCACACCCCGCCCGTTATCGTCGCTCTGTGGAAGAACTGATTCCCCCTGCCGCCAGTATTGGGATTGATGGTGTGGAAACCTATTATGGCTATGACAACAGTGATCCGTGGTTGCCCAGTGCTAAGCAATCAGAGCAGGTGCGTCTCTTGTCAGAGCGTTATGGGCTGTTGAGCACCTGTGGCACTGACTCGCACGGTTTCAAGATTACGCGCCGTCTCTAATTTCTTGTTGATCTGTGGATATTTGGGATATTCTGCTCAACAATATCGGGTATCCAGTTCTGACTGCGAGAAAATGAGGAAATTTCCCAGCTTTGGCACAATTATTGCATTAAGTCTGGTCTGCTCTGTTGCCCCCAGTTGGGCACTGTGTGTGAGCCAGCTAGATCGGGAGGTGGAGCGCATAAGTCGGAGATCGCTGGTAGCTACGGCACGCTTGGGGGTGTATGCCCGCAGTGCGGATCAGGTGCTGATCAATCGGGATGGCGATCGCGCCTTTATTCCTGCCTCGAACCAAAAAATTCTCACCAGTGCCGCCGCCCTGCACTTTCTGTCTGCTGATTTTCGCATTGCTACGAGCCTGATGACCGAAATCGCTCCCGAAAATGGAGAGATCAAAGGCAACTTATGGGTGATTGGCAGAGGTGATCCCACCCTCACCTCAGCAAAGGGTCTGCGGGAATTGGTGCAAAATTTGCGGGGGCGCAATATCCAAACCATCAGGGGCGAGATTAAATTTTTGTCTGCACTGCGAGCGCAACCCTTGAGTCGGGGTTGGGAAGTGCAGGATTTGCATGAATACTATGCCGCTCCCACTTCGGCTTTTACCCTTGATGAGAATTCCCACTATTGGACGGTTACTCCTACTAAGCGGGGTCAGCCTGTGCAGTTTAGTTGGGACTTCCCTGAGTTAGTAACAGGTTGGCGCATCGACAATCGGGCGATTACCAGCCCACCCAATGGTTCCTACACCCTTTACACTGAGCGGATTATTAACAAGGGGCAGAAAATCCTGCGCTTGGGGGGAACCATCCCAGAAAATGAGGAGCCAGAACTGGGAGGTGTAACTATTCCTGATCAGGTGGCATACTTTCGTGAGCGATTACAAGCTGAACTCCGACAACAGGGAATCAAGGTGCTGGGGGAAACCATCAATTTAGGCACGCCCCGCTACGAATTAGCTAATTACCTGTCGCCGACCTTAACGGAAATTCTGCCCAATATCAATAAAGAAAGCAATAACCTGCATGCGGAATTGTTACTGCGAATTTTGGGCAATCGCCTGCATGAAGTAGAGCCTGATGCTTATGCAGGGGGCATTATCATGGTGCGAAAATTTGTCAGTAATTTGGGGCAGTCTATGACGGGGATTGTGATTGCTGATGGGTCTGGTTTGTCTCGCTATAATCTGGTGACACCACATCTACTGGTGAGTATTCTGAAAGCTATGTCTGCACAGACAGACTTTAAATCTTCATTGGCGATCGCAGGGGTAGATGGCACGCTCAAAAAACGCTTTCGTAATACTATAGGCGCAAATAACATTAGAGCAAAAACGGGGACGATTACTGGTGCAGTATCCCTTTCTGGTTACTTAAATAACCCCAACTTGGGGGAAATTATTTTTAGTATTATGATTAACAATACTAATCAATCCAGTGCTGAATCTCGCCGTGTGATTGATGCGATCGCCCTATTACTGGTGCAACTAAAAAGATGTTAATTTAATGATAGTGCGTTCTGATAAACGCTTAAAATCATTTCCCAGAAATAGTCTGATGAAACTGCTAATCATTCCAAAGTGGAACTCTAATATTTTTAGTATCAGTGTTTTCTTTCAGTAACATTATTAAGTTGAAACTCTTGAAGATTAAGCAGAAATATCAAGTTGCACAGGACTGACTGCAACAATTGATTATTCTAAGCAAGCCACTGCACAAGGTCATCTGGGGTCTGCATATCCAAAACCGCATCAGCGAGGTCATCCAGTCGCTCTATGGGCAGGGCGCTAATTTGCTTAATCAGTTGCGGGGAGAGTGTGCCAAACTTGCGATTTAACTGACGCAAAATAGTCCGCAGTTCCCCTTCTTGTCTGCCTCGGTTTTCTCCCACTTGCAGAGCCTCGCGATAAGCCTCATGATAAGCCTCACGGTAGGCATCCTGATATACCCTCGTCTGCTTCAAATCACCCAAAGTAAACATCGCCTCTATCTCCTCCCTTGTCAGATTTTTTAACTTGTATGCCAGTATGGTCTCCACAAATTCTAACAGACCTGACACCTGCCTGTGCTTCAATACTAACTCTTTCGCTGGCGCAATCACTCTATCCTCTGGGGTGATGATTAACCTGATTAGACCAATGTAGGGCGATTCTGTTTCTATCTCATTTAAGTAAACTACTTTCACCCTATCACTGGCAAATAGCTCGCTGTAATGTAAGAACCTTTGCGGTTCAGTATTTCTATTAGGAAAGATGGCAACCGCCCGCCAATCCTGCACAGGGGCGTATTGATTCAAGTAAAGCATGATCTCAGTGATGAACTGGCGATAAAATTCCTCTACCTTTTGGAACTGCACTTCCACGAACCAGATGAATTTATCAGATGTGTTGGGCAAATAGATGCCATCAAAGCGGAAGGACAGTTCTTTAATCTCCGCAGAGGAGAATTGATAGCCCTCTGCCATCTCGGGTGGTAGTCCCACCAGTTCAAACAATAGAGAGGGATAGGATTGGAACAGTTGATAGAAGATGGTATCGGTGCGCATTCGAGGATGTATTTTGACTGTAGAAGCGTATTCGACTAGATGGTCGTACCAAGTAATTATTCTGATGTAATCATCTTGATCTCACTTGTTATAGAAAAATTAGGGTAGTTTTAGCTAACAAAGTTTTGTCGATAGGCAATAAGAACCAGAAATTGTTGTATCCTAGACATGCCTCCATACTCAAACATCAAAGTATCACAATCCTTTAACATACAATGAGTCTGCATACCACTGAAATTGAAGAAAATACTGATCTTGACTATGCACTCGACCCAGATTTAGAATTTTATCCTTTCAATGAGCCAGAACCGGGGAGTCCTCCAGGGACATTGCTCATTGATGCTGAGTCAACGGTTCCCAACATTTTTTTGATTGACTATACCCCCCATGAGGCGATTGGCAAGCAGTTAGCCACTCCAGAGGAATGCGCTCCCTATTTGCATAGTGGTTCGGTGTCTTGGATTGATGTGCAGGGATTGGGTTCCGAAGATGTGTTACAGAGGCTGGGCAAAGTGTTTCAGATTCACCCTTTGATGCTGGAAGATGTGGTAAATATCCCGCAACGGGCTAAGGTAGATGAATATCCTGAGCAGTTGTTGATTATCTTGCACATGGTAACGAATAGAGAAGATGGCAAGGGCTTCTTTTCGGAGCAGGTGAGTTTTATTTTGGGAAAGCATTATTTGCTGACTGTGCAAGAAGAACCAGAAACTGATGTGTTTGAGCCAGTGCGACAGAGAATTCATAAGAATGAAGGGAACCTTGCGTCAGCAGTCCACTGACTATCTGACCTATGCTCTGATTGATGCAGTGGTGGATGGATTTTTTCCTGTTTTGGAAAACTATGGTGAGCGTTTGGAAGAATTGCAAGATGAGGTGGTTGAGAATCCTACGCCCAAGACTTTAGATCGAATTCACAAGATTAAGAGAGAATTATTACTGTTGAGGCGTATCATCTGGCCGCAAAGGGATGCGATCGCTACTTTGATGCGCGAGTCATCCCCCTTGATTTCTGATCAAGTTCGGCTTTATTTGCGTGATTGTTATGACCATGCCGTACAGGCGATCGATATGGTAGAAACCTATCGTGAACTCTCAGCTAGTTTGATGGAAGTCTATTTGTCTTCACTGAATAACAATATCAATGAAGCGATGCGCTTTTTAACGGTGATTTCCACGATTTTTATTCCTCTGACTTTTATTGTGGGCGTGTATGGCATGAACTTTGATACTGAGGTAGTGGGGAATATGCCTGAGCTGAAGTTGCCCTATGGATATTGGCTATGTTGGAGCGGTATGCTGTTAATTGCAGGGGGATTGCTAGCGTTCTTTTGGCGCAAGGGTTGGTTTGCAGGTTTGTCTAAGCTATGAGACTGCTCTAAAATATAACCTTATGGAAGCAACTGTTGCTAACACCACTTGGTATGAATTTATTTTTGCCAACGCCCTTGAGGGGATTGTGGTGGTGGATGCCGATTTGATCATTCAAGAAGCCAACTATCGAGCGGCGGAAATGCTGGGTTGTGCCTCTGCCGACTTGATCGGCAAAGAGTTGAGTTGCTTCCTTGATCTAGAACATAGACAAATATATCCCACCCGTAATGCCGCACTATCAGAGGAACATCATTTTCGCTTGCGTCATGCTCAGGGGCAGGAGGCATGGGCGATCGCCATAGTTACGCCGCTATTCAGCTCAGCAGGGACCTATCAAGGCACGGTGATCCGCCTGCGAGATAGCACCGAGCGACGGCATTTGTTGGGAGAAATCCACCGCAAATCCCTTGCCCTCGAGGTGGTGATGGATGGCATTGCCATTCTCAACCAGCGCGGCGTGATTACCTATGCCAACCGCGCCTTTGCCCAACTGTTTGGCTATACCTTTGCCAAAGACCTCTTGGGCAAGATGTGGCAGGAATTACTTCCTAATGACATTGTCCCCCAACTGGAGACAGAGGCTTTGGGCGCTTTGCAAGAATCGGGGCACTGGCGGGGGGAAGTGCCAGCCAAGCGCAGGAATGGTCAGCTATTTTGGGCGGAACAATCCCTGACCAAGACGGAAGACCACAGTTTGATCTGCGTCTGCCGTGATGTGACAGAGCGGGTCAATTTTGAAACAGAACTGCAAAAACGCGAGCTGTGGTTGCGTGCCGCCCTAGAGGGGGGATTGGATATTTTCTTGATGCTGGAGTGTGATGCCAACCAAGAGTTTGTGGTGGTGGAAATTAATAAATGGGGCGAGAAGCTATTGCAGAAGGAACGGAAGGAAATCCTCGGCAAGCCATTGACCCAATTCAACCCTAACCTGAACTTGCCAGAGCTACTTGCTAAGTATCGCTCGGTGCTGGAAAAAGGTATCCCCCTCGCTGAGGAGTTCCAACAGAATGGGGTGTGGTATTGGCATCAAATCGTACCCCTGCCGAATGGGCTAGCGGTTACCATGCGCAACATTACTGAGCGCAAATTGGCAGAGGCGGCGCTACAAGATAGTGAGCAACGCTACCGCTTGTTGGCGGAGCATTCTACGGATATAATCTCCCGCCATGCCCCCAATGGAGGGTTTATCTATGTTTCCCCAGCCTGTCATGTTCTGCTGGGCTATCACCCTGCGGAGTTGGTGGGGCATTCCCTGTTTGACCTAGTGCACGGGGAGGATCGGGTACAGGTGGAGTTGGCATTTCGTATGGCGACCACCCGCCAAGTTCCCAACAGGGTCTCCTATCGGGCAGGGTGTAAGGATCGGCAGAATTTTATCTGGTTGGAAACCATCTTTCAACCTGTCAAGGACAAGGGGCAAGACTGCCTTGCGGAGGTAATTGCCACTTCGCGCGACATTACCCAGCGCCGTGCTACGGAGCAGGATTTGTTGATTAGTAGTGAACGCTTGCGCCTCGCTCTAGAAGCTACCAATGATGGGTTGTGGGACTGCAATCTGCGCACGGGGCAGTGCTATGTCAGTGCTAGGGGGATGCATATGCTGGGTTATGGGGCGGGGGAGTTGCGTCCGCAGTTAGCGGAATGGCTCAATTTCTGCCATCCTGAAGATCAAGGGCGGGCATGGGAGTTACTACAGCAGCATCTGAGCGGGGCTTTGCCTAACTATGAGGTGGAAGTGCGGGTGCTGAACAAACAGGGGCAGTGGCTGTGGACGCGTCTGCGGGGGCGAGTGGTGGAGCGGGAGCCTAATACTGATGAACCTGTGCGCCTGTTGGGTACTTTTACGGACATCAGCGATCGCAAATCAATGGAGATGTTAATTCAAGAGCGGTCTGCTGTTATTCGTGAACTGTATCGCATCACCGCCGAGCGATCGCTCCGTTTCCATGACAGGCTGTCAGCCCTGCTGAAATTGGGCTGTGATTACTTACAACTGGAAACAGGGCACCTCAGCAAAATAGAGCAGGAGGCAGTGATGTTTGTGGGGATGTGGCGTGGTGGGCAGTACCATAAAGAGCAGATGGTAGAGCGCAGTTGTTTTGCACGCAGTTTGTGCTACGAAGTTTTTTGCCAGAACAATCTATTGTTAATAGAGGACATCTACCAGAGCCAGTGGCATTCTCACCCCAGCCAACAGTTCAACCCAAAGCAAACCTACATCGGAGCACCAGTGCAGGTGGGGGATGAGATTTACGGTGTGCTGTGCTTTTATAGCAAAACTAGACCATCTCGCCCTATCTTGTCGGCAGATGTGGAAATTATTCGCCTAATGGTGCAGTGGTTGGGTACAGAACTGGAGCGCCAAAAGCGCAATGCGGAATTAAATCGCCAGTTTGAGCGGTTGATTTTACTAAAACGCATCACCTCAGAAATTCGCCAAAGTTTAGATAGCAAACAAATTTTTGCCACTGCTGTCCAAGAGATCGGGCGGGCTTTGCAGGTGAGCCGCTGTCTAATCTATACCTATAACCCCAGTGCAAATCAGGATTTGGTCTTGGGAGCGGAATATCTGGCGGAGGGGGTGGCATCGCAAAATTTTGAGCAAATCAGTGTGGCTGGGAATCCCCACGCCCAGGCGGTACTGGCGAGCGACAGCGCGGTGGTGTCCCACAGTGTTTTTGCCGATCCGTTGCTGGCTGGTTTTACGGAAGTTTGCCAACAAATTGACCTGAAGTCTATGATCGCAGTGCGCACTTCCTACAATGGGCAACCTAATGGGGTGGTGGCTTTGCACCAATGCGAT
>Ga0272446_1002592_pt1 | contig 24287 bp, 18 predicted proteins | sample YNPCB0061_FD_194587 | JGI IMG/M metagenome (GOLD analysis project Ga0272446, IMG submission 194587) | Hot spring microbial mat communities from Yellowstone National Park, WY, United States - YNP-CB-006-1 | ecosystem: Environmental > Aquatic > Thermal springs > Hot (42-90C) > Sediment | place...
GGCAACTGGCAGCCAATGGAAGCCAGCGTCAGCACGGCCGTCAGGTCATTTGTCTCATGGAGCAGCCAGCGCCCGTCGGCCTGGCGGCTGTGATGTTCGACATGGGGCGTGGTCTGGGCGACGACGAGGTATTCCTGTAACGACGCGAGCCGGCGGTACTGGGCAAACTTGCCGCCCCGGTCGTAGTCCTGCGTCGAATCCGAAAGCACCTCGATGATGAGTGTCGGGTTGGTCAGGGTGTCGCGGCGGTCATCGGTGAAGCGCGGCGCGCCACAGACGACGGTGACATCGGGATAGAAAAAGTTTTTTTCGGGGTTCACCACCCGCATGTCGCTCGGATACACCCGGCAATCGCGTTGCCTGAGCTGCTGGTGCAGGGTGGCAATGAGGTTGGCGACGATGAGGTTGTGGGCCTCACTCGCGCCCGACATGGCAAAGACCTCGCCGGCGACGTACTCGCTCTTGTGCGTCGCCTGGCGTTCGGCGGCCAGGTACTCAGCCGGCGTCAGACGGGGGTGCGGCAGGCTCGACATCGGGTTTACTCCGCCTCGAAGGTGACTTTGTCGTACATCTCCGCCAGCGGCAACTGGCAGCCAATGGAAGCCAGTGTCAGCACGGCGGTCAGGTCGCTTGTCTCGTGAAGCAGCCAGCACCCGTCGGCCTGGCGGGTGTGGTGTTCGACGTGGGGCGCGGTCTGGGCCACCACGAGGTATTCCTGCAACGATGCGAGCCGGCGGTACTGGGCAAACTTGCCGCCCCGGTCGTAGTCTTGCGTCGAATCCGAAAGCACTTCAACGATGAGGATGGGGTTGAGAATCGTGTCCCGGTGGTCATCCGCGTAAACAGGTTCGCCACACACCACGACCACATCCGGGTAGAAGTAGTTGCCGGCCGGAGTCCCGACCCGTAAATCCGAAGCGTGAACTGTACAGTCGCGCCCCTTGAGGCGTTGCCGCAGCTCTGCCGCAATGTTGGTGGCGATGAGCGAGTGCCGGAGGGTTGCGCCCGACATGGCAAAAACCTCGCCGGCGACGTACTCGCTTTTGTACGTCGCCCGGCGTTCGGCGGCCAGGTATTCGTCCGGCGTCAGGCGGATGTGCGGCAGGCTGGACATGATGAATCCCCTCACGCCCAGTGTATCAACTGGCAACCGCCGGTGGAAATTATGCCCGGTCTGACGGCGGTGAGTCGGAAGCTGATGTGACGGCCACGAGGGCGTAGCGTTCGGGGCCGAGACGTTCGAGCCGTCCGGCTGCAACTTCGCGTTCAAGCCACCGGCGCGTTTGTGTGGCGCTCAGGGGAGTGCGGTCTTCGATCATCTGGACGGTGATGACCCCGTGCTCCGCCGCCAGCCGGGGCAGCCAGGCGGCGGCTTCTGCTTCGCCCCGGCGGCGACGGCTGGCGTTGGCCATCTCGATGACTGCCGTGCCTCCCAGAAAAGCCACCACCCCGCCGATGAACATGCCGGCGATGAGTCCCCAGTGGCGGTTGGGTTGGAAAGCGTCATAGAGCGCCAGAAAGGCGACCACCAGCCCGCCCAGGGCGAGAAACGATGAACATCCATACCGCAGGAAGTTCATGGTCAAACGGCCGTCCGGGTGGCTCAGGGCTGAATGTCCGGCGACAGGCTGGTGGCTGCCAGCGCCGGACGGCGGAAGACATACCACCGCACGAGGAAATAGATGCTGATAATGGCGACGATGACCCCGACACCGAGAAAAAACCAGCCGGTATGCTGCTGAAGCAGGCTCATGGCTTCACTGCCGTAACGCATGCTCAGGTAGGCCAGCGTGCCGTAGCGGATCGCCCGCCCGATAAACAGCCCGACAAACAGGCGTCCCTGGTGAAACTCCAGCAGTCCGGCGCAGATGACGAAGGGTTTGAAGGGAAATGGCGGCGGCATGACGGCTGCGGCCGCGAGCGCCACGATGTCGTACTGCCGGATGAGTTGCTCAATCCGCGCCTGCCGCTCCGGGGAAAGCCGCCGCGCCAGCAGGCTTCTTCCCAGAAAACGTTGCCGCAGGCGGCGGACAATCCAGTACACCGTCATGCAGCCGAGCGATGAACCCAGCGCGGCCAGCGCCGCCGCCCACCACCACCACACCGTACCCTGGGCGCAGAGCAGCGCCAGCGTCGCATCAGGGATGGGCGTCAGAGGGATGACCGAGTCCACGTAGGCCAGCAGCAGAACGCCGAACACACCAAAGCCGGACAGCCACAGGCCGAACAGTTGGAGCTTGCCCAGCAGGGCTTTCCAGAACGGCGCAGAGAAACCAGCCAGGGGCATCGGGAATACTGGGAAGGGAGCCACGGCAGCGAAGGTGGTCGGGGCGGCAAGATTTGAACTTGCGACCCTTCGCTCCCAAAGCGAATGCTCTACCAGGCTGAGCCACGCCCCGACGTGTTCATGTTGGTAATGGACTTGTGCGTGCAAGTCAAGCCATCGCATCCTGTTGTGACTTCCAGTGGGCTGGCGCATCCGCCCCGCTGTGAAACCCCGGGCGGCTTTGAAATGCTGCTTGAAAAGCGGTTGAAAAGTAGTGGACACCGGCACGCCAGCGCGATTGAATACACCCACGACCGTCTGCCCGTGTGATGTTGTGGATGCTGCCGGCAAAGCCTGAATGCCCGTGGCGGGAGTAAGCTGTCGGCCCCGGCGGCCCGGACCGGCCGCCTCTGTGTGTATGGATTGGACAACTGCCCCGGATGCCTTCATCGAACGCTGCATATTAGCCATCGGTGGACGAACCGCGCTCTACGGCGTGCGCGCCCTGCTGATGCAGGTTCGCCGGACGCTGATGCAGCCGCCGGAAACCATCGAACTGGAAATCCTCCGCGCCTTTGGTGGCCGCATCCGCCTCATCGAACGCCGTCCCGGCTGTGAACCCAGAGTGATTGTGATCAACGGTTTTGCCGGTCAGGTGATGGAACAGGGGCGGCTGGCGCCCTTGCCGGCGCTGGAGCTTGAAGCCATCAAGCGGCGCATCCGGCTGTATCCGCGCAATTTCCTGGCCCATGCCGAGGAATATGATTACGCGCCGCCAGTGGCCGACCGCGACACCGATGGCGACCCCATCTGGCGACTCGACCTGCCTTCCGAGGAGGTGAGTTACGGCTTTGACGCCGCCCATTTCCAGTGCCGCTTCCTCGAAGACCGCGAAACAGGCGAGCGGATCACCTACAGTGATTATGTCGCCACGGATGGTATTCTCACGGCGCGGCGGGAACAGTGCTGGCGGGCCGGGCAACTCGTCCACGAAGACGACATCCTTTATCTGGCTTTCAACGTTCCGTTCGATGACGCCGATTTCACCGTTTTGTAAGTGGTTCTTCCCTATGACGTACGCTTGGCGACGAAGACCGGCCGGACAGGCGCCCGGCCACCCGGCCGGGCGGTGGCTGTGGTGGGGGCTTGCTTTTGTTCTGTCGTTATCGCTGGTGGCTTCGGTGGAAGTCGCTGCCCAGCGGCGGAAGCCCTCCCGCCGGACGCCGCCACCGCCGGTCAGCCCGATGGTGGGCAAAGACATCCGCATCAAGCGCATGGACGGCCTCGAAATTGTCGGCAAGCTGGTCAAGCTCGATTTGCAGGGCATCACCTACATCAATGCCGGCGGCGAGCAGGCCACGATTGCCCTTGAAAACGTGGCCGTGCTGACCTTGGGCGAACCCGTCAAGCGCATTGACCAGCGTTTCGTCAGCGATGCCCGCCAGGCGGTGGACGCCCTGAGCCGCATCAACACGCTGGTCAATGGCAACCCGACGTTCAGCCAGTATGACGGGTTGGTCGTAGATGCGCGGGTGGCGGTGGAGTCGTTCCTGGCCAAGTACAACGACTATGAGGAACAGACGGACTTTTTCGATGACCTCCGCAGCGTGTTGCGCAGTTACGAACTCGTCCGGCCGCTGTGGGCCACGATGCAGGGGGCTGACCGGCGTATCTCGCTGACGGAGTCGGCGCCGGAACTCATCCCCATCCTCCGCATGTATCCTGACCTGCGCGCCACGGAGTACAACCAGAATGGGCGCTATCCGACGGACAAGGTGATTGCCTACGTCTGGAACCGGACGGCGCAGCGGTTGCGGAGCGTACGGGCGCAACTCGACCAGCTCGCGTCCAAGGCCACGTAGTCCCCGCTGGGCCGTCCCGGTGTCCGGCCCGCGTTGCCTGATGGACCGCCGCGCTAGCCGGGCGTATGCCGTGCGAGCCACTCGACGCCGGCCGTGGCCCCCAAGGCGAGCAGGACGGTGGCGGCAATGAGGCCGTCCATGGCGGCCCATTGTGCTCCCAGTCCACCCAGAAGCGCCCCGGTGACGGCTCCGACGCCCAGCAGCACCGAATAGACCCCCATGGTTGCGCCCCGTCCGGCCTGTTCGCCAACGGCTTCGGCCAGCAGCGCCAGCGCCGTCGGCGTAAAGCCGCTTTCGACCATAATGGCCAGTGCCGTGCCGCCGCCAATGAGCCAGCGGATGCTGGACGGCTGCCCCCCGGCGTGATTGAGCGCATAGAAACCAAGGCAGGCAACAAACAGCCCGCCCAGCGCCAGGCGCAGAACCGTGATGCGGCAAAACCGGTGCAGGATGAAACTCCATCCGGTGACGCCAGTACCAAAAATGACGGCGTAGCCCAGGAGCGCCCAGCCGACGCCTTCCGGCCAGTCAGCAAAAACGCCGGTCAGGAACTGGCCCCGGCGTTCCGGCAGGGTCAGCAGAAACGGCAGGGTTGAGCCGAGCCAGACGCCGACCATGGCGTTGATGCAAATCCAGGCCGGAGCCAGACGGCGCAGCATGGGGGCGGCCAACGCTGCACGCAGACCTGCCCAGGCGTTGGTCGCTGTTCCGCGTCCCTGTGCGCCGGAGAGGAACAGTCCGGCGGCGGCAACATACAGGCCCGCCGCGGCCGAAAAGCCCCAGACGCCGATGGATTGCCACAGCAGGCTGGCCAGAAGGCCGCCAAAGGCCAGCCCGCCCAGCAGGGACATCTCGAAAAAGCTCATGACCTTGCCGCGCCGGACGGCATCCGTCGCCGTAGCTTCAGTGAGAAAGGCGAGCACAGAGGGCGTGGTGGCGGCGACAGCCAGACCTTCGCCGGCGCGCGCCAGGAAGAACACAGCCACGAAGCTGCTCAGTCCGAAAAGCTGGACGGCGGCTGCCCCCAGCAGCGCCCCGAACACCATCATCGTCCGGGGCGTCCGGGCGTCGGCAAGCAGTCCCATGGGCAGGGACCCGACGAGTTCGACGCCAAAGGCCACGGCTGTCAGCGCCCCGACCAGCCCGGCATCGAACGTCCGTCCCTGGGCGACAAGCGCCGCCAGGTACAGGCCGATGAGCACGCCACCGGTGGCCCCGGCAATCCGCATCAGCGCGTTGCCGAGCAGGACGGCCGCCAAAGCCGGGGTTGGCACGGGCGTCATGCTTTTGCGGCCAGCCCCTCCCGGATGAAGCCCAGGTGCATGGCCATGTGGCGCGTCTGAAGGTCAAAGACCTCGCCAATCGTGGCCAGCCCCCACGGCACCGGCATGGAGCAGGCAAGCTGGTCGTCACTCGTGCGGTCGAGCAGGTCCAGCGTATGGGCGCGCGTTTCACGCGCCATGACCACAAGTTCGGCAAAGGATTTGTCGCGGTGCTTCAGAATCCACTGGTCGTTGAAAGCGTGCACGGCCGCCATGACGTCTTCATTGGGGCGGTTTGGCGCGTTGGCGTAGGGCTGGGGACGGGCTTCCGGGTTCTCAGTCAGGGCTTTTTCAATTTCCCGTTGAAAGTACCGCTCCGTGCCGATGAGGTGGGCGAAATGGTCACATGGTGTCCAGACGATGTCGGGATTGGCGCGGCTGGGTTTGAGCGGGCAGGTGCGTTGGGCGTCGGAAAGGGCCGTGAGTTCACGAATGGCGGCTTCAAGGCTGTGCGTCAACCGCTCCCGAAGTCCCTCGCGTGACAGTTCCGGTGTGGTGTCCATGGTGCGTCCTTGTCTGAAAGGGATGTCTGTGCCGCGCGCAGCAGGCGTGCCAGCCAGGATTGTTGGCGGCAGCACAGTGCCATCCTAGTCGGTTTTTCTCCGGTCGTCACAGACCTTTTATCAGTTTGAAAAGCACGATTCTGGACGTGTGTCGGTTGTTCCAAACTACTGTTTGACACCCTATGAAAGGTGTGATTGCTTACAAACTCAAATGAGACATCGCCTGTGCCACTTGATGTCCCAGTTGCGACGCCCGGCGCCCAAGGGGTCGCTGCACTTCACCAGGCTGACAGGAGTTTTGGCATGAACCAGACTCGCCGTTTGGTCGCGCTCATCGTTGGGTGGGGGATGTGGCTGGGCTGTTCTGCTCCGGCTCAAAATCTGACAACGGTTTCCGAGGCGGCGCTGGCTCCTGTCGTTCAGGAGGCCCAGTCCCGGCAGGATGGGGCGCGTGCACCACGTACGACCGATGCCATTCCTGAACTGCGCGAGCTGACCGTGCCCGGCGCGGAAGGACCCAGCAGCGTCAAGCCCCGTAGCGAGCGCCGCGACAGCGACGTGGGCGTGCCCATCGAGGACCGGTGGCGGATTGGTTTCCCGGAATGGAACCGCTACGAAAAGGGCAGTATCCTCAATCCGTACCGGCTCAACGTCCTCAAAGGCGACTATCCCATCCTGGGGCAGCACACCTTTCTCGTCCTGACCTTCGAGAGCATCACCTTCGTGGATGGACGGCGCACGCCTCTGCCGCAGGACATCAACGCCCGCCGGCCCGGCGCGGCCGAGTTTTTCGGACGTGGCGGACAGTTCCTCAACCAGCAGAACTTCATCACCTCGGTTGAGCTGTTCCACGGCGATACAGCCTTCAAGCCACCTGACTGGCGCATCAAGTTCACGCCGGTGTTCAATCTGAACTACCTGGCCGTACGGGAAAACGGCATCGTCAACCGGGATGTCCGCAAGGGGACGACGCGGTTTGACACGCACATCGGCTTCCAGGAAGCCTTTGCCGAAGTGCGGCTGGGCGACACAACCCGGCTGTTTCCGTTTCTGCGGGGGCGCGGCAGCCGTGGCGGGCACAGTCCGTTTTTTGATTCCACTTCGCTGCGGGTGGGCGTCCAACAGTTCAACAGCGACTTCCGCGGGTTGATTTTTGATGACTTCAACCTGGGCGCGCGCCTGTTCGGGAACTTCCGCGACAACAAGTGGCAGTTCAACGCGGCGTTTTTCTACATGCTGGAAAAAGACACCAACAGCGGCATCAACACCTTTGACCAGCGGAATCAGCGGGTGTGGGTGGCCAATCTCTACCGGCAGGATTTCATCAAGCCCGGCTACACGATGCAGTTGAGTGTCCACTACAACGACGACCAGCCGAGCATCAAATTCGACCAGAACCGCTTTCTGGTGCGGCCGGTGCAGGTGGGCCCCGTCACGCCGCACAGCGTCAAGGCAGGCTACATCGGCTGGGCCGGCAACGGTCACTTCCGCCGCCTCAACATCAACCATGCGTTTTACCAGGTGCTGGGGCGCGACTCGCTGCAACCGATTGCCGGGCGTCCAACGCGCATCAATGCCCAGTTGGCGGCGCTGGAGCTGTCGTATGACCGCGACTGGCAGCGGTTCCAGGTGTCGGGCTTCTTTTCCTCCGGCGACTCGAACCCGACCGACCGGGTGGCGCGCGGCTTCGACTCGATTCTCGACAATCAGTTTTTTGCCGGCGGCGAAAACAGTTTCTGGAACAGCCAGGAAATCCGTTTGACGCGGGCGGGCGTGGCGCTCGTGACCCAGGGCAGCCTCATTCCGAGTCTGCGGAGCAGCAAGCTGCAGGGGCAGGCGAATTTCGTCAATCCGGGCATCATCGTGGCCAACCTGGGGTACGAAGCCAATCTGACGCCCCGGCTCAAGCTGCTGGCGAACCTGAACTATCTCCGCTTCCACCACACGGAATCGTTGCAGTTGCTGACGTTCCAGCGCCGCATCCGCAACAACGTCGGGATTGATTACGGAGCAGGTGTCGTGTACCGCCCGCTGCTGAGTGAAAACATGATCATCAAGGGCGGCTTTTCGGTCATGAATCCGCTCGATGGTTTCAAGGATATTTTCACGTCAAACTGTTCAGGGCTGAACTGTGGTGCACAGTCACGCTTCCTGTTTTCGCTCTACGCCAAAGCCATCTTTACGTTCTGATGCGATACGTCTGCGCGACAGGCCCTCCCCAAGCCTGTCTCCCGGACGGAAGGGTATTTGACCATGGCGATTGCCTTCAGAATCAAAGTTGCAACCCTCTGTGCCGCCGTCAGCACAGCCTTCATCGGTTTCAGTCTCTTGCCCGCCTTGCGCCCGGTGGCCGGCAGCGATGCGACCACGCTGGTTGTGGAGACCACGCCGCAGGATGGGCCGGCCGCGGGGGCAGGCGCATCCAAACCTTCCGCGCCGGTTGACCCGGCTACGGCACGCGCGCGCATTTACCGGGCAGCGAAAGACAAGACCGAGGATGACTGGCGGCTTCAGAACGGCAACGACAGCGGCTGTATAAGCTGCCACACCGGTTACGAAGGCGGTTACAAAACGGCCCACATCGCGCCCGACGGCAGCGCCCTCAACATCGGACGCAACATCACATGTGTGTATTGCCACGGCGGAAATGGCGAGGTCACGAAGCCTGCCGGAAGCGACAAGGGGCAGCCGGCGTATATCAAGGCCCAGAACGAAGCCCATCCGCAGCCCACCAACCCGAAGCTGTGGAAGCGCAAGGACGGCTCGGCCAACTCCGCCAACCCGGAGCTGTCCTACACGGCCCTGCTCAAGGAAAATCTGGACTTCGTGCGGTTCGTCAATCCGGGCGACCTGCGGGTGGCCGACATCACCTGCGGTGAGTGTCACAACAAGGATGCGCGGCTGGACGGGCAGGCGTTCATCGTGGACAAGGTCAAGACCAGCATGATGACGCACGGGGCGATGCTGTGGGGAGCGGCGCTCTACAACAATGGCGCGTACCCCTACAAAGACACCCGGTGGGGGGAAAGCTACAACCAGGACGGCGCGCCCCAGGCGCTGATGTCCCTCAAGCCGCCAACGCCTTCCGAACGGAAGTATCGCGGCATCATCCCGTTCATCACGCCGCTGCCCCGGTGGGAAGTCACGCAGCCGGGCAACATCCTGCGCGTCTTCGAGCGCGGGGGCAGGAAGCAATCGGAAGTGGGCAACCCCTTCCCGGAAGCCGATCTGGCCGGTTTGCCCGAAGTCAAGCTCAGCCCGCGCGGGTTTGGGACGGTGCTGCGTACCGACCCGGTGTTCCTGGGACTGCAAAAGACACGCCTGCTCGATCCGCTGACCTCCCTGATGGGCACCAACGACCATCCCGGCGACTACCGTTCCAGCGGCTGCACGGCGTGTCACACGCCTTACGCCAACGACCGCTCGCCGGTGCATTCCTCGACCAAATTTGACTATGCCCACACGAATCGCGGCACGACGAAAACCGCCGACCCCACGATTCCCAGGGATGAGCCGGGCCATCCGGTGCGCCACGTCCTGACCAACGCCATCCCGACCAGCCAGTGCATGGTCTGCCACATGCATCCGGGAACGAACATGCTCACGACTTACCAGGGCTTCATGTGGTGGGATAACGAAACCGATGGCCGCCCGATGTACCCGGAAACGCCGCTCAAGCGCAGCGACGAAGAACTGGAAAACATTGCCCGCCACAACCCGGAAGGCTCGGCCCAGCGCGGCAAGTGGGGCGACCGGGCCTTTCTGGGTGAAGTCTGGACTGAGGTCAACCCCAAGGCCCAGCGCACCCAGTTTGCCGATTTCCACGGCCACGGCTGGATTTACCGGGCCGTTTTCAAACAGGACCGCAAGGGCCGCTACCTGGATGAAAACGACCAACCCGTGCCGAACGTGACGCCGGAAGCGTTGCGCGAGGCGGTGAACTATACGTCTGAAGGCGTTGAGGTTAACAAAACCACCACGCGCAACGGCGTGCCGGTGCACCTGAAGGACATTCACCTGGAAAAGGGCCTCCACTGTGTGGACTGCCACTTCTCACAGGATGGCCACGGCGACCGGCTCATTTACGGCGAACCCCGGGCTTCCATCGAGATCAGTTGTCAGGATTGTCACGGCTCGATTTACACCTATGCCAATCCAAAGTCGTTGACGACTGGCTTTGCTGGGGGCGCACGCAAAAAGAGCGCCGATGACGCACTGGTGACAGGCAAGTTCACGGCGCGTAACAAGACGGATGCGGAAGCGCCGGGCGGCAGCAACTCGCTGGATGGCTACAAAACCCGGACGGTCTATGAGCGCGACCCCTCAAAACGCCGCGCGCGTGGTTTCCGGCAGGCATCGGTGCTCGAAATCCCAACAGCCGGCCCCTACAAGGGCAAGGTCATCCAGTATTCGATGGTGGACCCGGAGAAATTCTGGGTAGTAGTGCAGACCAAAGATACGGTCACGCCCGGCAACGAGCATTACAGTGAAAAATCCCACTACGCCAAGCTGCTGATGAAGGGCGACGTGTGGGACCCGGCGGCCAAGCCGGAGGAAAGCAAGGACAGCCAGCTTGCCCACAGCGACCAGAAGATGACCTGCTATGCCTGTCATTCGGCCTGGATGACGAGCTGTTTTGGCTGTCACCTGCCGATGACAGCCAACCGGAAGCGTCCGATGAATCACAACGAAGGCGGCCCGGAGACACGCAACTGGACTTCCTACAACTTCCAGGTGCTGCGGGATGATGTGTTCATGCTGGGCATTGACGGCACCGCCACCGGCAACCGCATTGCACCCGTCCGTTCATCCTCGGCGGTCATCGTCGGTTCGCAGAATGCCAACCGGCTGTGGCTGTACTCGCAGCAGCAGACGATTTCCTCCGAGGGCTATTCGGGACAGGCCATGAACACGCACGTTCCCCACACGGTGCGCGCGCGGGAGACCAAAGGCTGCACCGATTGCCACATTTCCAAAGACAACGACAACAACGCCATCATGGCGCAGTTGCTGCTGCTGGGGACGAACTACGTCAACTTCCTGGGGCGCTACGTCTATGTCGCCGAAGGCCACCATGGCATTTCGGCCGTCGTGGCGACGGAGCGCAGCGAGCCGCAGGCCGTCATCGGCAGCACACTGCACGAACTCGCCTATCCGAAGGAGTACAAAAAGCACAAGGCGGGTGGCGACAAGCTGCACGAGCATTACCACCACCACGGCCATGCCCTGAGCCTGCAAATGCGGGGCGAGTATCTCTATGTGGCCGAAGGCGAGCATGGCGTCCACATCTATGACATCGCCAACATTGACAACAAGGACTTCTCCGAGCGCATCACGACCGCGCCGGTCTCACCGCTGGGGCAGAAGTTCTACGTCAAGACGAAATACGCCACGGCGATTGCTTCACCCACGACATTGGGCGTTGACCCGACCCGGCAGCGGTTTCCCGAAAATGAGGAACAGCCCATCAGCCTGGTCTATGCCTATCTCTACGTCAGCGACCGGGAGGAAGGGCTGGTCATGATCAACGCCGCCACCCTGCTCGATGGCGACCCGACGAACAACTTTCTCAAGAAGGACTACACCTTCAACCCAAACGGTCTGCTCAACGGAGCGGAAAATCTCACCGTGGCTGGCGACCATGCCTACATTCTGTGTGACCGGGGACTGGTCATCGTCAATGTGGCCAATGCCGCTGCGCCGAAGGTGGTCTCGATTGTCGAGGGCTTCAAAAAGCCCAAGGGCATTGCCGTTCAGTTCCGCTATGCCTTTGTCACGGATGCGACCGGCATGCATGTCGTGGACATCACGCTGCCGGAAAAAGCCCGTCTCGTGCCAGGCGCGACGATACCGCTGGAGGACGCCCACCAGATTTATGTGGCGCGCACCTACGCCTACATTGCCGGTGGCAAGCAGGGGTTGGTCATTGTGGATGTGGAACGGCCCGAACAGCCGAAAATTGACCAAATCTTTACGGCTGGCGGCGTCATCAACGATGCCCACGATGTGAAGGTGGGGATGACGAATGCCAGCGCCTTTGCCTACGTTGCTGATGGTAAGAACGGTCTGCGCATCGTGCAGCTCACCTCACCGGAGACCATGGCGACGAACAGCGGTTTCAGCCCGCGGCCGGAGCCACGGTTGATTGCGACGCATCCCACCAAGGGTGAATCGCTGGCGGTGTCGAAGGGGCTGGACCGTGACCGGGGCGTGGATGAAAGCGGCCACCAGCTTGTGGTCTTCGGGCGGCGTGGGGCGCGGCCCTTCAATCTCGAAGAAATGCGACGGCTTTACCTCAAGCCGGATGGGACGGTCTATAAGGTATCGAACGAGGTGCCGAAAGGCCCCACCAAGGGCTGGTACGCCGAAGCCCAGCCGCCACCCTCGAAGTCGGTTTCGTGGTGGCCGCTGGGATGGCTGGCGCTGTTTGCCGTCATCACCCCGTTTGCCCTGCGGCGGCGGCGATAGCCTCTGCCGCCGGGTGAACGGCTGAAAAAACGCCGTGCAGGAAGGAAGGACGTGGCGGTTACTGTCTGTGCTGTGGTTCGGCGTCTGGAAAACGTGCAGTGCCGCCTGATGTAAACAGCCCTCGACTGAAGTCGAAGGCTTTATTGTGGGACGCAGCCAACATGGTTGACATCCCCAACATGAGGCGTGTTTACAGCCGCCCTTGGCAGCGGGGCTCCACTGCCAATCCGGGCAAGGTTTCGACTGGCGTTGCCGTCGGCGTGCGCCCGGAGACCACACTTTTTGCACACGAAACGATGCCTGACGCGCTCGCCGATACTTCCACAATTGGAGCACGTCTGGCTGGTAAAGGCCGGATTGACGTATTCGACGGCGATTCCAACCGCCCTGGCTTTGTATTCGACATATGTGGTATATTCCACACCACATGGTGCGCTTCGCGCAAGCGCCATTCCTCCCGCGACTCAAGTCGCAGGTTTCCTGGCGGAGGTTCTGTCAACTACCCCGCCCTGAAGGGCGGAGCTTGTCAACTACCCCGCCCTAAAGGGCGGAGCTTGTAAGAGCAAGCTGGGTTGACCAGGGAAAGCGGTAGCCAATCCGCTACGTTGGCAACAGGTCGTTGAGACCTGCAACAGGTCGTTGAGACCCACTCCGGGATGCTTCCTCAGTCCCGGACACTGGAAGGTGGGAATCATGCTGGCGAAAGGCAAAGCGCCGAAGGTTTCCACCGCTGCCGCAAGGCAGGAGCCGGTTGCAGACATTCCCGAGGGGAGACGCCCGCAAGGGCGCGTAACCAGGCCCGTAAGGGCATAGGAGTTCGATATGGCAGTATTTGTATTGGATCGCAGAAAAAAACCGCTCATGCCGTGCTCGGAGAAGCGTGCACGGCTGCTGTTGGAGCGCGGTCGGGCGCGGGTGCATCGGCTGGTGCCATTCACGATTCGCCTGGTTGATCGGCGCGTCGAGGATTCTTCGTTGCAGCAGTTGCGAGTGAAACTCGACCCGGGCAGTAAGACCACCGGCATCGCGCTGGTGCGCGACAGCAAAGACGTGGACGCGCAAACCGGCCAGGCGCGCAAGACAGCGCACGTGCTGTTTCTCGCGGAACTGCATCACCGTGGTCACGCGATCCGCGATGCACTCAGACAGCGTGCGGCGTTTCGTCGGCGTCGGCGCTGCGCGAATCTGCGCCACCGCCAGCCCCGCTTCGATAACCGAACCCGGCGTAATGGGTGGCTCGCGCCCAGCCTGCAACACCGCGTGGACACGATCATGGCTTGGGTGCGCAGGCTTTCGCGCTGGGCACCAATTTCGGCGCTGTCTCAGGAACTGGTGCGGTTTGACACCCAGGCGCTGCAAAACCCGGAAATCTCCGGCATCGAGTACCAGCAAGGAACATTGGCTGGCTGCGAAGTGCGGGAGTATCTGTTGGAGAAGTGGGGTCGCAAGTGCGCCTACTGTGACGCGCAGGATGTGCCGTTGGAGATTGACCATATCCATCCGCGCTCAAAAGGCGGCAGTCATCGGGTGAGCAATCTTGTGATCGCTTGCCGAACCTGCAACCAGAAGAAGGGCAACCGCGATGTGGCGGAGTTCCTGGCCTGTGACCCGCAGCGGTTGGCACGGATTGAAGCGCAGTCCAAAGCTCCGCTGCGTGATGCGTCAGCGGTCAACAGTACCCGCTGGGCGCTTTACGCGGCGCTGAAGGGAACGGGTCTTCCGGTTGAGGTGGGGACTGGCGGCCGGACGAAATTCAATCGCTCGCGGCTCGGTATTCCGAAAACGCACGCTCTCGATGCCGTTTGCGTGGGGGATGTCGCCGCCGTGCGTGGCTGGAGCGTGCCGACCCTTGGCATCCAGTGCGCCGGACGCGGGAGCTACCAGCGCACACGGCTCAACCGGCATGGCTTCCCACGCGGATACCTGACCCGCAGCAAACGCCACTTCGGATTTCAGACGGGCGACATGGTGCGGGCGGTGGTGACGACTCGCAGGAAGGTGGTCACGTATGTTGGTCGGGTGGCCATTCGCGCCAGCGGCAGTTTCAATCTCCAGACCAAAAACGGTCTGGTGCAAGGGATCCATCACCGGTTCTGTGCCTTGATGCAACGTGCCGACGGTTATGGGTATGCGTGGAGGCGAACGGCTTTTGTGAAAGAAGAAGCGGGAACAGGGATAGCTTGTGCTACTGCGCTATACCCTCTCCGCCCTGAAGGGCGGAGTCTCCCGCGCAATTTAGATGAAATCAGGTCTGGCACAGACCTTACCGGTTACGCAGGACGAGCGATACGCACCGCTCTCGCTGCCATCGGTAGCGATCTGAGCGTACAACCAACGGACTGAAGCTCCGCGCGCCGCGAAGGGCAGGCGGAGCGGCGTCAGGTACGAGCGCGTGTCGGCCGGCAGCTTTGCCGTTGAGATTTTCCGGGGTTGCGAACCCTGGCTCATCAGGTTTGCTTCCTGTCGTTTTCTCAGACCCGATGAATATCGTCAGCCCTTCGCCGCTGCTGAATAAGCGTGGCTGATCCTGGGCGTCACTATGCAACCCGGAGTCCAGCCGTCCTTCCGGGCACATCCTTCCGGGGATGTCAGCGGCGTGGCTTCCCTGGTGTGCAAAAGCCGGAACAGGGAAGCCGTACGCCAAACATGTGACAGGTGGTGCCAAAGTCAGTCGGGTAGGGTGGCTTGGTCGTCTGGCAGAAGGTTCCCGGAACACAATCCACATCCAGGGCGCAGTTGCAGGTTGGCGCACGCACACCCACGAAAAGACCATCGGTTTCGTAGTCCTGAAAGAACGCAGGCGAGGAAGTTTTCCCGGAAAACGCGACAAAGAGTTCGTCCGTTTTGTATTCGCGCAGTGCGGGAACACGTTTCAGAAAGGCTTCGATTTGCGGCACCGCCTCCGGCCGAATCCACACTCTTCCCTGATAGCGGAGAAGAATGCTGGGCCCAAAGAAATAGGTGTGCATCTGACGGCCAATGGCTCTCTCTTCTGGCGAAAGTTCGGCAAGGTAGCGCAACCCGACTTCGTTTTTCAGTTTGAACTGTTCAGGGGTGTCTTCCGGCATCCGCTGGCGGTCGTAGGCGGCCTGAGTCTTGGTGAGAAAGCTCCTGATGACCTTTTCCTGAGCCGGCCACCGGCGAATGGCCTCGGCTTCCATGACTTCAAGCAACCGACGCTGGGCATTCGGATCGAGGAGGGAAAACGTCCAGTAGCGAAGGGGACTGGGGGCGGCCAAAAACATCGGAAGCTGTTCGGTTGGCGGGAGTGTGTCCAGGGCCAGCGCGAATTGACTGAGGATGACGCGAACCCCGGAAGGCGGAGCCGAAAGCATTTCGGGTGGTATCGAGGTCCTTGGCTGTTCCAGGTTGACGAGGGGATCCGCCGGAGCCGATGACGCGGCTGCCGGAGGTTTCTCTTTCTTTGCCGTCTGCGCCGTGATCACCCACGGCAGCCCCGGGATCACGGCCCAGGTGAACAGCACGGCAAGTGATGGCCGGAATACTTTGCCCATGGATACAGGCTCCTTTCGTGAATGGGAAACGATGAAAACCGCACGCCTGCGGCGCAGCCGGTGGATGTGCCGCAGGCCCTGCCCTGACACAGCCGGCCTCCACAGCCGGTCGGCCCCCACGACTCAGTGAATAGTGAAGTCTTGCGACTGGACTGCTGTTTTTTTGGTTGTTTCCTCGTACGCTACCAGTTTCAGCCGGTATTGACCAGCGGCCAGCCCTTCAAGGGAGACCTGTCCGGCATAGGTCAGGGTGCCGTCCGCGTTGGGCGGAGACTGTGTACGTTGCAGAGGACTGACATAAACGGCTTCCTTGTCACGGAAAATCTGAATCTGAAAGGCCAGATTGGACTTTCCGGCCGTTGGTTTTCCCTTGGGCACGTTGTGGGCCGTGACGACGAACACGAGTTGCGCCCCGGCCGGATAGCGGCGCACCGCCTGATTGATGGGTGCCAGATTGGGGGGCAGGGCCTGTCCCGCCACCGGCTGGGAGTCGCCCGGCTCGGTTGCCGTCGGTTGGGCAACCTGCAGAAAGATGATGTCGGAAAGCATCATCCCGGCCTTTGACACATTCGGAATCTCAATCCACCGGTTGACAGCGCCCCGGTGCTCCGTGATGGGGTCATAGATGGCGGCGCGGACGTTGTACATCCCGGGCGCGAGTTTGAGCGACTTGGTCTGCGATCCCCACCCGGCCTGCGCCAGCGCCAACCGCTCCGGCAGGATGTTCAACGCAATAGTGTCTTCCTGCGCCATCAGCGCTTTGCCGTTGAGGTCAAAAACGACAAAGCCCATCGTCAGGGTATTGGACTTCCGCCCCTTGACATCCCGGAAGGCAATGTCTTTCAGGGGAAACGCCAGGGAGAAGCTCGTTTCGAGATCGTTGGAAACGAAGGTCGAGGCCAGCCGCAGAGGGATGTCGCGCGGTGGCACCGGCGCGCCGAGCGCCGCTTTGACTTCACGCGCCGCCAGGGCTTCAGGGCTGAGCTTGGCGTCCTGCTTTTTCTTTTTCTCGGCGGCTTTCTGGAGGGCTTTTTCGCTCGGCGAGAAAAAGCCTTGCTGCGTGCGGATGGTGAAGCTTCCGGGCAGGTTGAGTTTGACTTCGATTTTGTGAAAGCGGCCATCCGGCTTTTTGTCCGGGTAGTAGGCGAGCGCGTAGTAGGTGGAGGCATCCGCCACCACTTTGCTGAAAGCGCCGGACAGATCATTCGTGTTGACAAAGGTCAGCCCACCGGTAGCTGCGGCCAGTTCCCGGAAAGCATCCTGGCGGGCCTGTTGCGCCTGCGATGCGAGGCTCAGCCCGATCCCGGTCGGATCAAAGCGACCGGGTTGGCTGGCGTCAAAGCCCGCGGCAACTTCCAGTCCGGCGCTGTGGATGGAGTACACCGTGACGCCGGCGCGGGTTGCGGCGTCAAGTACCCGCTGGATGCGAAAGCGTCCGTTGCGGTTGAATTCGTCGTTGATAAAGCCATCCGTGGCGAGGAGAAGCGTTTTTCGCCCCGGATAGTTGCCGAGTGCCAGTGCCGCTGCGCGGATGGTCTCAAGGGTGCTGGTCGTCAGGTATTCCGTCCGCTGGGCAAGGCTGCGCGCCGAAGCGCGCACGAGGGTTTCAGCCTGGTTTGGCGGGGTGCCCGGAGAAGAGCGGATGTACAGTTGCGTCAGAAAGTCAATGGTCTGACGGTCATTGCGCTCAACCAGAAACGCCTCGTAGTCCGTCATGGTGAACCCAAAGCCGGCCTGGTCAACGCCCTGACTGCGTGGTGTCAGTCGCTCGATGGCGAGCCGCATGATGCGCCTGTCGTCGGTCATCTGCTGGAGAAAGCCCAAGGTTCCGCTCGTGGACAACACAAGCAGGTGATCACCTTCCACGATGTTTTTTTCGACAAAGTTGAGCAGGGCGTTGCGCAACGGCAAAAAGTTGCCCGGCGCAATGTGCAGATCATCTACAACGAGCGCAAAATAGCGCCCTTCCGGTGTCACGGCCGGCGGTCGCAACCGGTTTTCCGGTTCCGTGCCGCTCTCCGGGTCCGCGGCGAGCGCACCATTGGTCACCACGGAGAAAAAGGCAATGTCCTGTGGCTTGCCATCCTCCCGAAGCACAAAGTGTTCCCGCTTGAGATTGTTGACCGGGCGGCCCTGTTTGTCGGTGACACTGACGTAGAGCTGAAGCAGCTCCGTGCCAAGGGTGATAACGTCTTCTTCGTCTTCTCCCTGCCTTGGCGCCGGCTCCTGTCCGGCTGTGTCAGCCGGGGGCGTGCCGGGGGCGGCCGGCGGGCTGGGCGGTTTTTGGGCAAGAATCGCCAGGGGAAGCCACCCGGCCAAAAATAAGGTCAACAGCGTGGGTTTCAGTCCAGACGCTTTCAGCATGCCACTTCCTCCACGAAAAACCATCCGGTATGGACATGGCAATGGAAGCCTGCCCCCTTTTCATAAAGGTATGGCGCAGGGTTTACAGTTTTTGCAAGTTGTAAAGATCACCAACTCCGGCCGCCTTCCGGAAGTGACACTTATTGTGCCGGGAAAGCCGGAAGCCGTGGTGGTGGATGGCTCAGGAAAACAGGACTGAATGGGGTATGCGTCGCCGTCTGGGTGGCGGCAACGGGATGGATGGCTCGGCAATGGCCTGTTTGAGCCGCCGCATGAAGGTTGCCCGTGGAACTTCCTTTGCACCAAACAGCGCCATGTGCGGGGTCATCACTTCGATGTCAAACCAGGTCATTCCGTGCTGGCGGAAGTAGGCGACGGTTTCCACAATGACGAACTTTGACGCATGCGGTGCGCGGAAGAACATACTCTCACCGGAAAAGGCCCGCCCGATCATGACGCCATACATACCGCCAACAAGTTCTCCATCCGGGGTGCGCGCCTCAAAGCTGTGCGCATGGCCGGCTTCGTGGAGCGCCGTGTAGGCGGCTTCGATTTCCGGTGTAATCCAGGTTCCCTGCTGACGCTTGCGCACGCTGGTGCGGCAGGCGTGGATGACCGCTGCGAAGTCCGTGTTGATGTGGAAGGTATAGTTGACCTTCTTCAGGTAACGCGCCAGGCGGGAGGGGATGTGAAAGTCGTCAAAATCCAGAATGGCCCGTTCTGCCGGCGCAAACCAGAGCATCGGGTAGCCTTCGTGTGGCCAGGGGAAAATGCCGTTGCTGTAGGCCAGCAGCAGGGAGGACACATGGAGGTCGCCACCCACCGCCAGCAGTCCATGTTCATCGGCTTCTTCAACCGGTGGAAACTCCAGAATGGGCATGAGGCGTTTCTGACCTGTGTCGTGGGTAGGGAATCATAACTGATATGTGGCGTCCGGTTGACAGAGGCATTCTGATACTGACGCCAATGGACGCTGGAGTTCAACGATGATACTGCAAGTTACCGTCAAGCCCAACGCGCGCCAGCGGCGGCTGGAACGCCTGTCTGATGGGACCTGGCGCGCCTATGTCATGTCGCCGCCCCACGAAGGCCGGGCGAATGCCGAGCTGATTGCGTTGCTGGCCGAGCATTTCCACTGTCCCAAGTCCGCAATCACCATCCAGCACGGCGTAACGGGACGCCACAAGCGCATTCACCTGGATGTTCGCGGAGATGCGCCCAAAGCCGGCCGGGGAGGAACTGACAGTGGGTAAGCCAGTGCGTCATTCTGCGTCATCATCGGTCAGTTTCAGCTCTTCCGACAGGATGGCAACCCGCAGTCCGGTGCCGCCGGTACATGTGATGCAGGGGCCGGTGCGTTCGGGTTCGGCCCGTCCGCGCATGCCGCAGCGGCACAGCTCGGCCTTGTATGTGGAGCTGCCGCCACGCCGTACGCGATAGATTGGATTGACGACATCGTAGGCGCTGCCATCCGTCGGTGCATTGTCATAATCCTCGACGAAGGCATCCTGGCACCATTCCCAGACGTTGCCGTGCATGTCAAACAGTCCAAAGGCGTTGGCAATGCCCAGTGAGCCGACGGGCAGCAAACGTCCGGCTGTGGGCGTCACTTTGGCGGCACCGTAGGGCACTTCGCCGTTGATGTTGGCGACGCGCGTCGTGAGGGTGTCGCCAAACGCAAAGGGCTTTGTGGAGCCGGCCCGGCAGGCATATTCCCATTCCGCTTCGGTCGGCAGCCGGAACCGCTTGCCGGTGATCTTTTCGAGGCGGCGGCAGAACTCCACCGCCTGCGACCAGGTGACGTTTTCCACCGGAAGTGAGTCCGTATTGACATTGTCCCGGGGCGTGCGGGGCGAGCGTCGTCCACGCGGTGCTTCCGGCTGGGAGGGATTCGGCGGCAGGTCATCCTTGACCTTGGGCAAAGCCGCCACAAAGGCCCACTGCCGGCGGGTGACTTCATAGCGTCCCAGGTAAAACTCCGGCACGGCCACCTCGTGGAGTTTTTCGTTGGGCAGGCGTCCGGCTTCGGATTCCGGCGATCCCATACGGAACTCTCCACCGGGAATGCGAACCAGTTCCAGGGCAATGCCTTTCTCCCGGTCGAGCTCGATGGCGACGACTTCCGACTTGAGAATACGCGGGTTGACGATGTTGCCTTCGGGCGTGAGGTCCACGGTCTGAAACTCATCGAAGGCCAGTTCGCGCAGGATGAGCGCGGCGTCCGTATTTTGCTTGTCCCGGCCGCGCAGGCGCTCGATTTCAGCATTTTCGGCCAGTTGCTCGGCAAGGCGGCCGTACTTGCTGCCGGGGCCGTACTTGGCCAGGAACGTTTTGAACGCCTGTGGATCGGTGCTGTTGCGGATGGCGTTCCACTCCCGGTCTTCTTCCGAAAGCCGTATGACGGTTGCCACCCGTTTTGGTGTGACGCGCACGACGCGCGCCGGCTGCGTGCTGCCCACCCGCGTACTGATTTCCTGGCTGGCGGCTGTCCATCCGACCGGTGTGGCAAGGCTCAGCACGACCGTCAAAACAGCGCCCAGGGCGAGGGAAACCGTGATGCCACGGCGCCCGTGGAGGGCGTGTGGAAAAGCAGAACGTCGGGATATGGACCGGAGTGATGTCATGGCTGGTTGGCGGATATGTCGGGTCATCATGCAGAGTCGCCAGCGGCAGCGGAGGTTGCTGTGGACGTAAGCCAAATCAAAATTCCAAATCAAAATTCAGGTCAAGTCATGGCGACGCATCCCGGCGGGGCGCAGGAAGGCGCAGGAAAATGTGGGTGTTGCCGCGGCCACTGTGAATGACAGCGATTTTATCGTAGATTAGAGACACTTCCACGACCACAGGCAGGTCGCTCTGGCATCATCGCTGGCGAGGAAAAGCGCATCATGAAAGGTCTCCCCGTCCTCTGGGTTCTGTTGGCTTCGTTTTGCACGGCGGCGGCTATCGTCCTGACGGTGCGGTGGCTCTACCGACGGGCGGCGCGACCGCGCCGGCGCCCTCTGCGCGAGATTCTGGCGAATCTGGACCACGCCCGTCCGACACGCCGGGTGCGGGCGGCCGGTGAGTTGTCCGAGCGCACCGGGGCGGAAGCCAGGGAGGCCGTGGATGCGCTGCTGCGGCGGCTGTCTGACCCGGAGCCGGAAGTCCGTGCCGTCGTGGTGGATACGCTGGGCAAACTCGATGATCCACGGGCCAGTGAACTGCTGCGGGAGCGCCTGCACGACGACTCGACGGAAGTGCGCGGGTTGACGGTTTCGGCACTGGTGAGCCTCAAGGATTTTGCGGCGCTGCCGGAAATCGTCCGCCTGCTCGATGACGAAGACTGGACGATTCGCGCCTGGACGGCTTCAGAGATGGTCCGGCTGGGGCGTGAGGAGGCGCTGGAAACCCTGTTGGCGGCGCGCAACCGGGAAGTCTGGCGCGCACACCTGCGGCTTTGCGACAGCGCACCCCGCGTCGTGGACGAACGGGCGGTCTCGCCCTTGCTCATCGAGATGCGCAAGGCCAAGGAAATGGGCATCCGGGTTGAGGCCATGCTGGCGCTGGCGAGCTTCGGTTACATCCCGGACGAAGAAGCCCGGCTGGTGGAAAATCTGGTCGCCTCGACGGAAGAAGAACATCCCAACCTGCGCTTTCAGGCCATTGCCATGCTGGGCACGATGGAGATGCGGCGCATCGAGCCATATCAGCAGGCGCAGCGCATTCTTGAGCGCCTCGCCGTTCGGGACGAAAATGCCCTGGTGCGCGCTGCCGCCCGGCATAGTCTCAAAGGCTTCACTATTGTCCGCGAAAGGACGATTCGTTCGCTGCCACCGCCGGACACGATGCCGGCGGTCTCGCCGGTCCGGGTGGAGATGCAGTCGCTCGACATGCTCACGTCCAACCTCAAAAACACGGCCCTGCCAATGCGCTGGCGCTACGTTCACGCGCTGGCGGCGACGCGCCATCCAAAGGCCGTCGTGCCGCTGGTTGAAGCGACACACGACAAGGAATGGCGTGTACGGGCAGCGGCGGCGCGGGGTCTGGGGCTGCTTGTGGGCGTCGGTGAAACCGACGTGCGGCCGACACTGGAGCGGGCGGCCATCGAGGACGAGCATTTCAGCGTCCGGGAGACGGCCGAGCTGGCGCTGGCACGGATTACCCCGACTTCGACGCCACGTTCCCGGTAAAAGCGGGTTTTCACAGGCGCAACTGCAACCAGGGGTTGTGCCAGTGTTTGTCCGGGTTGACACTGTACCGTCTGGACGGTACAGTACGCGCCATGCGTCGTCCTTCAACCAAATCCGCAACTCCAGCCCAGGTGACACGGGATGAACTGCTCCGCGCGACGGTGCGGGTCGTCGCTGAAGAGGGGTTGCCCCGGCTGACCCTTGACGCCGTCGCCCGCGCGGCCGGCGTCAGCAAGGGGGGACTGCTGTACCACTTCCCAACCAAGGAGGCGCTCATCCGGGCGCTGATTGAGACGTTCATTGCCGAGTGGGACCGCGCCATGGCGCGGGAGTATGCCCGTGATCCAGAGCCGGAAAAGCCGGGGCGCTGGTTGCGGGCTTACGTACGGGCTTCCTTTGCCGAGGTCGATCCGAACGAGTCGTTGACCTTGGGCCTGGGGCAGGGCGATCTGGCGAGTTTCCTGGCGGCGCTGGCCGTCAACCCCGAACTGCTGGGACTGATTCAAACGGCCTATGACCGCTGGCATCGGCTCCTGGTGTCCGATGGTGTGGATGAAGTGACGGCCACGGCCGTCCGGTTTGCGGCCGATGGCATCTACTTTGCCGAAGGCTTCGGCCTGGCGCCGCCGGTCGGCCGCCAACGGCAGCAGGTGTGTGACCTGATCCTGGCCTGGAGTGCAGCACCCGGCCGCACCGGTACGGAAATGGCAGGGGCGTGACATGGGGCGCCGGGAAGGGGAGCAGCTTTCAGTGCGCCGATGCGGTAGCAATGGCCTGGCGGCCTGGGGCGTGGGCGGGCTGTGTCTGGTGGCGTTGGTTCTGGGGGGTGGGTGTCAGCGTCCAGCCCAAAACCAGGCGTCGGCCGCAACGGAAGTGCCAACGCCCGTGACGGTGGCGCGCGTGCAGGTGCGGATGCGCCCGCAGTCCATCCTGGCGACGGGAAACGTTGTCCCGTGGCGGCAGTCGGCAGTGGCTTCGGCGGCAATGGGGAAGGTGGTGGACATCCCGGTGGATGTGGGCGCGGTGGTACGGGAAGGGCAGGTGCTGGCGCGACTCGATGACCGCGAAGCGCGGCAGCGGCTGGCACAGGCCGAAGCGGCTCTGGCACAGGCTGAGGCGGCCGAAGCCCAGCTCCGGGCCCGGCTGGGACTCTCCGGCGAGGTGTTTGACCCACGTCAGACGCCAGAGGCCGAGGCGGCCCAGGCGGCATTGACCGCAGCGGAAGCCGAGGCGCGGCTGGCCGGGGCCACCCTGGAACGCTACGAGCGGCTGGCCCGCCATGACAACATCACCCGCGCGGTGCTCGACGAAGCCCGCACCCGGCTGGAAGCCGCGCAGGCGCAGGTTCAGGCGGCGCGCCGCCGCTACGCGGCCACCCTGGACGGGTTGCGGGCCGAATATGCCGGTTTACGGGCGGCACAGGCGCGCATTGCCGAAGCGCGGGCGGCCGTGGCACTGGCGCAGAAAGCCGTGGAAGACACCACCGTACGGGCGCCTTTTGCCGGGTATGTGGCCGAGCGGTTTGCCAATGTGGGCGAGTATGTCACGCCGGAGAAGCCCCTGATGGAGTTGGTGGTACTGGAACGGTTGAAGCTGGAGCTTCAGGTACCAGCCGGGGAAGCCGGGCGGGTCCGGCGCGGGCAGGCGGTCGAGGCCACAACCGACGCCTATCCCGACTGGGTCATTCGTGGCGAGGTCACGACGATTCGCCCGCTGGTGGAAGCTGATGCGCGCCGTCTGCGCGTTGAGGTCATCGTGTCGAATGGGGAGCAGCGGTTGCGTCCGGGGATGTTCGTCACGGCGCGGCTGCTGCTG
>Ga0272446_1002593_pt1 | contig 24287 bp, 20 predicted proteins | sample YNPCB0061_FD_194587 | JGI IMG/M metagenome (GOLD analysis project Ga0272446, IMG submission 194587) | Hot spring microbial mat communities from Yellowstone National Park, WY, United States - YNP-CB-006-1 | ecosystem: Environmental > Aquatic > Thermal springs > Hot (42-90C) > Sediment | place...
ATGATGCCGTCGGCAATAGTGTTGTTGCGGACGATCAAGCCGTCGATGCCAGCAGTTTTGTAGATGCTGATGTAGGTGTTGCCGCGGTTTCCCTCCAGCAGGCTGTCTTTGACGGTGCTGTTGACGTGATCTTCGTGCATGAGACCTTCGCCGTCGTTGATGTAATATCTGCGATCGGCAGCAAGGTTGCGATAAACCAGGTAATCGTTGTCTTTGACGATCCAACGCCAGCCACGCATCTGCACGGCGCGATTGTCGTTGGTGCTGGCTCCTGTGCTACGGTCCCGGCCGGTGACCGTGGGACGATAGACCTCGGGGGCAAAGCGGATGACGTTGCCCTGGCACAACACCCCGTCGCCGGCAAAGGCAATAGCACAACGGCCAGTGTGATAGAGGTAATTGTCACGGATGACGATCCCTTTGCGGAAGCCCCAAGGGTGTGTCTCCGGAGTGCCATTGGGATCACTCGCCCCCGCGCCGCCTAGGCCGTAATCGTTGACATACAGCCCCGGACGGTTGTCGTAGTCAAAAACCACCTCGTCCAGCACTACCTCCTTGTTCCCCTGTCGCACCGGGTAATTCTTCATCGTGAAATTCTCTTGTCCCGACTGGGGCAATCGGTTGGCCGCTATCAACAACTCACTGCCACGCACATGAATGGCCGCATGATGCCGATCGGTAAAACGGACCCAGCCAGGCTGGTTGATCTTTTTGTCGGGAATGCGCGGATCGGCTACTGCTGCATGGGTCAGCAAACATCCGACCACAAACAACTGACTGCCGGCCGTGTGTTGGGCATCGCCGGCATCATCGAAACGGACGTGGCCGCGTTCCAGGGCGAGATAGACCAGGCCACAACGCGAGGCTTTGCCGGGCGTTGCCAGGTGAATGCCCTTGAAGGCAGAGGAGAGGGGCGTGCCGTCGCCTTCGAATTTAGGCAAATAGCGAGGAAAGACCAGGCGGGTCGGCGGGGCGAAATCGTCTTTGCGGGCATCGAGTTGCTTGGGGGTAGCGCCACGCAAAATCACGCCCGAGGGCAACCGGATGGTGCGGGTGAAGCTATAAGTGCCCGGCGGGAAATAGACGACGCCCCCCGTTTTGGGCAGAGCGGCAAAGGCGGCCTGGAGTTTGTCGTCCCAGGAGTCACCCTTTTGGGCGGTCAGATCGACGACATTGGCCCAAGGAAGTGCAGCAGTCCAGGGGAGGTCAAAGCGGGCTAGGGGGTCTGCCGTCGGCAAGGGACTGCTCAGGCATAGCAGGACAAAGGGGATGAGGCCACTCATGGGAGTTCAGCCATTATTCAACATTTCTTGATACGAATGGAGCCGTCGCGTTCAAAAAAGATGGACACCCCTTTGAGCAATCCCCAGCGGAAATGCAACGCATCTTTGGAGGCATGAATGCGTTTGGGACAAACCGGTAGCTCAAAGCAAACCATGATGGGTTGTTTCGTGTGAGGATGCAGCAAGATCAGTTCATGCTTACCTGGTTGCAGATTCTGAGCTTGGGCAGCGAACTCCTGGGGCGTCAACGGACGCACTCCCACTGGACCAGGCGTCGGGGTGGGAATCACGGGTACAGCTGGTCCGACCTGAGGCAAGGGCATCGGTTTGGGCAACACAGCCGAGCTAGGGGGCAGGAGATGCTCCTCTTGCGGCGGCACGGGCGGGACTTCGGGATCGCTGGGCGGCGGCGGGGGCACGGGGGGTGGCGCAGGCGGCATTGGGGGCGGCGGTGGCCCATCCGGCAGAGCGACGCCAGCTGGCGGAGCCTTGGGCGGCACGACGACGGTGACGAACGGTGTGCGAACCACTACCCCCGGCCCCACCTCGACCCGCACGCCTGGCACCTGCACATGGACCTGTCCCGCGGCCGGCAGGGTGAGCAGCAAAAGAGTTAACGGGACCAAGCGGGACGCGGTCAGCATGGCAAGCACCTCCAAACAAGGACGCGGCGACTGTCGGTCCGTGAGGGAAAGAACAATTATTATTTTGGGCAATAGATGCGGAGTCGGCAAGGGGTATTTTGCCCAAATTGCCAAGAGACCGCGGAGCGACGCTAAAAACGCTCTGCTAACCTGTACAAGCGGTCGGCCGTTTGCTACATTTCAATACCTGACCCTTGGGGGCGTATCATGACCAATCCTGTCCGCGAGAATCGAATCCTGCTCCCGGAAACGGTGCTTTTCACCACCTTGCCAGGCCCAAGCCGCAAACGGTTGGAGTCGGCGTATTGCTACCGACTGAGATACCGAGCGAAAGAACCTCATCTGCCCGGATGTGTGTTGTTGTGGGACGTGATGGGCGGCCGCGACATCTATCAGGTCGCCTTAGAACGACTCGAGGGAGGGGGCCTGCGTTGGCACTGCACCTGTGCCGATGCCATCTTTCGCGGCTCGGATCGGCATGTTTGTAAACATGTGCGCGGGCTGATGTCGCATGGTCGCGAGCAAGCTGAGGCAGGCAATCCCGAGTTGGCTCCGAGCGTCCACCCAAGCGACAATTGAATGGCTTTCTTCCTCAAACTCTTCTGAAATCCGCACTTCATCAAACGCCTCGGCCGAGCAGGCGATCGTAAAGTAATCGGCCCCGGAAGAGACAGCTGGGCGTAGGCTACTGCCTGGTCGCGATGGTTTGAGCCAAGGGGCGCATTACTCCAGGGATGATCGAGGACTCGACGAGTTCCTGCAAGTGGCGGCGTTGGTTGCGGTAAGACTCCAAAAAGGTTTTATAGGGCGAGCGGGACCAATACTGTCGCACCGTAAAATAAACCGTGATGGGGGCTTCCGGGAAACTGCCGGTTCGCACGTGATAGGCCGTAGTCCGGGTCTCGATCGACAAGCGACACTGCAAGCGACAGGCATCGTCGAGGGTAAACAGAAGAGTCGGCTCGAAACCGATGATTTTGCAATGAGGCAAGGTGATGATTTTGTCCAGGGAGGTCGTCGTGCCCAGGGCCTCGGCGACCACTTCGTCATGATTGCCTTGATAGACAAAGTCGAAAGCGTACATGGTGTCCAGGGCCTCGCAATCCATGCCGCTTAGGTCGAGATGGTACGGCGCGATCTCCAACACATGCTCATGGAGAAGCTCGGCGGCCTCTAAAGTCGGTGGATTGAGGTAGCCGGCCGCTAGGCGTCGGGCTTCGAGAGTGACCCAGCGATAGCTACCGTGCTCGCGATCTTCTTCGAGGGTAAACTCGCCGGCCTCACGTTGCTCGAAATCGGTCAAGGCGGGGAAAGCCTTTTTCAGAGACGAGAAGAAATGCAAGACCGGCTCACGGGCCGAGGGTAGGTCCATTTTGGTATTGACATAAACGTAAGCCCCGAAATCGTCACACAGCGAGGCATAAGGGTTCATTGGTACTCCTCTGGGGCGTGATGGTCCGTCGCTTTCGTCGAGCGTTACAAGCGAGCTTTCCAGGCTCCCTGACACACTCTCGATCTCGAAACGCAGTCAAGCAGTGCTGGTTTCGTCCCTCGGGTCTGCTATTTATCCTACCCTTTCGGACAAGTACGCGGGGGCAAGCATCTTTCTTTTGTATTGTTCGCGTCCGCTTGGCCAGATGCAAGGTCGGAAATACAAAAACAAAAGACGCGGCTCGCACCGCGCCTTGGACTCCACACGACTTTTATTCAACACGACAGGCGGTTGCTCTAGGTCGTCTCTTAGGCACTCTTGGCTAGCTTCGCCTTCGTGGGAATGGCCAGATTGCTCTGATGTTGCCATTGGCCGGCATCGGGAGCGCCATGCCAGCGTTGCAGGGAGATGGACTTGATTTTGGCGCGTTCCTGCTCATCCTCAAAAATCTCGAAGAAGGCCTGAGCCAATCCTGCCCGCACTTGAGAATAGGAACGGCCCAAGAACACCAAGCACTCACTGCGATCTTCAAAAATGGCTACGGCCCGCCAGCATTGCGGTTTTTCTTCAGTTAAGTACGTCATCCGAACGGACCCTCCTTGGTCAAACGGGTGTAGCGGTTCATCCTGCCAGAAGGCCCGAGAAAAAACAATGCCAACTCCTATTTTGCCGTCTACTCCAAACATTCATTGGACAATTTTTCGAACTGGGACTAATCTAATATTTCGTTCATCTATTTGGTTTCGATGCCCACGAAAAAGTAGGTGTCGGATGTTCTTAGAGTTGGGGGGCCTGAATGTGACTCGGCGACCTGGATTTACCCTGATCGAACTACTTGTCGTTATCGCCATCATCGCTATCCTCATTGGACTGCTGTTGCCTGCGGTGCAAAAGGTGCGGGAAGCCGCCGCCCGCATGCAGTGCCAGAACAACCTGAAGCAATTTGGTTTGGCGACTCACAACTACGAAAGCACACACGGCACATTGCCGCCCAACCAGCACACGTTGGTAGAGAACCACCCCACGACGGGGGTGCCGACGACGTACAGCTCCGGTGCGACCCTGCAGGCTTTGTTGCTGCCTTATTTTGAGCAAGGCAACAAGTTCAATCAGTTTCGCATGACCTACAACGTCAACAGCGACGCGCCGATCAACTCGCGTTACCCTGCTCTCACGGGGGCCAACGCCGCCGCTCGTAGCACCGATGTGCCGATCTTCTTGTGCCCTTCGGACCCCTCGCGCGAAACCTACTTTGGTGCGGGCCGACAGAACTACTTCGGCTCACTGGGGGCCCAAGCCCATCAACGCGGCAGTGGGTCGCCGCTGGACGGCATCTTTGCCATCCCCTTCCCGCCTGCCGGGCAAATGATGGTGGGGCCGACCATCCTCAGCATCACGGATGGCACCAGCAATACCGTGATGTTTGCCGAGGTCATGCGTTCGACCACGCCCTGGAACGCCGGGGCCGGCATCCGCGATAACATGACCGTGATTATTAACAGCAGCAATACCGGCTTCAACAACACCGACGGCACCACCATCCCCATGTGCATGGATGGCAGCAACTGGTCTAGCTCCATCAAATACGTAGGCCATCAATATTACCGCAACCTGCCGTCGAATTACCTCTTTACGCACACGCTGCCGATCAACTGGAACAAACGCGTGGCCACGGGCACCCAGCGTTACAGTTGCGGCAACACGGCATTCAACGTGATGCACATTGCCGCCAGCAGCTATCATACGGGTGGCGTGAACGCCTGCTTGGCCGATGGCAGCGTGCGGTTTTTCAGCGAGAACACGGCGTTTGCGGTGTGGCGGAACCTGGGGACACGCGCAGGCGGCGAGGTGACCGGAAACTAACCATGAAGCACCTGTTGCGTTTCTCTTGCTCGCTGCTGCTCGCCCTGGCCGTCGGCTGTGGCTCTTCGGAGCGGATTGTGCCGCCTGAGCAGCCACGCGAGCAACTCGCTCTTACCGAGCTTTCCAGCCTGTTGCGCATCTTCCCCAAGCCACCCACCAAGGTGGACGACTTCAAGCTGCACCAGGAGGCTTACCCCAACGCCTGCGAGGCCGTGCGCAACGGCTCGGTGGTGGTCATCTGGGGCGTCACCATGCCCGGCGAAGGGGAAATGGGCAAAGGCACCACCGACATCGTCGCCTATGAAAAGTCCGCTCCCACTCAGGGCGGCTTCGTCCTCTTGCACAACGGCCAAGTGAAGAAACTCAGCGCGGACGAGTTTAACGCGGCCAAGAAGGCCAAATGAAGTTATGAAGGGGTGTCGATACCTTTGGCGAACGGTAACAGGAAAGCGGCGACCTTTGGGTTGCCGCTTTGGCTTTTGTCGCCGCTTTCACTTACGAGTTACCTACGAGCCGCCAAGTTGCTTCCTCAAGTGTCCGAGGTTGGGATGGCTGGGCGGCATGGGGTGGGGAACGGTACAATCGACGCCAGACCAACCAGAACGCCTGGACCGCAGCAGCGGGGTGCAGATCATTCGGCTCAACGCCAAGCAGAGAAACGCGGATAGAATTGCCCATGCAGATTCGAGCTGTCAGTGATTTACACGGGCAATTGCCCGAGATTCCACCGTGCGATCTGCTCCTGCTCGGCGGGGATCTGTGCCCGGTCGAGAATCACGATGTCGGTTTCCAGGCGCAGTGGCTGGATACCACCTTTCGCCGTTGGCTGGAGGGGGTGCCGGCCCGGCACGTGGTCGGGGTGGCGGGCAACCACGACTGGGTTTTTGAAAGACAGCCCGAGGCGGTGCCCGAGGATCTGCGTTGGACGTATCTGCAAGATAGCGGCTGCCTCATCGAGGGCTTTCGCCTTTGGGGCACGCCCTGGCAGCCGTGGTTCTTCGACTGGGCCTTTAATTTGTATGAAGAGGAGTTGAAGCGTCGCTGGGAGTTGATCCCCGACGACACGGACATCCTGCTTCTTCACGGGCCGCCCCACGGCTACGGCGATGCCGTGCCACGCCGCAACGGCACGATCGAGCAGACGGGCTCGCCATCGCTGCTCGAACGCATTCGCCAGATTCAGCCGCAACTAGCGATTTTTGGTCACATCCACGAGGGGCGTGGCGAGTATCGCGACGGCTCGACGGTGCTAGCCAACGTAAGCCTGTTGGATGTCAACTACCGTGCGGTGCATCCAGTGTGGGGAATGGAACTTAGGCCAAGGTGCGACCCAGGACCGCGCCGAGTTGCTCCAGACGCTTCTTAAGGGCGCGGAAGCCCTCGAAATCCAGCGATTGCGCTCCGTCGCTCATGGCCCGGTCTGGCTCAGGATGCACCTCGACCAGCAGCCCGTCGGCCCCGGCTGCCAACCCAGCCATCGCCATGGCCGGCACATAATCGCGCTTGCCGGTTCCGTGGCTGGGGTCGATCAAGATCGGCAGGTGCGAGAAAAACTTGGCCGGCGGGATGACCGACAGATCCAGGGTGTTGCGGCTATGGTCGCTGAAGGTCCGCACGCCACGCTCGCACAGCAGCACGTTGTAGTTTTCCCCGGCCATGACGTATTCGGCGGCCATCAGCCATTCATCGAGGGTGGCGGCCATGCCGCGTTTGAGCAGGACGGGTTTACGCATCTGGGAGACGCGGCGAAGCAAGGCGAAGTTTTGCATGTTGCGTGCCCCGATCTGCACGATGTCGGCGGCCTGCTCAACGGCGGCAGCGTTGTCGGTGTCCATCAGTTCGGTGACGATACCAATGCCGGTCTTCTCGCGGGCCTTGACAAGGATGTCCAAGCCTTTTTGGCCCAGGCCTTGAAAGGCATACGGGCTGGTGCGTGGCTTAAAGGCACCGGCCCGCAGCAGGTTGACCCCCTCGCCGCGTAGAAACTCCGCCGTGCGCAGGATCATCTCCTCGTTTTCGACCGAGCAGGGGCCGGCGATGATGGTGAACGTGCCTGGACCGAAGCGCGTTTGCGGCGTGGTCACCACCGTGTCATCCGGGTGCATCTCGCGGCCCACGAGCTTGTACGGCCGAGTAACACGGATCAGTTCCAGCACGCCGGGCAATACTTCCAGCGTACGCGGATCGACGGCGGCAATGTTGCCGGTGATGCCGACAGCGGTACGGGTGGCTCCGGGCAGCGGGTGGGGTGTGAGATTCATCCGACGAATGGCGGCGCACACCGCCTCTATCTGTTGGGGCGTGGCGTTGGCCTGCATTACCACGAGCATGTTCGACTCCTACACGACTAGGAGCCATCATAGCAAACCCCTCGCCACGCTCCCAGAGGCACAACGGGGCGGGGCGGCACGGGCGGGGCGAGACGGCCGATCAGTCGCCGAGCAGTTCGATCTTCATGGAGAGCGAGTAGCCGTCCTTCTGGCTGACAACGGTGCCATCGGGCAGGGTGCTATGAACCGTGCCATCGGGCAGGCTCTTGACGACTGTGCCATCGGGCAACGTTTTTTGGATCGCCGGAGCCTGTGCCGTTACCTGGGGGGCAAGCGGAGCGGTTGCTAGACGCGCTCGCTGAACGACGTTGACCATCAAACCAACCGCCACGAGCGCGAGGGCGACCAGGACCGCCCCACTCGTTCGGGTGGGCATAAGATAACGCATATTCATGAATCATCCTCCTTGAAGAAACATCGAGAAACGGGGAAATTCACCAATCCGATCCGAGAACCTCGCCCCCATCGGGCGTGACCGCGCTCCAGAACGTGGCCTCGGACAGGCCCGCTGATACGAATCGCACGCTGCCATCAACCATAGCCAGGGGCATCGACGAATGTGCCGTCTGTGGCAAACGATGATCGGCATCGGCCAGTTGGGGCCGTATCTGAAACGTCGCGCCCGGCCGGCTGGACGTGGTGACGCCTGGAGCCGAGGTGACGGGAATCACATCGCCGGGATCTTGAACTGGGTTGCGCTGATAAATTACCATGCGCGGGCCACCGTCGGCGAAAGAACCTCGGCGATACCAAAAGTTGGGTTCGGATTGTAGGGCCGTGTGTTCATGCCAAAAGAAAATCCAACGCTTCGGCGACAGGGCATAGTGCTCCGCCAACAGGATAGTTTGAGAAGTCCCATCGGTGAAAGAATGATTGATGTTGGTTTGTCCTGCCAAGGCATAGACATTGATGGCATAGCTCATGACACCTTTCGCCTGCGGGAGCAAGGCGGGGGTGAAATCACTGGGGCATACAAAAGAACGCACAGGATGAAAATACATCAGGGGATTCTTATTCAACGGATGATTGACGGCCTCCTCTTCCAGATACGGCAGCAGGTAGCGAGGCATCGAGTGTGGACCAGGTGCTGAGTAGAGTACCGTTCTTGAGGGGGGAACACCTCGGTGGACGAATGGTAGATCGCCCCCGTGTTCAGCGGCGTAGCTGTGAGTCGCCAACGCAATCTGTTTCAGTTGATTGGTACACTGAGTGCGAGCAGCCGTTTCGCGAACCTTCTGAATGGCGGGCAGCAGCAAACCGATGAGCACAGCGACGATGGCGATTACTAACAGAAGCTCGACCAAGGTGAAGGCAATTCTTCGGTAACCCATGATTCTCCCTTCAACGCATTGCCTCTTTCAGCCTGGAATAAAATGGGACGCAGAAAGCACTCCTCCAAATGCCAAGCCCCAGAGAAGTGAAGTGTTGATTCCGCGTTGATTCTATCACCTGTTATCGGACGACTATTGTTTGCCAAGAGGAGGTGGCTTCGACATCGAACCAGAATCTCGCGCGTGACCGTATCTGATAGGTCCCAGGTGGTAGAGTTGTTCGATGGGTGTATGTACCGCTACTTGCTCCTTTTCCTGTGATATTTGCAGGATTAACACCTTCGACTGTGATAGGGCCACCATTTTTGCTTATTTCCACAGAGATTGACTGAATCGTGTCCCCAATCGGCGAGTTCCAGACACCACTCACCTCGATGTTTTTAGGTAGGACAAAAAGTACAACATGTGAGGTGATGGAGTACCCCCGGCGGTGGAGGTGGTTGCGTCCGTGCGGTCTGGGGCAATGCCAAGAATAGGACGGGAAGGCATGCCATCAGCGAGCAGCGAGCAGCGAGACATTTTAGCTTAGCTCTCCTTGAGTTGATTTATGTTTTAAGTAATTAATCGACGAGGTGATGGAGTGTCAAGGAAAAATTTAGGAAGAAATGGTAGCTGGGAGCCCAACCTCACAGCTGTTGTCGCGGTGGTTTCGGCGGTCTCGCTCCGGTTGAACGGGAACTTTGCAGAGCCTGATGGCGGTGCTTGAGTTGGTCCTCTTGCGCTCCTCCCGCTGGGGACCGATCTTTGTACCATAACCCCCATACCTGCCTTTTCTCCTACCCGAGAGGGACTTCTCATGCGTTACGGTGGATGGTTTAGCCTGGTGCTCGCCCTGACGGCGTTGGCGACGGCTCGTGAGTCGGACAGGCCGGCGGCTTCGTGGACGCACTGGCGTGGCCCGACCGAGCAAGGCTATGTCCAGGACGACAAGGTGCCGCTGATCTGGGATGAAAAAACCAATATCCTTTGGAAGGCGTCTCTGCCCGGCGATGGCCACTCCTCTCCCATTCTCCACAACGGACGCGTTTTTCTCACTGGTAGCACCGGTGGTAAGGATTTTCATGTCTTTTGTCTCGATGCCCTCACCGGCAAGATGCTGTGGCAGCAGACGGCGGCGAAGGATCAGCCGATCGAACGGACGCACGCGTGGCACGGCTACGCCTCGCCTTCGTGTGCCACCGATGGCAAGTATGTCTATGCCTTCTTCGGTTCGCCGGGCCTGTTCTGCTACACGGTCGAGGGCAAGCTGGTCTGGGAGAAGAAGTTTGGCACCTTCGTCAGCAAGGCCGGCTGGGGCACGGCCGCCTCGCCTTATCTCTATGGCAACACCGTGATTGTCAACTGCGACAACGATGGCGGCCCTGGGGCGGCCCCGGCGGCCCTGGTAGCGCTGGACAAGGCCACGGGCAAGGAAGTCTGGTCCACGCCACGCGATCAGGGCCGCGGCTTCAGCACGCCGGTCTTGCTGAAGACCGCCACAGGCCGCCTCGATCTAGTGCTCAATGGTCCGGCGGGCTTGTGGGGATATGACCCGGCCACAGGCAAGGAGCTTTGGCGCATCACCCGCAGCGATCCCAAGGACCAGCATCAATTCGGTGAGCCGTTGCCCGTGAGTGATGGTCAACAATTGTTCATTCTTTCGGGCCGGACCGGCCCCTGGCAAATCGCCCGTTTGCCGGACAAAGGCGACTGCACGCCAACGCATGTGGTCCATACGGCGACGCGTGGCAAGCGTGATGTTTGCTCGCCGATCCTCGTCGAGGGGCGGGTTTACTGCGTCGACAAGGGGGCCCAGCTGAGCGTCTTCGATCTGAAGACTGGCAAAAAGACCGCAACGCTCGATCTGAAGCGTGGGGCCAATGCCATGGCCTCGCCGATTTATGTACGCGGCAAACTGTTGTGGACGCTCGGTGAGGGTACCACCGTGGTGGTCGAACCCGGTGCAACGCCCCAGATCGTGCGCCGCAACAAACTGCCGGGCGAATCGTTGGATTACGGAGCCTCGCCCGCGGTGGTCGATGGTCGGCTCTACCTCCGGGCCCGGCAAACGCTGTGGTGCATCGGGCAAACAGAAAACACGAAATAGACGGCTATCGCAATGGTTGGCAGAGGGCGGAAGCTCGGCCACGCCTTTGCTGTCGTGTGGGGCCGGCCTGCGGGCTTCAGCGAATCGGGCCGAAGCGTGTGAAGGGGAAATAGACCATCACCGCTCGCCCCAGCATCAGCCGCTCCGGCACCAGCCCCCAGGTGCGGCCATCGGAACTCGCCACGCTGTTGTCCCCCAGGCACAGATAATGGCCCGGCTGAACGTAGTAGGTGCCGATCGGTGCTCGCGACCAGTTGGCAAAAGTAGCCGGGTTGCTCACCTGGAACCCCTCCAGGCCATGACTCGACACATCGGGAAGCGAACTGTTGACCGTGTAGTAGGTATCGCGATACAGCTTCAGATGCCGCACCGTGAAGCGGCCGCCGCTGGCCCCAACACTGGCGGGGCGGTCCAGGTCATTGTGCGTGGTCGGGGCCAACCGGGAAGAGACGGGATATTCCACGCCTTGGCCGAACGGTAGCTTGTTGTTGACCCAGACGAGCAAGCGGTCATCGACGTTGGCCAAGCGCAGCGTCACGGAGCCGCGAGCCAGAGCGGGGGTGGCAGCGGTGCCGAGGGACTCAGGCTTTTCGCCATCCCGTAGGCGATATAGGGTGCAGGAGTTGGCAGCAAAGTCAAACTCGGCCTGGAACCGCGAGGGACCGCGCGACACCTCCAACACTAGCTTGCCCTCGGCTTGATCGGCCTGAACCTGGCATTCGAGGATCAGGTCGGTAGCCCAGTTTTCGCCCGGTTCGCCGCTGTCGTTGGGCACGTTGGAGTTGTAGCCCATGAAATCGGTGATGAGTTGCGGCTTGCCGCCCGCCTCACGCAACACATGGCGATAGCGTAACCAACGGGTCTCTGGACTGCCCGAGAAGAGAAATTCCCGCTTGGGGGCGTTCTCGGTCCAGCCCCCCTCTGCTGGAGCAAGCCAGCGAACATGCTCCGGCCCGGAGAGATCCTTGGCCGGATGATCGTTGTCATACACCAGGCGTCTCATGGCCAGCACCACGTCCGCGGGCTTGCGCAGAATCTGAAACTTACCCTGGTCGAACAAGGCCCGGGCGCGTTCATCGTTGTGGTGCAGCCAGTCCTTGCCGCGGCTACGCCACATCTGAATGGCCTTGCTGGGGTCTTGGCGAGCCTGTTCATCCTCGGGATATTTGGGGGACAACTCCGGGGGCAGGACAAACAGTTTGCCGCGGTGGATGGCAATGGTTTCGCCGGGTAGTCCGATCAACCGCTTGATGTAATTGATCGGCACCTGATCCTTGAAGGGGCCAGTGCTGGGAAAAGGTCCGTCCTGATCGTCGCCGGGAAATTTGAAAACGACCACATCGAAACGCTGGGGCTTGCTGCCCGGCAAATCATAGGGATATTTCGATACCAGCACACGATCGCCACTTCGCGGTCCATTGGTGAAAAACCGTATGATCGCCGGCACCCACTCCGGCAGGACATAACCCGGGTCCAAAATGCTGGCACGATCCTGCGGCGGACGGCGTTCGATCTCCTCCGGCCGTAGCAGGTTGATACGCAAACGACAGTTTGGACAGGTGCAGCCGTGGATAAAGGTGGTATGCCCGTTGCGGGAACGTTCGACCTCGCGCGAAGCATTGACGGGAAAGCGGTGGCCACAGCTGGGACAGGTGATCATCTTCTGATAGCCCAGAAGCGTCTCGGCCATCGACCCCGTGGGGATGACAAACGCCTCGGCTACGAAGGACTTCAGCAGCAAGACTAAAACGACCACGAAGACGACGGTTTCCACAGCCTCGCGAAAGCTCTCCGTGCCGCTGACGGGCTGTTCGATGCTTGGGGCATAGCTCGTCAAGCCGGGGATGCGTCGGGTCCACGTCGGCCCCAAGCTATGAACCACCAGCGCGCGAAAGGCAAAGCTGCCGAAAAACGCCAGCAAAAAACCGTAGCCGATGGCGTTGGGCCATTCGCAGCCCAGCAGCAGCAGGACAACGGCCAACAAGGCCCAGAAGACCGCAATGAGCAGGCCATTGACCACTTGTGCAGCCAACCAGTAAGCGAGTTGCGATAGCCGGGAAGGGAGCAACGGCAAGATGGCATCGCTGGTCGCGTTCGCACGAATTGAAGTGGTGGAGGAGGAGGGAGGCGGCGTGCGTTGGTCGGTCATGGTGGCTACTCCTAGGCCCGCAGGGGTCGTTGTTGAGTCGTTGGTCCGCGGCCGTATCTTACCTTTTACGACTACTCGTGGGCTAGGACGATTCGTCGGTTTGAACTACTCGTCGGTTTCAAGTACGGCCAGGAAGGCTTCCTGGGGCAATTCGACTTGGCCGACCATCTTCATGCGTTTTTTGCCAGCCGCCTGCTTGGCCCAGAGCTTGCGTTTGCGGGTGATGTCGCCCCCATAACACTTGGCGGTGACATTCTTTTTCATGGCAGCAATGTTTTCGCGTGCCACCACTCGCGAGCCGATCGCCGCCTGTAAGGCGATCTCAAACAGATGGCGGTCGATTTCTTCACGCAATTTTTTGAGCATGGCTCGGCCGCGGCGTTCGGCCGTGCTGCGGTGAACGATGGTGGAAAGGGCATCGACGCGTTTATGATGGACCAGAATGTCCAACCGCACCAAATCGGCCGGACGGTAGCCGATCAGTTCGTAGTCCATCGTCCCATAGCCATGCGTCACGCTCTTGAGCTTGTCGTAGAGATCATAAATGATTTCTGCCAACGGCATTTCAAAAACCAAAATCGCTCGGCTTTGGCTGAGGTATTCGGTTCGGATGTAATGGCCTCGGCGATCGTGGCACAGCGTCATGATGGTGCCGATATTCTCGGTAGGGATGAGAAAATGGATGCGCACGATCGGCTCGCGGAACTCAGCGATCTGGCCGGCGTCGGGCACCTTCTGCGGGTTGTCGATCGTCAAGATCTCGCCGCTACGCGTCAGGATTTCATAAGTGACGTTCGGGGCCGTTTGCACCAAGTCCAGATCGCTCTCACGCTCCAGGCGTTGCTGGATGATCTCGCGGTGCAACATCCCCAAGAAACCACAACGAAACCCAAAGCCCAGCCCCTCGGACACCTCCGGTTGATAGACAAAACTGCTGTCGTTGAGGCGTAGCTTGGCCAGAGCCTCGCGGAGGTTTTCAAAGTCGTTGTTGTTGGTGGGATACAGGCCGGAGAAGACCATCGGCTTGGGTTCTTTGTAGCCGGGCAAAGGCTCGCTAGCGGGGCGGTTGGCCTCGGTAACAGTGTCGCCGATGTTGGCATCGCCGATATTTTTGATGTTGGCGGTGAAGAAGCCGACCTGCCCGGTGCCCAACTCGTCGCAGGGCGTCGGCGCGGGGCGAAACTGGCCAATCTCGGTCACTTCATGCTCGGTGCCCCCGCGCATCAAGCGAATGCGCATCCCCTTGCGGATGCAACCTTCCTTGACCCGGATGTACACCACGACCCCTTTGTAGGTATCGAAATGGCTGTTGTAGATCAGCGCTCGCAACGGGGCGTTGGGATCTCCTGCCGGTGCTGGCACCCGCTGGATGACCGCAGCAATCAGGTCATCCACGCCGGCCCCGGTTTTGCCCGAAACTTTCAGAATCTCGTCCGGTTTGATCCCCAAGGCGGAGTTCATCTCCGCCGCCACCTCGTCCGGGCGAGCGATAGCCATATCGACTTTGTTCAGAGCTGGCACAATCGTCAGATCATTTTCGACGGCCAAATAAGCGTTGGCGACCGTTTGAGCCTGAACGCCCTGGGTCGAATCGACCAAGAGGATAGCGCCTTCGCAAGCGGCCAACGAGCGAGAGACTTCGTAAGAGAAGTCGACATGACCTGGAGTATCGACGAGGTTCAGCTCGTAGCGTTCGCCCTGGTAGTCATAGTAAACGGTCACGGGGTGCATGCGGATGGTGATGCCCCGCTCGCGCTCCAGGTCCATGGAGTCGAGCGTCTGCATGCGAAACTCCCGCTCGCTGATCGCCCCGGTTTTTAACAAAAACTGGTCGGCCAGGGTACTCTTGCCGTGATCGATGTGGGCGACGATCGAAAAGTTACGAATCCGCTGCGGATCGGTCATGAGCAGGCAATTCTCCAGGCCGGGCAATCTTCTTCCTTCCCGATTGTAGCGAGCCGACCGCGTCGCATCCAGCCGAATGCTCTACCTGTTGCCTGGTCGGTGGACCTGCCCAGCAATCTCTCAGGGACGGGTGAAAACGCCTGGCCGAGAGTTGTCTACCGCTTCCAGGGTCTGTGTTAGGATTACTCCGGTGATCGCGCCGAGGATCAGTACCGTGGTAACCATAGCCCAATCCACAGCGATGCTGCCTCGTTCCTCGTGCCAGAGCTTCTTGAGGTTTTGCAGAATCCATCGCATGTTGAACCCCTTCGAGCTTATGAGGTGCCTGTCGCCTATGAGGTGCCTGTCCCTACCTGATGCAACGAAGCAGGTTCCGTGCCAAGCATCCGTGGAATCAGAAATGGCCCCGCGGTTTGGGAGTTGGTTGCCGAGTTCTGTTGCACTCTGGTTGCCAAACGGCAACAAGGGAGTGGTCCGACTGTAAATAAATGGAAACAGAACAAAAAAGAAACCTCAAGCGGTCCAGCCGTCGATCCGCTCCTGCAACCAGCGATGAACCCGAGCGCGGCCCTTGGCTAATTGTCGGGCCTCAGCCAGGGTCAGCCGCACATCCGGGAACGGTAGCCGCGCTCGAGCCGCTTCGGCGTCGCCTTGCAGATGATACAAACCTTCGCGTAGGGTGACTTGGATTCCTACTACTCGCAGGGTCTCCAGATCGCGATAAAAACCGCGTATGTCTAGTCGCAGCGTTTTGAGCAGAGCCGACCGCGGTCGAGGACCGTCGGCCAGTTCGCCCAGAAGACGATAGAGGCGGACAAATCGCTCGGGTGTGATCGCCAGCCGATTCCCTTCTGTGGGGGCTGGCTCTTGTTTGGTGCGCTTCCTGGCCATAGCGTCCTCGGTGGACGACTGTTAAATTTTTAGCACAGGAAATTCGTTGTGGACAATCCCTCAAACTTAGATTATCTCGTTATTGCCGCTCATCCCGATGATGCCGAACTGGGGGTCGGCGGCACGATCGCTCTGCTCTTGGCTCAGGGTTACCGAGTCGGCGTGCTGGACCTCAGCGATGGCGAACCGACTCCGCACGGCTCGCCAGAAATTCGCGCGGCCGAAACGGCCGCTGCTAGCGCGGTGCTGGGACTAAGTTGGCGGGGGAATTTGGGGCTGCCCAATCGCTGCCTCCAAGCCGACCTGGAAAGCCGAGCCAAGCTGGCCAGTGTGATTCGGCAACTACGGCCTGGCGTGCTGTTGACGCACTATTGGGAAGATAGCCACCCCGATCACATCGCAGCCTCGGCGTTGGTCGATGCAGCACGTTTTTGGGCCAAACTGACGAAGAGCGAGCTGCCCGGCCAGCCGCACTACCCGCGAGCGATTCTGTATTACTTCAGCATCCACTTGCGCCAACATCCCAAGCCTTCTTTCGTCTTGGACATCTCGGAGCATCTCGATACGAAGATGCGTGCGTTGGCCTGTTATCACTCGCAGCTGATCGCGGGTCGGCCGACCGCGTCGCCCACACTTTTGGATGAGGTGCGCGACCGGGCCCGTTATTGGGGCTGGAGCATCGGCTGTGCTTACGGCGAACCGCTTGTATGCCGGGAGGAAGTTGGCCTACGCAGCCTGCAAGCGTTGGTCCAGGTGTCCTGAAGTTAACATGCAAGCGTTGGTCTAGGTGTCCGAACCGGGTGGTTTTGCTACAACAACCACATCGCACCCATCACGTCCCGAAGGAGGGAAACAGCCCATGGGCAGCCTCGCGGACAGTAATTTGCGGCCAGCTCCCGATGCGGAACTGGTGGAAATCGCCCGCTATGTGCATGATTACGAAATCGCCAGCGATGAAGCCTATGACACCGCGCGATATTGCTTGATGGATAGTCTGGCCTGCGCGTTGATGGCTTTGGCCTATCCTGCCTGCCATCGCCATCTCGGCCCGATCGTGCCGGGGATGCGGCTGGAACACGGTGTGCGTGTGCCGGGCACCAGCCACCGACTCGACCCGGTCAAAGCTGCCTTCGACATCAGTTGCTTGATCCGCTGGCTGGATTTCAACGATACCTGGCTGGCCGCCGAATGGGGCCATCCTTCGGACAATCTCGGGGCCATCCTGGCTGTGTGTGATTGGCAAAGCCAAGCCACCCAGACGCCCCGCACCGTCCGCGACGTGCTAACGGCCATGATCAAAGCCTACGAGATCCAAGGGGTGCTGGCCCTGGGAAATGCGTTTAATCGTGTCGGGCTGGATCACGTCATCTTGGTCAAGGTGGCTTCGACGGCCGTGGCCACGGGACTGCTGGGCGGGAGCGTGAGCCAGATCGCCGATGCGTTGTCACATGCCTGGGTGGATGGACACAGTCTGCGAACCTATCGCCATGCCCCCAATGCCGGGCCTCGCAAGAGTTGGGCGGCCGGCGACGCCACCAGTCGGGCGGTGCGCTTGGCGTTGCTGACGCTCAAAGGCGAGCCAGGCATCCCCACCGCCTTGAGTGCCCCCCGCTGGGGCTTTTGTGATGTGCTGCTCAAAGGCCAAAAGCTCCGCCTCGTCCAGGGCTACGGCTCATACGTCATGGAAAACATTCTGTTTAAGATTGCGTTTCCGGCCGAATTCCATGCCCAAACCGCCGCCGAGGCGGCCTTGCAACTGCACCCGCTGGTCGCCTCGCGCCTGGAACAAATCGAACGCATCGAAATCACCACCCAAGAATCGGCTATCCGCATCATCAGCAAGACAGGGCCGCTGCACAACCCCGCCGACCGCGACCATTCGCTGCAATACATCGTGGCCATTGCGTTGCTCTTCGGGCGTTTGACAGCCGAAGATTACGAGGATTCGGTGGCGAGCGATCCGCGCATCGATGCGTTACGCGACAAAATGATCGTCAAAGAAGATCCCCGCTACAGCGCGGAATATCTAGAACTGGACAAGCGTTCGATCGCCAACGCCGTACAAGTGTTTTTCCGCGATGGTAGCAGCACACCTCGGGTAGAAGTAGAGTATCCGATCGGACATCGCCGCCGCCGCGCCGAAGGTATCCCCTTGCTCCTGGAAAAGTGTCGCACGGCCCTGGCCGAGGTCTACCCCAACGACAAAGTCGAAACACTGATGGCGTTGTTTACCGACCGTCCTCGGTTGGAGGCCACCCCCGTCACGCAGCTCATGGAACTGCTGGCGATGTGATGTCAGCAAGTCACCGACCAAGCCACCGACTCACTCGGCTAGGCGATAAACCTCGCGCAGAGCAGCGTCGGGGTTGTCGTTTTTCAAGTGTTGCTCGATCGCTTGCTTGACCTCCTGGAGGGGCAAGGGCGGCTCCTGTTGTAGCGACGCGGACGGGTGAATCTCCACCGTGTGCCGCCAGATCACCACCACAATCGCTTGCGCTCCCAGCTGCTTGAGTCGCCATTTGCCCACAGAGGCCGCAAACGGACCGGGCCGGGGCACTTCGACAAACAGTTCGCGTCGGTCGGCTCGGCTCTGGAATTGGGCCAGCGCCTCGCGGACGGCAGCGGTGGAGAACAGGCCAAGGCTGTCCTGCACGCCGACCCGCCCCGCCGGGCTGCTGAGGTGGGCGAGGAGTTGCTGGGCCTGTTGCCGAACCTCGGGGGAGTTGTCGCTATAGGGCTGGGCGAGTTGGTTGAGAATCGGCACAGCCAAGCGGGCGCTGGGTCCGATGCGGCGCAGGGCAGTGAGAATCGCCTGCTTTTCGCTGCTCTCGCTGCTCTGGCTCAGACGCTCGGCCAGGATGCCCACGGCGGAAAAGGCCACCGGCCCCAATTCGCTCAGGGCCTGGATAAGGCTAAGGCGCTGCTCAAGGGTTTGAGCATTTCGCAAGCCCGTGGCCAAAACAGGCACGACCCGTTGTTGCACCTCTGTGGTCTTTTTGCGTTCCAGACGCGAACGCAATTCCCCGCTGTCTGCGGCGACTTGGTTGAGAAGCTCCGGGTGGTTTTTAGCAGATGGGGGTTGGTGGGGAGTTGCCAGTTCCCTAGGCCCGGCCTTTCCCAGGCTCGGCGATCGCACAACACCTTGGAATTCGCCTCGGTTTAAGGCGTTGCCGTACATCTGGGCCAGGTTCAACGCCACCACCTGCGTTTGCGGATGCTGCGAACCGAAACGGTTGGCACACAGGTCATGGGCCAATTCCAGGGCGTGAGCGGCTTTGTCTACCTGGCCAGCGCGTTGAAACTGATAGCCCTGATGCAGCAGGCTGTAGGCACGACGGGCCGTATTGGGGGTCAGGGCGCGTTGGGGCAAGGCCGCGAGCGATTGCGATTCAACGGACTGTTGCGATTCGAGGGATTTGGGACTGGGTTCTGCTGCGGGCAGATGGCGTAGGATCGGACCAGGCTCGGCCCGGTCGGCTGCCATCTCCAAAATAGGGGCAGCAGCCCCAGGCGCATTCCAGGCCAGTGCCGGCATGGGCGAACGAGAGGCCATTGCCCCACCCAAAGCTAGCCGCGAAGCGGTGCCCGGGGAATCTCCCAGGCTTTCGGACAACGGCCCCATGGTTGCTCCGATCACCAACAGCAAGCAAGCCGCCGCCATCAGAGTGCCCAGCCGCTGCCAAGCAAACGAAGCGCGTTGTCGCGGTCGCAAGGGGAACACCGTGGCCATCAGTTCCGAGGCGGGGATCGGCTTGGGCGACGACAGACGAGCTGGGGCAACTTCGGTCGGGGCAACTGCGGTCGGAGCAACTTCTACAGGGGAAGTTGGTGCCGGAGCGATTTCGACCGAGGGAGCCTCGCCCAGAACATCGCGAACCAACTCCGCCAACAACCGCAATTCCGGGTGGGTTTGCAGGGCTTGCTCGACATAGGCCCGTTCGGCCGAGTCGCACTCTCCGGCCAGATACTTGCCTAACAGGGCCGAATCCACGCCACCGTAAGCCTCTTCCTGCGAACGCCGTAACGCTTGCAATTCACCGGCCACACGATCCCAGGTATCCGGAGCTAGTTCCGACGAAGACGCAGCTAAAGAGGGACGGTCGTTCATGAATCCACCTCGAGGCCATTCGACAAAGCGTGCGAAAGAGGCTCAGTAACCTTTACAGACGCTCGCGGTTAGCCCAGGTGCAAGAAAAAGTGAGAAATTTCCGAAAAAAGATCGGCCGAGGTGCGTTTTAAGGCCCAGCATGGGGCGAAGTGAGGGCCTTAGCGGTCGACCTCGGGCGCATCCAGAACACACACTTCGTCGTCGGCTCGCATCACGCTAGCACCGCGGGCGACAACTAGCTCTTCACCGGTCAAACCACGCACGATGTGTACCCTTTTGCCGTCGTCGATTCCCAAGGTAACGGGCACACGCTTGAGAATGCCACGGCGTTGTCCGTCCTGCAGACGAACCGCACTGACCACAAACACCTCGACCAGGCCTTCCCCTCTTCGGACCAACGAAGAAGCCGGCACCGTCAACACATCGGAAAGATCCTCCACCGTGACGATGGCCGTGCCATACATGCCGGGCCGCAGCTTGCCCTCGGGATTGTTTAATTGAATTTCCGCCCGCATGGTTCGCGTGATGGGGTCCAGCGAATTGCCCACGCGGGTGATCACCCCGCGCCACAACCCATCTGGATCGGAAGAGGCCACCGGCAGGCGTATCATCGCCGGATCGCCATGCTGCCCCTCTTTTTCGACATCCAAGAGCGGCACATCGCGTTGAGGCACATCGATCAGCACACGGACTTTGTCGATCTGCATCACCGTGAACAGACTGGTGCCCGGATCGCGAATCGTCGCTCCAGTATCCACCCACCGCTTGGTTATCACCCCGTCAAACGGAGCCTTGACCGTGGCAAATTCAATCAGCCGGTCCAGCTTGGCCAAGTCAGCCTCGGCCACCCGAATGCGTTGCGAGGCCAAGCGCAATTCCGAAGCGGCCGCTTCGGCACGGGCCTTCTGCTTGACGGCCCGGGCTTCGTTGGCCTCGACCGCTGCTTGGGCGGCTTCGAGCTGTTTCTCGGCCTCTTGCTCGACGGCCGGGTCCTGAGCTCGCTGTCGGACTAGATCGCGGATACGGAGGAGGCGTTTTTTGGCAAAATCGGCCTCAGCTTGGAAGCGTTTTTTATCTGCCTGCACCTCTTCCACTTCGCTCTGGACGACCTTCAGGGCTTTGGTGGCCAGTTCGTGTTGTTGCCGGGCCTGTGCCAGTTGCTCGACTTTCAAAGCGCGATCGGCGCGCAGATCGGGAACATCCAGTTCCAGCAATTTCTCGCCGGCTCTCACCCGGTAGCCGATGTCGATTTGCGGCGGCAAGGGCAACACCACGCCGGGCACGCGGGCGGCCAGATCGACTTTTTGATACGCCTCGACGGTGGCAGCCACCTCGATGGCTCGTACCAGTTCGCTACGCTTGGGCAGAACCACCTCGACCTTGGGCAGCCGCTCCACCGTCTCGCCGCGCGAGTATTTTTTGGGTGAGCCGTGTTTGCCACAGCCGCTTCCCACAACAACGACAGCCAAGAGGAGCAAGAAAAGACGGCTCATGCGTGGGAATCTCCGATAAAGGGCCCAGGCACGGTGGGGCCTTCTCCCGGGGGCGGGGGCGGCGGGTCACGATGCACCAACGTGTATAACACCGGCACCACAAACAAAGTGAGCAAGGTGGAGCCAGCCAAGCCCCCAATAACTGCTCGAGCCAACGGCAAGTTCATTTCGTCGCCCGGATGAAAATGGATCGCCAGCGGGGCCAGACCTGCTAGCGTCGCGATGGTCGTCATCAAGACTGGCCGTAGTCGCACACACGACGCGCTCAGGATCGCCTCAAACGTCGACATGCCACTATTTTTTTGCCGATTGGCAAACTCGACCATCAGCACCGAGTTGGATACCGAGATGCCGATCATCATCAACACGCCCATGGCCGATTGAATGTTGAGCGAGGTACCTGTCAGCCAGAGCATGAAGCCAACACCAATCAACCCCAGCGGAGCCGACACAATCATGATCAGCGGATCCAGCCACGAGGCAAACTGGGCCACCATGACCAAATAGACCAAAAAGACCGCCAGAAGCAAACTCGCGCTCATTTCTTCAAAACTCTTCCGCATGCTGACCACCTCACCACGCATGGTCATTTGGTTGTCACGCGGCAGACGCAGTGGCTTGGGGTCGAGTCGGTACTCTGCCTGAAGTTGCTCGCCCAGGGGAGCTGCTAGACTTTCGTCGCGTTCGCGGACATAGAGTTCCAGCTTGTCCCGGAACGCCTGATCGGTGATCAGATGCTTGTGACTGCGTGGCAGGGAATCCAGAGCGTACGACAGCGGAAAGCGCTTGAGGATGTACTGAATCTCGCTGGCGACTCGGGCTAAGTCCGAATCCGCCACACTCACGAACAACTGGTTCACCCGCGACGCCCCATAGTGGTACACCTCCACGGGACCCATGCCCCGCTCGATGGTGGCCACATCTTCCAGACGCACGGCACGTTGACCTTGCGACCCGCGTGCCGAACCGGAGCCGCTTCGCGCGTAGGCATCCCGGCCGATCCGTCCCCCGGTAACGGGAATCTCTTCCAAGGTGCGAAGCCCCTGGACGGCATACTCGGGATACTGCACACCGATGACGTAAGGGTTGCCGCTCTTGGGGTCGATCCACAAATTCGGGGCAATCTGAGCCGAGGACATCAGAGCCGTGATGACATTGCGAACGATGTCGGTCTGCGTCAATCCGGGGTGAGCCGCTTTGACGCGATCGACCACGATACGCAGCTGAGGCAGGTCGATATTTTGCGGCGAGTGGGCGTCGTGGACACTGGCCAACTGGCTGATTTCTTTAAGCAACAACTCCGTAATGCGTCGGCGTTGTTCGGCCTCGCGGCCGCCCACCTGTACTTCGATGGGGGCGACGGCTCCGTTGTTGAGGATGCGGCGGATCATGCCGCTGGTTTCAAAATACAGATCATGGGTGGGGAATCGGCGTTTGAGATATTCGCGAGCCTCATCGACATATTCGCGAGTGGGCGTGTGTCGACCGGCAAACCCACTCCGCAGAGCGACGCGTAAAAAGGCGGCGTGCGGACCGTTATTGGGGGTGTAGATGGCACTCCAGCGCGAGGACAGGCCGATATTGGCCAGCATCAAGCGGAGATCTTCAGGGGGGATCAGGCCGGGGATTTCGTAGAAGCCCGTCGGTGCGAACTTTGCCCCGGCGAGAATCTCGTCGATCAGCGTTTGCTGTTCGGGGTTGGCTAGGCGGATGGCATTCAGGCGTGCTTGTTCGCCCAACTTCTTCGCCTTTTGCACTTCTTGGACAAATTGGTCGGCGTTGGCGCGGTAACCGGCCAAGAGACGTTCCATCTCTTCGACTTGGCGTTCGGTTTCCTCGACGCGCGGACCCCCTGTCGCACGCACATGCAAGGTAAACTCGCTGGAATCCACATCTGGAAAGAGTTCTTGACCAATCTGCCGATATGCCAAGTAGGTCGGCACGAGCAATCCGGCCAGCAGGAGCAACACCACAAAGCGGAAGCGCAAGGCTAGCCGCAGGGCGACTTCGTACCATTTAGTAAACACGTCAAAGAAGTGATCAAACGCCGGTGAGATACGGAACAGAAACGCTGCTGCCAGTAGCAGCACGCCAATCCAGCCCAGCAGTTCCCCGCTGGCAAGGTAGCGATCGGTGGCGGTCGGTTCTTCGATCGGTCCAACCCACTTGTTGTAAACAAAGACCGGCAACCCGACGAAGGCCAAGATGGCTCCGGAGACCATCAGCCACCGGGGGAATTTTTCGCCGGTCTGATGCCCTTGACCGGGCAGGGGCGGCAACAAGCAGCGCGACGACAACAGCGGCGAGACCGTCCGCGAGACGATGTACGAAGCACCGATGGCTAGCGCCACACTCACGGCTAAAGGCGTGAACAGATATTTGGCCATGCCTGTTGTCAGAACGAGCGGCAAAAACACCACCACAGTGACCAGGGTGGCCATCAGGATGGGCACGCTGATTTCTTTAGCGCTATCCAGAGCGGCCTGATAGGGAGTTTTGCCCATGCAGATGTGGCGAACGGTGTTTTCCACATCGACGACGCAGTCATCGACGACGCGGCCCAGCACCAACGCCAAGCCGCCTAGCGTCATGATGTTGAGCGTTTCGCCTGTGAAATACAGCCCTGCAAAGGCCGCCAGCAACGACAGCGGAATCGACAACGCCACGATCAGCGTACACCGCAGACTGCCCAAAAACAGCAGCACCACCAACGAGGCCAACACGCCGCCCAGCACGGCTTCGTTTCGCAGGTGCTTCAAGGCATCGCGCACA
>Ga0272446_1002594_pt1 | contig 24285 bp, 18 predicted proteins | sample YNPCB0061_FD_194587 | JGI IMG/M metagenome (GOLD analysis project Ga0272446, IMG submission 194587) | Hot spring microbial mat communities from Yellowstone National Park, WY, United States - YNP-CB-006-1 | ecosystem: Environmental > Aquatic > Thermal springs > Hot (42-90C) > Sediment | place...
TTTTCATGATTGCCTCCTTCGCACGGATGCGTAGCTGGGTTTGCTAGACACTTTTCACCACAAAGGCACAGAGAACACAACGTTCCTTCGTGCGCTTTGTGTCTTTGTGGTTCCAGTTAAAGATGAGTGATTCGCTACCGAACAGGATCAATAGCGGGGGCGGCGCTGTTGGGACACCCCTTGCTGCATCATCACCACCACGATGAAATAAATCAGAGCGTAGTAGCCGATAAAGATGGCAGCAACGGCAAAGAGCGCTGCCCAGACATTTTCTAAAACCAGCATGGGACAAACCTCCAATGATGCATAGAAGTGGATTTGGACGATGAGTCGAGAGCGACTATGAGAAAAGGTGCCAACGGCTCAGGGTTCTAGCCTGGACGATTCATCAGCTATACCCCCTCATCCCCCAACCCCTTCTCCCACAAGGGGAGAAGGGGAGCCGATCAAAGTCCCTCTCCCCCCTTGGGAGAGGGATTTAGGGTGAGGGTCTAAGGCTTACGGGTGAAAAGGCTGAACGTTTTTAGTGAAAAGTCATGAATAATGCAGGTTAGGCCAATTCTCTAGCTTGTAGTACGGACTGAAGTCCGCACTACGAACTGTGTAGCTGACTCTCAGAGAATGGGTGTTCCCCCTACAACCACTTGCCAAAGGTGCGGATGTAGAGACCTTTGAGAGATTGAGTCAGCAGGCAGTAGGAGCCGAGAATCAACCACAGCCAGATGAAGTAATTAGCAGGCAGAGGAACCATCCCTAAATTTGCCCCAAGGGGGGTAAAGGGCAGGATCATCCCAGCGATAATGGCAGTGCCAGTGGAGAGCAACACGGGCAGGGAGGGCCAGCTTTGGAAGAAGGGCACCCGCGCCGTCCGCAACATATGAACCACCAGGGTTTGGGAGAGTAGCCCTTCCACAAACCAACCAGAGTTGAACAGTTTCACTTCCTCTGGGGTATTGGCTGCAAACACGAACCACATGACGATGTAGGTGGCATAGTCAAAGATGGAGCTAATCGGACCAATGAACAGCATGAACCGCCCGATGTTGGGCACATTCCACTTCTGGGGTTTGCGGAGAAACTCCTTATCCACGTTGTCGAAGGGGATGGTGGTTTGGGACAGGTCGTAGATCAGATTTTGGGTCAGCAGTTGGATGGGCTGCATCGGCAGGAAGGGCAGCACAGCACTCGACCCCATGACACTGAACACGTTGCCATAGTTGGAACTGGCGGTCATGTTCAGGTATTTAAGAATGTTGGCAAAGGTGCGCCGTCCCTCAATCACACCCCGCTCCAGTACCATGAGGTTCTTTTCTAGCAGGATGATGTCTGCCGATTCTTTGGCAATATCTACGGCAGTATCGACCGAGATGCCGACATCCGCATCCCGCAGGGCCGCAGCATCGTTAATGCCATCGCCTAGGTAACCGACGGTGTGCCCTTGCTCACGCAGCAGGCGAACAATGCGAGCTTTTTGCAGGGGGGAGACCTTGGCGAAGATGGTGGTGGTGTCTAGTTGGGATGTGAGTTCCTCGTCGCTCAGGCGTTCAATCTGGCTACCCACCAGCACTCCTTCAACTTCTAGGTTCACCTCCTTACAGACTTTGCGGGTGACAATATCGTTGTCACCGGTGATCACTTTGACAGCAACGCCGTTGTCATTCAGGGCAGCGATCGCCTCAATCGCACTATCTTTAGGCGGATCAAGGAACGCCAGATAGCCGACCAAAATCAGGTCGCATTCATCCTTGGCGCTGTAGGTAGGAACGGTGTCTAGCGGAATGGGGATTTCCTTATAGGCGACGGCAATCACCCGGAAGCCGTCTTCATTCAGGCTTTGGGTCACCCGTAGCCCTTCCAGCCGCACAAACTCGTTCATGGGCATGATTTCGCCGTGATACTTAGCATGGGAGCAAACGTTGAACAGTTCCTCAACTGCTCCTTTGCAGATCAGCACATGCTGGCCTTCTGAGCGCCCCCCACGCGGTTCCACCACCACCGACATGCGGCGACGCACAAAGTCGAAGGGAATTTCATCCACCTTGGCGTAGTTTTCTGCGGGTTTGAGTTCTGTATTTAACTCCACATGCTCCAGCACTGCCACATCCAGCAGGTTTTTTAAGCCGGTCTGGTAGTAGCTGTTCAGATAGCCATATTCCAGGGGTTCGTCATCCTCGTAGCCGTGGATATCCACATGGCGCTCCAGGATGATCTTATCCAGCGTCAACGTGCCGGTTTTGTCGGTGCAGAGGATGTCCATTGCCCCAAAGTTCTGGATGGCGTTGATGCGTTTGACCACTACTTTTTGATTCGCCATCACGACTGCACCCCGCGCCAGGTTTGCGGTCACGATCATGGGTAGCATTTCCGGCGTTAGCCCCACGGCCACGGATAACGAAAACAGCAGGGCATCCAGAAAACTGCCTTTGGTAAACCATTGGATGAGGAAGACGATCGGCACCATCACTGCCATGAAGGTGATCAGCAGATAGCTGACCCGGTTGACGCCTTTTTCAAAGCTGGTGAGAACGCGCTTGCCTACGATGTTTTTGGCCAGAGAGCCGAAGTAGGTGCGATCGCCCGTGGAAACCACCACCGCCGTCGCCGTGCCACTGACGACATTGGTGCCCATGAAGCAGACGGTGGGAATATCTAGCGCACTCACCTGATCTTCATTCACATTCACATCTGCCCGCTTTTCTACCACACTGCCCAGGGTGTCGTACTTTTCTACGGGCAGGGATTCCCCCGTCAGCACCGCTTGGCTCACGAATAGATCCTTGGAGGTCAGCAGTCGCACATCCGCTGGGATCATATCTCCCGCCGACAATGCCACAATATCGCCCGGAACCAAGGCGCTGAGGGGAACCTCCCGTCGCGTTCCGGGGGCATCGAGGCGATCGCGGCGAATCACGGTAGCCTTAGTGCTGACCATAGCTTTCAGCTTTTCTGCTGCTTGGGTAGAGCGGTATTCCTGGAAAAACCGCAGGAAGCCACTCACCAGCACCATGATGGATAAGATAATCACTGCTGTCAGATCCTTATCTTCTGGCTCAGCAATGGCGTAGTCCAAAACGTAGGAAACAGCCGCTAGCCCCACCAATACCCAAATAAAGGGATTGTTGAACGCCTTGAACAGTTGCACGTACCAAGCGGGGGGCTTTTCGTGGCTAACTTCGTTTTTGCCATACTTGCGTAGGCGATCGCGGGCATCGGCTTCAGTCAGTCCGTTGCGACTGCTGTTGAGCGATCGCAACACCTGATCGATATTATTTCCCGCTTCTTCCAGGGCACGCAGCGATAGCTTGGCGCTTTCCAGAGCGCGTTCATTGACATTGCCCCGTCCGCGGGCTGGGGTGGGAGTATTCCGCATGATTAGCCTCCTCTCGCTAAAGGGTTAGATTTTCAAACAATCCAAAACAACGGGTTATATGACCCAAAAAACTGAGAGTTTTACTACAGAGGCACCGAGAACACAGAGCAATCCTTTTGTGCTCTTCGTGCCTTTGTGGTGAAATCTCACAGATCAGGCTGCGGGCAGCAGACAAAGCTCACCGGGCTGCTCGTCCTGCAAAGCTTTGCGGGCAGCCACACGCTTCATCCAGCCATCAATCCAGCGCCCAAACAGGACTTTGAAAAACTGACCACAAACAATTGCCAGCACATCATCAATGTGATCAAGAACAAATTCAAACAATACGAACATGACACTCACCTCCTTGAGCGGATAAAGCTTGCAGTGCAAAGCCGATTGATAGAAAAATGCAGCACAATTCTGGAGGCTAATTTTTCAATTTCAAGACATGAAAAAATAGCCCGTTTTGACATCTAAAACGGATGACACAGAGCGGAAGAACTAGCAAGTTTTTCAATAGAAACCAGCCCGCTTTGGCTGGCTATGGCAATCCCTGATCCAGTTAGGACGTTAATAGTGAGAACCTAAGTCCTCAATACGAGCCTGAACAGGCTAGCTGTCCTAAGGAACCCGTTTGTTGCCACATCAAATGGCCGCTGATTGGTCAGCGAAAATCGATCTTATTTGATTCCATCAGCCAGTCATCTGCCGTTTCAATCCATGCAAAACGGCAGTGATTTCTATTCAACTTGCTAATTCCACCAAGACCTCTTACGAACCTGCAAAGTGAGCGCCTGGCTCACCGTCAGTTCTAGTTGGAATTGCCCAAATGCTATCCAGGTAGGGATCTAAAGCTTTTCATGATTCATCTCCTTTATCGGTGCAATCGCCGTGCCCAGTGGCGATCAGGAGATGAACCTGGGACTCTAAGCCAGAGCCACACCGGGCAGATTCATCCAAAAGATCGCCCCCAGACCACGCGCAGGATGAGGGTCAGGGTCTTCGTCAAACAATATGGTTTCTTGAAGCGTTGCGATCAGGCAACGACTACCAGAAGCCTCCATTGAGGGTCTCCTTAAAGAATGATGAGAAGGTGGCGAAGTTGTGAAGCTTATACCACTGTTCACAAGTGTAACTTTGGAAATCTTATTCTGTCAATAAGTCTGAAAAAAAAGGAGCATCAGTTGATACGAAAAAAGGAGTGTTAGAATTCCTGACTCAGTTAGTTTGCACCCTACTTTCCTACTCAATTCATGACAGAAGAGCGTGACTGAAGAAACTTTACAGCTACTTGCCAAATTGTTGGACATACCACACTTTAATTCTTTGAGTGAGTAAGCAATCACTGATCAGAATCATGACAAGCCAGAGGAAGTAACGGGCTTGCAGGGAGACCAGTCCAAAGGTTGCTCCAAGTGAGGTGAAGGGCAGGATTAGGGCGATCGCCCTGGCTCCTGCTGGCACTGGGGAACTTAACGATGGCTTGCTCACCGCCGCCGAAATCCTGGATATGAGGCTGAATGCGGAACTGGTGGTCCTGAGTGCCTGCGACACGGGACGGGGCACGATTACCGGCGATGGAGTAATTGGGTTGTCGCGATCGTTGATTACGGCGGGTGTGCCCAGTATCGGCGTGTCCTTATGGAAAGTTCCTGATGATTCCACCGCATTTCTGATGACGGAGTTTTACAAAAACTTGAGAACAACTAACGATAAAGCGCAGGCACTGCGACAGGCAATGCTGATGACCAAATAAAAATACTCTGATCCACTTCATTGGGCAGCCTTTACCTTAATCGGAGAGGCGGAGTAGGCACCAGCGATATACTGAGGACACCAGCCACTTGGAATGACAACAATGCCCTCGCCCTTTCCAGGGATGAATCCCTATCTAGAAGACGCTTTTATCTGGAGAGAGGTACATAATCGCCTGATTGTGGCACTTGCCAATGATCTGGGGGCACGACTCCGCCCCAAATACTATGCGGCCATTGAAACCCGAACCTACTTGGAAGATGAATCGGACGGAGTGTTGGTCGGCATTCCAGACGCCATTGTGTTTGCCTCAACCAGCCAGGGTCAAACTGCAACGGCTACCCTTGCCACCGTTGAAATTCCTCAGCCACAACCTCAACGGGTGCAACTGGCAGAGCCAATCGCAGTGAAAGAGCGGTTTCTAGAAGTGCGCATGGTGAAAACCCATGAGGTCATCACTGTAATTGAGGTGCTATCGCCTAAAAATAAGCGGGGGGATGGACGCATCAGCTATCTGAAGAAACGGCAGGCAATTGTTGAGAGTCAAACCCACCTGGTGGAAATTGATTTACTGCGGGCCTTCCAGCCTATGCCAGTGTCAGGCGTGAGGGGCGTTTGGGATTATCGCATTTTGGTGAGTGATGCGGCCCAACGTCCCCAGGCAGAGTTGTATGGCTTCAATCTGCGCGATCGCATTCCCAGCTTTTCGCTGCCCTTAAAGCCAGAAGACAGCCCGCTGATGGTGGATTTACAACCACTGTTGCACACTGTTTATGAGCAGGGCAATTTCGATTTACGGATTGACTACACCCAACCAGTGCCAGAACCACCGTTGTCAGAGGGCGATCGCCTCTGGGTGCACCAGTGCATAGCCTCCAACGCTGGCAAGGGATAGCAGAATGCCCCGTTTCCGGTTCTCCCCGTTAACATCCGGCACTGAGAACGGTTACCGCCGTCAACTTCAACGCTGGGAACAGTGGTGAGACGATCGCCGTATCCCCCTGGTAAACCTGCTCTTCGTACAGGCCATCCACCCACTGCAGGATGGTCACTTTTTGGGCGATCGGGTCTACAATCCAATATTCAGGAATGTGCCGTCCCGCGTACTCCGTGCGCTTGTAGCGATAATCTCGGTTCTCCTGCCCAGGGCTAACGACTTCTACCACCAGCAGCGGCGGCGGCATATCGTGGGTAATGAGAGATTGTCTGGCTCCCTCTAAGGAGGATGCAGCCGCTTCTGACAATACCATCAAATCAGGCTCCCTGGCTGTAGCCCGCGATCCGCTCACAGCAATTTGTGTTTTCATTGCGATCTGGTTTTCAGGAATGCCCAGGCGAACAAACTGGGCCAGCAGAAAGATAGCAATTTTGACGTTCAGGCGACTCTCTGGTGGCATGGCAAGCAGTTCCCCGTTAACCAACTCGTAACGGGTATCCGTGCCGTCGTCATAGTTCAGGTACTCCTCAAGGGTCATGGCCTTTGTGGTGACAGACATAGTGCTTACTATTGGTGGAGTGAACGACTAACGGAAGAATGCAGCAACGTCACAACTAAATCCAGGCAGCAAGGGGGAAGTGAGTTCATCGTCTGCAAGCAGAGTCGCAACCAGCTCTAATATTGCCCGTTGCCGTCGAAAAATCTGGACTTGCTGTAACCGTGAATCAACAATCCAGTATTCCTGCACTCCCTGCAGTGTATAGAGTTTAAGCTTCACTTCTCGGTCTCGCCGTTCGTTGTCTGCTCCAGGCGATAGCACCTCCACAATTAACTCTGGTGCGCCAGTCAAATGTTCTGCGGCATCCAACAAGGTTTCTAATCGTGCGTAGCTTGCCCAAACAACATCAGGAATCACATTATCGGCTTCAGAAAAGATAATGCCGGGAGTTGTAGTTGCTTCCCCCAGTTTTGCCAAGTCGGTACAACTGTTTAGTGCGGCACAAATGTTGTTTGCCACTTTTTGATGTTTCCAGCGGGGGGCACGAGTCACAAACAGCTCACCATCAATGATTTCGTAACGAGTGCCGTTGTCTGGAAGCAGATCCAGATCGGCGATCGTCCAGCGTAGTGATTCGGTTATGGGTTGCGTCATACCGCCTCCAGCAAGAACCTTAGTTTTATTGTATCTGGCTAATAGCCGATGGCTCGTAGCTGTAAGCTGTCAACTTCAGCGTCTGCAAAATCAAAACCATACTTTACAGGGTGCGATCGCCGCTTGTTTTTGTCCCAGATGAACCGCCTAGCCTCACCCTATCAAGCTTTGAAGCTAGATTGTCCTTTCCACTGCATAACCTCCCCTGAGCGAGAGTGATAAATTGTTGATGAGTTTCTTCACCGGGAAGGTTTCTGGATGCAGCGCCTCAAGTCTGTTCGCTTCGCAGTTGCCACGCTTGGCCTGTGCCTGAGTTCCGCAAGTTCTGCTGTGATGTTGCCTGCTGTAGTGGAAAGCGCGATCGGTCTCGATCTTGGCAACCAGCAGCCAGGGCGAATCGCCCAAACCAACGACCCGCGCCAAGCCGAGGCAGACCGCCTCCTACAACAAGGTCTTCAGCAATATCATGCCAGCCAGTACGAAGCGGCTCTAAAATCCTGGCAACAGGCGTTAGAAATTTATCGCAGCTTGCAAGATCGCGATGGTGAAGCAACGGCGTTGATGAATTTGGGATCTGCTTACAGGTTGCTCTCCCAGCACGACAATGCGATCGCTCACTACCAACAGGCATTGGCGATCTTTCAGCAACTTAAAAACCACAAGGATGCAGCAGGAATTTTGAATGATCTGGGTATTGTTTACAATTCCCTGGCCCAGTACGAGAAAGCAATCACCCATTACCAACAGGCAGTGTCGATCTTTCAGCAAATCAAAGATCCGGCTGGCGAAGCAGGGGCGCTGGTGAATTTGGGCAATGCTTACCGATTTCTCTCCCAGTACGACAAAGCGATCGCCTACAGCCAGCAGGCATTGTCTCTCTCAGAGCAAATCAAAGATTCTAATCGTAAAGCAGGGGCGCTGGTGAATTTGGGCAATGCTTACCGATTTCTCTCCCAGTACGACAAAGCGATCGCCTACTACCAGCAAGCATTGCCTCTGTTTCAGCAAATCAAACACCACGACGGAACAGCCAGAACACTTACAAGTCTAGGTGCCATTTACGGAGTATTAGCGCAGTACCCAAAAGCGATCTCCTTTCACCATACCGCCTTGGTTCTCTTTCAACGGGTCAAAAACCAGGACGGAGTGGCCCAGGCACTAACGAATCTGGGTGCTGCCCATGGAGCATTGTCCGAACACCAGAAAGAAATTGCCTACTATCAGCAGGCTCTATCTGTTTTTCAACAGATCAAGAACCGAAAGGGAGAAGCAATGACGCTGCTGAATCTGGGCGTTGCTTATGGAGACTTGTCCCAGTACGAGAAGGCGATCGCCCAGTACCAGCAGGCTCTCCCCATTTTTCAGCAAATCAAAGACCGCAACGGAGAAGCTCATGCACTGATGCAAATGGGCAATGCCTATTGGGACTTCTCGCAATACGACAAGGCTCTTAGCTACTACCAGCATGCTCTCCCCCTCTATCAACAAGTCAAGGATCGAGAGGGAAAAGGAGTACTCCTAAACAATCTTGGTTTACTCATGCAACGGCAGAAGCAACTCGAACTGGCAATTGTCTTCTACAAACAATCCGTTAATGTACGCGAAACCATTCGACACGACCTTCGCCCCCTGTCCCGTGACCTGCAAGAATCCTACACCCAAACCGTTGCAGGCACCTATCGTCGTCTTGCCGATTTACTGATTGAACAGGGACGGATTGGTGAGGCCCAGCAGGTGTTAGAACGGTTAAAGATTCAGGAAATTAATGACTTTACCAAGGGCACCCGCACCGCAACAACCGTCCCTGACGTGGGTTTTACCACTACAGAAACCCAGATCAAAACCAAGCACAACACGCTGATTGCCTTTGGTGGCAAATTCTATGAGTGTGAACAGAGCCGTTGTCCTCAACTGGGTGAACTGAGAGAGCAGTACCGCAACCTTTCCAAAGAATTCCAGGCCTTTGTGGAGGAGACCAAAAAACAACTGCAGGAAGGGCGCTTAGTGGCCGTCGATAAAGCAACGGATGACTTTCAGAAGAGTGCCGATCGCGTCGTCACGGCCCATCCCAATTCCATTCTGATTTATCCCCTAGTGTTGTCTGACAAAACTCGGCAACAATCAGGAAGAGGGCCTCTTTCCCGGTCTGAAATTTCTCAATCAAGCCTTTGATCGCAATGCATTGGAAAACAATCTGCGGGGGCATAAAGTTTTGCATATTGCCACCCATGGTGAATTTAAACCCAGCAATCCCCGTGATTCCTACTTTCTGCTGGGCACCGGCACACCCTACGCCATTCCCGATATTCAAACCCTGCGCGACCTGCGGGATGTGCATCTGGTGGTGCTGTCTGCCTGCGAAACGGGTTTGGGGGGTGCCGATAGCTTGGGCTTGGAAGTTGCCGGAATTAGCTCCTTTTTCCTGGGCGATCGCGATCGGGCCAAAGCCGTCATGGCTTCGCTCTGGCTGGTCAACGATGCCAGTACCAGTTTATTGATGCAAGAGTTCTACAAAAATCTAGCAACGGGTCAACTGAGCAAAGCCGAAGCTCTGCGGCAGGCTCAACTGGAGTTTTTACAGGCTAAGCTGACAGCAAAAGATGCACCCCAGCGATCCGACCTGATAGCCACCGGGTCAGGGCGATCAGAGGGGCATCAATCTCCAGCTAACTTTGCCCATCCTTACTACTGGGCACCCTTCATCCTGATTGGCAATAGCTTGTGAGTTAACTGCATAACTTCGTTCTCCACTGAGAGATAGGGTATTAAATCACACAGGAAACTTTTCTGACTGACAAAGATATATCGATATATCGCCTCCATAATCGCTACCTACGTCTAAGCAGGTACTTGCACAATCCCTGCGATCGCGGTGCTGAGTCGGCTGAAATGCTTGGGATTCAAGGTTAGTAGGCTATCCGCTTCGATCTCTAAAGCTGCCTGAGCAATCAACGCATCAAAAATTCCACCACCGGGAAGGTTTAGACCAACCATTGCAGCGATCGCGGCTTGATAATGTTTGAGCGTGAGCGGAACTACTTGAAGATACTGGAGCATATCAGTGATGAGAAGTTCAGCTTCTGCTGGAGTCACCCTTGGCTGTGCGGGATAGCGTGTGATGATGGAGTAAAGTTCTGCCAAACTATGGGTTGAAGCATAGCCCTGATTCTCTCCAGTTTGAACCGTTTGTAGATGCGTGAAACAAACAAGATGATGGGGATGGGTGATTACCAAAGCGGCAAAGAGCGTTGAGGTATCGTACAAAACTTTCACAGAGCCATCTGCTCCCGAATCCGTTCTTCCCGCAATTGGTCAATGAAAGTATTGGTATCAAAGGCAGCGATCGGTTCGACATCAATTACCAGAATGCCATCTTTGCGGTGCAGTCGGGACGAGATAGTGGGTGCTTCTACAGCTTCAGGATTCGATTGAATTGAGGATACACCTTCCTGCTGGTTCATCCGGGTCAGCTTTTCAACAACAGCTGCTAAAATAAACTCTTCCACTGAAATTCCCTGGGCTTTGGCCCATTTCTCTAAGTCTTGCTGAATCTGATCGGGTAAGTGCATTGTAAAAGATGGAGTCAGTCGGTTTGAGGATCTATACTTTATCACTTGAGCCTTACAGCCTTCACCACCGTTGAAGTGCGCGCTCCACCGTTGAACTCAACCATTGCACCTTTGAACTCGGAGTTTCTGGCTGAAAGGGCGATCGCCCAGGTTCCGAACTCGAACCTTGCACCTCACAACCTGGAATCCTACAATGGGAGGCGCAGCGCCCAGGCAGTACAAATGACGATCCATGAAACGGTGATTAACAAACTTCGCCAGTTGCCAGAACCCTTGGCGGAGCAGGTGAATAATTTCATTGATTTGCTGCTGACTCAGCCAGACCAAACCCGTTGGAAATTATGGCAGCAACTAATACACTCTGAAACGATCGAACTTGCAGAAGCGGACTTCTCTAGTTATCTGCCTGAACTAGAAGCCTATGAAGATCGGTTAGCCCGTGGTGAAATTCAGTGGTAGCTTCCAGCGGTGAGATTGGAATCTACCGGGGTGATGTAGTTTTATGTGATTTGAATCCTGTTGTTGGTACAGAACAATCGGGTATTCGCCCCGTTGTGATTGTGCAAATTGATCGGGCTAACGTTGCCAGTTCCCACACAATTATTGTGCCTTTCACAAGCAGAATCCGGCGCCAGCTTCTACCTTCCCATGTTTTTGTTTCTGCCGGAGTTGGTGGACTGAGCCAGGGTTCCGTTCTTCTCTGTGAACAAATTCGTGTGATCGACAAATCAAGAATTATCCGTGTGTTGGGGCATCTAGAAGACCCCTATCTAGATGAACTGGCGATCGCGTTGCAAACCATTTTGGGATTGGGATAGTATTCCACCGTTGAACTCGAACCTTGCACCTCGGAACCCGATCGCCCCAACTCCGAACTCAACCGTTGCGCCTTTGAACTGGGAGTTTCTGGTTAAAAGAGCGATCGTTCCATCTTTGAATGTGACCATTGCCCTTCCGAACCTGATCGTTCCTGTTCGGAACTCGAAATTTCTCATTTCAGGGGCGATCGTCCACCCTTGAATCTCCCTACTCCTGACTCTTGACTCCTGACGATCCCTGCTTTGTGGTCGAGTGTGATCAAGAGACAAAGCCGATGAAGTGAGGCGATCGCGCCTATCGAGTCTTGCCAATCTGTTTAAAGAAGCGGTGTACCAGACATGCAAACCCTGGCAGCATCGGTGAGGTGATGGTGTCTTGAGCCTTATAAGTCGCGGTTCGCTTGAGGACGGCATTTTCGCGGCGATACACCTCAACCTGTTCAACCTCTCGGCTGACGATCCAATATTCCTCAACCCCTTGAGATGAGTAGAGTTTCAGTTTCGCTTCGCGATCGCGTCGTTCATTGATAGCCCCCGGAGACAGCACTTCCACAATCAGTTCAGGTGCGCCTGTAAAATGCCCCGCTTCATCGGTGAGACGCGCCATCCGTTCAACACTGATCCAGATTGCATCGGGGATGACGTTATCCGCATCGCTGAAGATAATGCCAGGAGTGGGAAATGCTTCGCCTAATTGCGTCTTGTCTGACCAATCTCGGAGTTCGGCACAGATGTTGAGAATCACAGATTGATGCCTGAGGTGGGGTGCTCGGGTCACAAACAGTTCTCCGTCAATGATTTCATATCGCTTCCACTCGTCGGCTGCAAGCAAATCGAGATCGGCAGTCGTCCAGCGTACTTTTTCAGAGGAAGTTTGACTCATGGCGCATCTCTGTAACCTACCTGATTCTATTCTCGCTGGTTTTAGTGCCGCGATCTCCACTCTCACATACATCCGTTTCTACTCTCTGTGAGTGATAGTTTTGCATAGGCCATTTTCACCTCCATAGTGGAGCTGATTAGATAACCAGAAGTTTTGCCTTGAGCGGCGATTACTCAACACATTGGGAGATCGCTGTTTCCTGTTGGCACTATGTTTATTACCCAGTCACTTACTCCCCCAGAAGTTATTTAATTCTCAATCCTTGGATGGTGGACTAGACGAAACTGAAGATTTGGGAAGTGAATAAGTCATCCATTGATTTGAACTAAGACTAGTCAGACCAAACTCACTTAATGTTTCCTGCCAGACTGATTTGAGTGTGGAGGTTTGAGGACTAGTTTGAGAGAGTTCTGCTAAGGTTGTTAACATTTCGTACCAAAGTTCTGATTCTGCATAGATGGAAATCCGATTAAGTCCAGATATTTCCTGCAACTGACGCGTCAATGTCGGACTGATGGCAACTCGCTCTAGCCAACCATTAACGCTTGCATCTCCAGAGCGATTGGACGGATTACACATAACAGAAAAAACCCAGCGATAACGCTTTCCAACTTGCAAAGCTGGCATTGTATCCGGTAGTTGTAGACGGACGATCCCGGGTGGCTTCGTTAAAATAAACCGAGCGTTGTAAACGTCTTTCTCGTTTTCATCAATGATGACAAACTCAGCTTCGCGGTTGAAAGTTGAGAAAAAGGGAATGTAAAACCAAAAACTTGGTCGATCGCGAATTGTTTTCTCTACAAACGAGACACCATCAGTAGTTGAAGGGACTAAAGCCACTAAAGGTGGTTGAGTAGCTGGGCAGCGATCGCGCACGTTGCCAGTGCGATTTCTGCCAGTTGCGGTGCCGCGTGGCCGGGAATTTGAGGAAAAAGCCCGAATTTGAGCCGCTAATGTCGCTGAATTATTAGCTTGGGCTAATGAAACTTCTGCAAGGAGCGGATCGCTAGAAAATAGCAGCATCATACTAACGAGTAAAGCATTGCGGCTGATGGCTAATATACAGTGCATAAGTAGGAAGGTGTCATTAACTATGTAACCTAAGGAGGATAGGTACAGGTTCTCGCCCATGACCATCCTCCGTTTAATCGCAAGTACCTACTTTATTGATGAAAAAACCGAACACAAAAGCTGCAAGCCTACTTCTGTATGGGTGTTTAGGCACGGGCACACTATTCAGTAGCACACTACCTGACACTTATAATAGCCTCAATGGCATACGTGATACTATGCTGCGTGAATATTCTCTCTGAATAATACTGAGGTTTTTGATTGTTTTTCCAACTCACGATTTCAGTTCTCTGACTAGAGCGGTAGTTTCCAAGTTTTGCATGATGGAGCAGCAATGATGGTGTGGCGATACAAGTGGCATTTGATTTGGAAACGCTGGGGCTTTAGATTATTCTGCCTATGCTTGGCGATTTTAACTACAGCTCTAACGCTGATAGTCCCTACGATCGAGCTGGCGGCTCAAACGCAACCCCCTCCATCATCAACTCAGTCGCCTGCTACTAGTGAACATGATCCTCAAATGCTTGTTGGTGAAGTGGTGATCACCAATAAAGAGAAAAATTTGCCTCGTAACTTGATTGATGCGGCCTATGGAGTAATTAAAACAAGGCCAGGACAGACGACCAATAAATCCGTTATCCAGGAAGACATCAACGCCATCTTCGGAACTGGCTTCTTTTCCAATGTTCGAGCTACTCCAGAGGATACGCCTCGCGGTGTACGCGTCACGTTTGAAGTTCAGTTGAATCCAATTCTTAGATCTGTTCAACTGAAGGGAACTAGGGTTTTGCCTCAGTCGATCGCAGATGCAGCATTTAAGTCGCAGTATGGCAGCATTTTGAATCTAGTCAAGCTTCAAGAAGGGATAAAAGTTGTCAACAAGTGGTATCAGGACAATGGCTATGTGCTGGCTCAGATTATTGATACGCCAAAGGTTTCCCCAGATGGTACAGTCGTACTTGAAGTGGCTGAGGGCGTGATCGAGAGCATCCAGCTTCGGTTTTTGAACAGAGAGGGTAGCGACACAGATGATAAGGGCAACCCGATTCGCGGCCGAACGCGCTTTGCTGACATTGCCGACAGTTATCCTCAAAAACCTGGCGATGTTTTTAATCGCACACTGGCTGAAAAGGGACTCAAGCAAGTTTTTGGTCTAGGTCTTTTTGAAGATGTCAGACCTTCATTGAACCCTGGCACCGATCCACGGAAAGTGGTGGTAGTGATAAATCTGGTCAATGAAATGACTGAACTTCAGGCACTAGCAAAAGTCGCCATTGATTTGCAAGGGAAAAAGGATAAGGTTGGTGCCTTAAATCAGTTTCAAGAGGTGCTGCAACTGGCGAGAAAAAATCAATCTCAATTGGATGAAATTTTTACCCTTAATCATATTGCCAACCTTTACAAAGATCTAGAAAACTACCCGGAAGCTAGAAAACACTATGAGCAGGTTTTGAAGACCTATCAAGCATGGAAGGCACGGGTTCCAGAAGTCATTACCCTGATTAATCTGGGTGAGGTCTATCGTCAACTAGAGCTGCCAGCGCTGGCGCTCGATCGCTACCAAAAAGCACTCCAAATCCTTACCTCACTTCCCCAAAAACCGACTTATGCCGATCTCTTCGGAACGATTCCAGAGGAAAGAGGTTTAGACATTTCAGATGATCTGTTTATTAAAGGTGCTCGAGGCTTTTTGGAGCCAGCCCTTTATTCAGAGATTGCTTTCAGCTATCTCGATGTAGGAGATTATTATCAGGCACTTCATACGGTTAGCAAAGCTTATCCTGTTGCTCAGCAATCCCTAGAAAGTATCGGTAATTGGTTGCGTCCAACTTTTTTGGAGGATTCGTCCACACTAAGCAAGACCTTTAAGGAGTTCTATAGACGGTATCAAAACGAGATTGGTCAAACCGCATCCCAACTGCAGAAAGTCGTCACACTGACATCCTATCAAGTCGCTTATGCCCGGATAGGAGATGGGGCCGCGAGCCAGATCTATGGTGAGCAAGCTGCTATCGAAGGGCGCAAACTTCTGGAGGTTTGGCAGCGTGCGGTTCAGCGTGGAAAGGGCGATGAAATCGACACCTATGTCAAAACATTGATGGATGTGACGCTCTCATTTTTGGATCCAAAAGAGAAGAATTTGGAACAAATCACGGTCTTGATTCGGCAGTTGGGTGAGTTGAGCAAGCCGATTGTTGGGGAGGAAGGCCTTCAGTTATTTGCATCCGGCTCCGCCCCAGGCACCGCCGGGTTGGGCAAGCCGATTGTCAGAGAGCAAACTCTCCAGCAGGTCATGCCTTTCATCCAGCCCTTCCTGCCAGCGCTATTCAGTTCGATTGGCAGCTCGGACGATGACGAAAAATCAGTGCGTCGTTTGGATCAAACGTTGCAGGCATTCAACCGCGTTGAACCAGAATTTGCTCGGCAGGTTTCTGAACTAGCAGGTGCTTTCCCTTGGGTGAAAGCATTCCTGCTGCAAAACCAAGGGAGCGCTTATTTCCGCTTGGGTCGCTATCCCGAATCCTTAAAGAGCTATCTCACGGCTTTGGACTGGCTGGAACAAGCCCAAAGCCAACCCAAGTCGGAAAACAGCTTGTTGGAAGTTCTGCGAGTGTTTTCATCGTTCTCTAAGCCCTCAATTTTGTTGGCACTGGGCAAGGTCTATGAGTCTCTGAATCAGCCTGAGAATGCGCGGACTGCCTATCAAAACTTTTTACAGTTGCCGGCGATGACCATAAAGACGGTTTCAGTCACTCAAACCACTTTAAGAAAAGCAGAAGCCTACTACGGCATTGCTAGAGCGGAACGGGCACTCGGAAACTTGCCTGCCTCCAGAGCCAACCTTGACCTGGCCATGTCCAACAGCGATCGCCCACCTGCAAGCCTGAGAAATGCGGCTTCCAGTTCTCCCCTTTTCGCTAGTGCTGAGTGGAAACCTGGTTATGGTTATGTCGGTTATACCAGCCATATCGCGCTTGTCGCTGGTGCTTCCAGTGCAGGCTGGGATGCATCGCCTGCTCCAGAAAAGCCTGACCCCACCAATCCGTGCAATACCCTTTCAGCCTACTTTGCTTGTAGGCAAAAATATTTTGAGTTCGCAATTAGTTCTATCCTTAGCTCACAGCAACCTGCTTTGGCTGATCAAATTCAGGCCTTTGAAGCAAGTGAACGTACCCGTGTCATCACCATCCAAGCATTTCGCTCTGTTGCCAAAGATGCCAACGCTCCTGTTCGTGGCTTGACTCGCCCTGCTAAACTAGCCGAAATTCAGCAAATTCTAGACGAGAACACACTCCTGCTAGAGTACTTTCTGGGTGAAGAGAAAAGCTATCTGTGGGCAGTTTCAAAAACTGCTATCAAGACCTATTTCCTACCAGGCAGTTCCACCATTGAAGCCAAAGCTCAGGAATTTTATGACCTACTAATCAGCCCCCCCGGTCGAGTGCGACCCAAAACCACCGCCAAAGTCGGCAAAGACCTCAGCAAACTCATTCTAGGCCCAGTCGCCAACGATTTGCGCGGCAAACGGTTACTGATTGTGGGAGACGGCATTCTGCAATACATCCCTTTTACTACCCTGCCTGAACCCAACATCACTCCGGGCGCAAGTCCTTCTTCCCAGCCAGGTGAATTTGCTCCCCATATGCAACCCCTCTTGGTTGACCACGAGGTCATCAACCTGGTTTCCGCCTCGGCCATAGTCGAGCAGCGCCAAAAACAGCAGACCCGCCCCACCCCCAGCTTAGAACTCGCCATCTTTGCCGATCCCGTCTTCAGCTTTGATGACCCCCGCGCCCAACCCCTAGCCCCTGTCGCTAACCCCACCACCCAAAATCTGCCCAAACTCCTGCAAACCATCGAACCCATCTACACGCCATTACCCGGTAGCCAGGAAGAACTCAAACAAATTGCTGAGTTTGTGCCGCGCGATCGCCGCTCTGAGTTTCTCGGATTTGCCGCCAATCATGAAACGGCGATTTCCAAGTTAAAACCCCATCGGATCGTCCATTTCGCCTCCCACGGTTTCTTCAATGTGCGATCGCCAGAACGGTCTGGAGTTGTGCTATCTGCTATTCGCACTGGTGGTAGCTTACAGCGGAGTGCGATTACGCCGGCAGACACTCTGGATATGGATTTATCAGCGACCGATCTGGTCGTGCTGAGTGGTTGCCGTACAGCTCTTGGTGGCAAACTGATTCGTGAGGGACTGACGGGGTTAACGGGTGGGCTAATGTCAGCGGGGGCAGAACGAGTGGTTGCCAGTTTGTGGAGTGTCAGTGATGAAGCCACCCAAAAACTGATGACTTCGTTTTATCGAAATATATATCAGGAAAAGCTGTCTCCAGCTCAAGCCCTGCGTACAGCTCAACTTGCTTTTTGGCAGGATCCGCGCTGGCAAACCCCCTATAACTGGGCAGCGTTTGCCGCCTATGGTGAATGGCAGTAGAGCCGAGAAACTATCGTTTTCGCGAAGCACTGCATATGTCCCCGAGCAGGAGAATGATGAGTTCTAGGCAACCCCGAATGCTGGCAGCAAGGATCCCTCTATGCTCCGCTATCTAATCTTTTTGCGTTTAGCGAGTTGGGTGATGTTGATTGCCCTGACGCTAAATGGTCTGCCGTTCGTGGCACCGCCCAGCTTCTCTGCCCCTGCCCAAACCACCGCTCCCACGGCGGCAGCAGATCGCTTGCTCCAATCGGGGCAGCAGGCTCTGACTCAGCAGCAATTTTCGCTAGCTTTGAAGCACTTGCAAGCAGCATTGACACTTTATCGCCAGCAGCGAAATCAAGTAGGTGAAGGGAAGGCGTTGGAAGGTTTGGGGGATGTTTACTACACTCAACAGGATTATCGCACCGCGATCGAGTTTTACCAGAAAGCGTTGATGATTTGGCAGAAGACCAGCGATCGCCAGCATGAGGCGATCACGTTGGACATCTTGGGCCTATCTCATCTGTATCTCGGCGAGTTGCAAAATGCCCTGGCATACTTTAATCAAGCGTTGCCGGTCTGGCGCGTTGTAGGTGATTCCCCAGAGGCACGGCAACGCCAACGGGAAGGCGAAGCCAATACCCTCAACAACATTGGCCTGGTCTACGACACTCTGGGGCAGAAGCAAACGGCACTAGCCTACTACAACCAAGCCCTACCCATTCTGCGAGCTGTCGGCGATCGTGAAGGTGAAGCCAACACCCTCAACAACATTGGTCGCGTTTATGACGATTTGGGGGAAAAGCAAACCGCCTTAGAGGCTTACAACCAAGCTTTGTCGATCTGGCGTACTGAGGGGAATTCTTCGGAGGAGAACCTGCACCTACGTAAGGGCGAAGCCAACACCCTCAATAATATTGGCTTGGTCTACGACACCCTAGGTGAAAAGAAAACCGCACTAGACTACTACAACCAAGCTCTAGTAATTTGGCAAGAGGTGCGCGATCGCCGAGGCGAAGCCAATACCCTCAGCAATATTGGTGCAGTCTACAATGCTTTAGGTGAGAGGCAAACGGCCCTGAAGTATTACAACCAAGCCTTGCCGATCCTGCGCGCAGTGGGCGATCGTGCCGGTGAAGCGATCACTCTCAACAATATCGGGCTGGTCTACGACGCTTTGAATGAGAAGCAAATCGCCCTGAAGTATTACAACCAGGCCATGTCAATCTTGCGCTTAGTGGGTGATCGTGCCGGTGAAGCCACTACTCTTAGTAATATCGGTGCGGTCTACGACGCTTTGGGTGAGAAGCAAATCGCCCTGAAGTATTACAACCAAGCCTTGCCGATCCTGGGCGCGGTGGATGATCGTGCAGGCAAAGCCAGAGTACTGAACAATATTGGCAGAGTCTATGATGCTTTGGGCGAGAAACAAAGAGCGCTGGATTACTATAATCAAGCCTTACCGATCTGGTACGCGGTGGGTCATCGCGAAGGTGCCGCCAGAACCCTGAACAATATGGGAATCGCGATCGCGGCACAAAACCAGCCAGAGTTGGCGATCGTCTTCTACAAACAATCCGTCAACTTGTACGAAACTATTCGTGATGGGATTCGCACTCTTCCCCGTGAGTCGCAAGAATCCTACACCCAAACCGTTGCAGGCACCTATCGTCGTCTTGCCGATTTACTGATTGAACAGGGACGGATTGGTGAGGCCCAGCAGGTGTTAGAACGGTTAAAAATCCAGGAAATTAATGACTTTACCAAGGGCACCCGCACCGCAACAACCGTCCCTGACGTGGGTTTTACCACTACAGAAACCCAGATCAAAACCAAGCACAACACGCTAATTGCCTTTGGTAGCAAATTCTATGAGTGTGAACAGAGCCGTTGTCCTCAACTGGGTGAACTAAGAGAGCAGTACCGCAACCTTTCCAAAGAATTTCAGGCCTTTGTGGAGGAGATCAAAAAACAACTGCGGGAAGGGCGCTTAGTGGCCGTCGATAAGGCAACGGATGACTTTCAGAAGAGTGCCGATCGCGTCGTCACGGCCCATCCCAACTCCATTCTGATTTATCCCCTGGTGTTGTCTGACAAAACTCGGCTGCTCTGGGCAGGTAAAGGCGGTGTCCTCAGCAAAACGGCAGTATGTCCCCTGGGAGAAAAAGCCCTCTACGCTAAAGTTGCCCAATTTCGGGAATGGCTGAGTAAACCGGGTAGCGACACTCAACTCAAAGCCGTTGGCAAAGAACTCTATGATTGTCTGGTTAAACCCCTGGAAGGCGAACTCACCGCCAATGGGATCAAGCACCTGATCTTCGTGCCCGATCGCGCCACCAATTACATCCCCATGGCGGCGTTGTATGACGGCCAGCAATACCTGATCGAACGCTATGCCGTCTCTACCGTCCTCTCCGCCGGACTCACCGACACCGATAGCCGTCTTCCCACCCAACCCCAACAGGTTCCCGTCCTCGGTTTGGGACTCTCAGAAGCACGGGGCAACTTCAGTGCTCTGCCCAACGTCATCACTGAACTGAGGGCGATCATCAAGACCAAGAATCAGGAAGAGGGCCTCTTTCCCGGTCTGAAATTTCTCAATCAAGCCTTTGATCGCAATGCATTGGAAAACAACCTGCGGGGGCATAAAGTTTTGCATATTGCCACCCATGGTGAATTTAAACCCAGCAATCCCCGTGATTCCTACTTTCTGCTGGGCACCGGCACACCCTACGCCATTCCCGATATTCAAACCCTGCGCGACCTGCGGGATGTGCATCTGGTGGTGCTGTCTGCCTGCGAAACGGGTTTGGGGGGTGCCGATAGCTTGGGCTTGGAAGTTGCCGGAATTAGCTCCTTTTTCCTGGGCGATCGCGATCGGGCCAAAGCCGTCATGGCTTCGCTCTGGCTGGTCAACGATGCCAGTACCAGTTTATTGATGCAAGAGTTCTACAAAAATCTAGCAACGGGTCAACTGAGCAAAGCCGAAGCTCTGCGGCAGGCTCAACTGGAGTTTTTACAGGCTAAGCTGACAGCAAAAGATGCACCCCAGCGATCCGACCTGATAGCCACCGGGTCAGGGCGATCAGAGGGGCATCAATCTCCAGCTAACTTTGCCCATCCTTACTACTGGGCACCCTTCATCCTGATTGGCAATAGCTTGTGAGTTAACTGCATAACTTCGTTCTCCACTGAGAGATAGGGTATTAAATCACACAGGAAACTTTTCTGACTGACAAAGATATATCGATATATCGCCTCCATAATCGCTACCTACGTCTAAGCAGGTACTTGCACAATCCCTGCGATCGCGGTGCTGAGTCGGCTGAAATGCTTGGGATTCAAGGTTAGTAGGCTATCCGCTTCGATCTCTAAAGCTGCCTGAGCAATCAACGCATCAAAAATTCCACCACCGGGAAGGTTTAGACCAACCATTGCAGCGATCGCGGCTTGATAATGTTTGAGCGTGAGCGGAACTACTTGAAGATACTGGAGCATATCAGTGATGAGAAGTTCAGCTTCTGCTGGAGTCACCCTTGGCTGTGCGGGATAGCGTGTGATGATGGAGTAAAGTTCTGCCAAACTATGGGTTGAAGCATAGCCCTGATTCTCTCCAGTTTGAACCGTTTGTAGATGCGTGAAACAAACAAGATGATGGGGATGGGTGATTACCAAAGCGGCAAAGAGCGTTGAGGTATCGTACAAAACTTTCACAGAGCCATCTGCTCCCGAATCCGTTCTTCCCGCAATTGGTCAATGAAAGTATTGGTATCAAAGGCAGCGATCGGTTCGACATCAATTACCAGAATGCCATCTTTGCGGTGCAGTCGGGACGAGATAGTGGGTGCTTCTACAGCTTCAGGATTCGATTGAATTGAGGATACACCTTCCTGCTGGTTCATCCGGGTCAGCTTTTCAACAACAGCTGCTAAAATAAACTCTTCCACTGAAATTCCCTGGGCTTTGGCCCATTTCTCTAAGTCTTGCTGAATCTGATCGGGTAAGTGCATTGTAAAAGATGGAGTCAGTCGGTTTGAGGATCTATACTTTATCACTTGAGCCTTACAGCCTTCACCACCGTTGAAGTGCGCGCTCCACCGTTGAACTCAACCATTGCACCTTTGAACTCGGAGTTTCTGGCTGAAAGGGCGATCGCCCAGGTTCCGAACTCGAACCTTGCACCTCACAACCTGGAATCCTACAATGGGAGGCGCAGCGCCCAGGCAGTACAAATGACGATCCATGAAACGGTGATTAACAAACTTCGCCAGTTGCCAGAACCCTTGGCGGAGCAGGTGAATAATTTCATTGATTTGCTGCTGACTCAGCCAGACCAAACCCGTTGGAAATTATGGCAGCAACTAATACACTCTGAAACGATCGAACTTGCAGAAGCGGACTTCTCTAGTTATCTGCCTGAACTAGAAGCCTATGAAGATCGGTTAGCCCGTGGTGAAATTCAGTGGTAGCTTCCAGCGGTGAGATTGGAATCTACCGGGGTGATGTAGTTTTATGTGATTTGAATCCTGTTGTTGGTACAGAACAATCGGGTATTCGCCCCGTTGTGATTGTGCAAATTGATCGGGCTAACGTTGCCAGTTCCCACACAATTATTGTGCCTTTCACAAGCAGAATCCGGCGCCAGCTTCTACCTTCCCATGTTTTTGTTTCTGCCGGAGTTGGTGGACTGAGCCAGGGTTCCGTTCTTCTCTGTGAACAAATTCGTGTGATCGACAAATCAAGAATTATCCGTGTGTTGGGGCATCTAGAAGACCCCTATCTAGATGAACTGGCGATCGCGTTGCAAACCATTTTGGGATTGGGATAGTATTCCACCGTTGAACTCGAACCTTGCACCTCGGAACCCGATCGCCCCAACTCCGAACTCAACCGTTGCGCCTTTGAACTGGGAGTTTCTGGTTAAAAGAGCGATCGTTCCATCTTTGAATGTGACCATTGCCCTTCCGAACCTGATCGTTCCTGTTCGGAACTCGAAATTTCTCATTTCAGGGGCGATCGTCCACCCTTGAATCTCCCTACTCCTGACTCTTGACTCCTGACGATCCCTGCTTTGTGGTCGAGTGTGATCAAGAGACAAAGCCGATGAAGTGAGGCGATCGCGCCTATCGAGTCTTGCCAATCTGTTTAAAGAAGCGGTGTACCAGACATGCAAACCCTGGCAGCATCGGTGAGGTGATGGTGTCTTGAGCCTTATAAGTCGCGGTTCGCTTGAGGACGGCATTTTCGCGGCGATACACCTCAACCTGTTCAACCTCTCGGCTGACGATCCAATATTCCTCAACCCCTTGAGATGAGTAGAGTTTCAGTTTCGCTTCGCGATCGCGTCGTTCATTGATAGCCCCCGGAGACAGCACTTCCACAATCAGTTCAGGTGCGCCTGTAAAATGCCCCGCTTCATCGGTGAGACGCGCCATCCGTTCAACACTGATCCAGATTGCATCGGGGATGACGTTATCCGCATCGCTGAAGATAATGCCAGGAGTGGGAAATGCTTCGCCTAATTGCGTCTTGTCTGACCAATCTCGGAGTTCGGCACAGATGTTGAGAATCACAGATTGATGCCTGAGGTGGGGTGCTCGGGTCACAAACAGTTCTCCGTCAATGATTTCATATCGCTTCCACTCGTCGGCTGCAAGCAGATCGAGATCGGCAGTCGTCCAGCGTACTTTTTCAGAGGAAGTTTGACTCATGACGCATCTCTGTAACCTACCTGATTCTATTCTCACTCGTTTTAGTGCCGCGATCGCTCCTGCCTGAATGGTGAAGATTACAGGCGCGATCGCCAGGGAAATCGATGAATAACGGGATAATCAGGGCAGTTGGTGCGATTAGGCCCCCACAGCTATTAGCTATCAGCTAAACTACCATTGTTTAACTCTGAAGCACGAACATCAGCAGCCCAACAGGTGTGGATTGCATATCCTCCTGTTCTGTAGAGAGATACATGACTGACGTAGCTGCAGAACCTATGAATTGTCACTATCCCCGCACCCCCAAAATCCTGCCCCTCCTGCTCATCCTTCTGCTGAGCAGCACCGCCAGTCTGGCACCCTGGGGGCAAGTAACAGCACAAACGCCACCCCAACTAACAACCGAGCAGAAAGCAGCCCTAGCGGAAGCAGAACGGCTGAACCAGCAAGTTTTACAACTTTATCAGCAGGGGAAGTACGCTGAGGCGGTGCCACTGGCAGAACAGGCATTATCCATTCGCAGACGAGTGCTGGGAGAGAGTCATCCCGATGTGGCCACCAGCCTCAACAATCTGGCGGAACTCTACCGTGCCCAGGGGCGCTACGC
>Ga0272446_1002595_pt1 | contig 24284 bp, 23 predicted proteins | sample YNPCB0061_FD_194587 | JGI IMG/M metagenome (GOLD analysis project Ga0272446, IMG submission 194587) | Hot spring microbial mat communities from Yellowstone National Park, WY, United States - YNP-CB-006-1 | ecosystem: Environmental > Aquatic > Thermal springs > Hot (42-90C) > Sediment | place...
TGACTATAATTGTCTATTAAATCATGGAAGTTATTTGATACTTCATACTTCATACTTCATACTTCTCTTCACCGCCCCAAACGGCTTTCTAATGCCTGTTGGACGCTCACGGGCAGCGCATTCAGAAAATCATAGCCTGTTTGTCGTTCTATGTCGTCCACAGTGGTTGCGTACTGTTGCCAGCCATGACTTTTAATATCTCGCACGTTCGGCATGATAACGGCAATAACCCGTGTTTGAGGCGTTACATCTTTTGCTTTTTGCCCGCGTTCCAGCACCACAACAATTTTGAAGCATTTTGACGGCACTGCCACGCCGCCGCGTCCAATGCGTTCAGGGTTTTTGCTAAAAATACCGCCGCAAATGATATAGAGTTCTTTGCCCTGTTTTACAGCAAGACGTTGGCACTCTTCTTCCAAACGCAGCCACGGACCGGCGTTCAAATCATGGAACTGAGGCAGCAGGTTCGTTGTCAAAAAGGTTGCCTCGTTATCGGCAGGCGTAGCGGTGCGCTCTTCAGAGCGAACAAGATGCCCTCGGTCGTAGCCTGAGTTGCTATAATCTTCATGGCGAACTTTGTAAAAATTGGGCGGCAGTTGCATATCAGGCATAAACTTTCCTGAAAAACGCGGAACATCGCCAAAATACGAGGCATTGAGATTTGAGCTTACCCAATTTGGACAACGCAGATTGTTATTGTAGGAAAGTGCGTACTGTGGCTTTTCCATCAAGTAGTCGTCCGATGGGTCAGCGTCGGTTGGTATGCCCATTGCCAGATGAAGATTTTTGGGAGCGGGTTGTTGTTGGTCTGTCGCGCCGCCTGCGCTCTGGCTCGGTTTGTTCTGGCTTGGCTTGTCATTGCCAGCGTCGTTCGCCGTGCCACTGCCATTAGGCGCAGTGCTCCCGATGCCCCCAGAAGCAATAATACCCACATCATCAATATTTAAGCGGTTAGGCGTACCATCGGTTTTGCGAATTTCAAAGCGCACGGGCTTATTTGCTGCCTCGGCGGCAATGGCAAAGTACTCGGTTTGTAGTCCCGCAGTGCTGCTGGAGGACGTTCCCACACTGTTCCACGTTGTGCCGCCGTCGGTGGAATAGCGCACCTCGAAAGTAGCCGATTTATCTTTTGCGTACACGGCATGACTTAGAACCAGACCTTTTGCGCCCTGTGGGGCATCGAAGAGCATTCGCGCCGAGCCATTGTTTCTGAGCCTGAGCGATTTCGCGCCACGTTTTTGGTCGTTTTGTTCGCTGCCAATCATTGCGTCATCCAACGCCCACCGACCCGATGAGAGTTTTACCTCGCCTGCGGCATAATTGCCTTTCGTTGCAGCATCGAAATTCTCCACCAGTGCAGGTGGTTCTTGCGGTAGTTCTCGGCGTTTGCCGCACGCGCCCGCACTGACCACAGCGCATACCAGCACAAGCATCAGCAAAGCCCGCAAAGCATGACTGGCACTATACCGTTGAATGTCATCTTGTGTATTTGCTTGCAAACAGGCACGATAACGCAAAGTATTCATTTGGCAGAGGGCAATTGATGTGGTACTGTTGTGATGACAAACGGAACTCAAAGGATAGATGACAAAAAAACGGGTCGGTTGCGCGTGTAGCCTTGTACGTACAAAGACAGCACATCCGACCCTGTTGGAAGCGTTGTTAGCGGTGTGTACGCCGTGCGCTCAACAGCGTTCCATCAACGAATATTAGCGAGCGTTAGCAGCAAGTTCGGCTTCGCTGAAAAAGAATGCCACTTCGTTTTTACCGTTTTCAACGGAGTCTGAGCCATGCACGGCGTTTTCGCCTTTGGAGCTGGCAAATCGCTTGCGAATTGTACCTTCGGCGGCTTCTGCAGGGTCGGTAGCACCAATCAATGTACGGTAATCCGCAACGGCATTTGTTTTTTCGAGAGCAATTGGCACAACCGGTCCACTGCACATAAATTCCACCAATTCATTGTAGAATGGGCGTTCTTTGTGAACAGCGTAAAACGCGCCTGCCTGCTCTTTGGTCAAGCGTAGCATTTTCAACCCCAGCACTGTAAATCCTGCTTGGGTAATCTGTGCGAGAATCTCACCAACAACGTTTTTCTTTACCGCGTCTGGCTTAATAATAGCGAGTGTGCGTTCCATGAAATATACCGTAAAAGAGTGAAAGATTAAAAGGCGTGGCAGCACCGTGCGTGCAATATTTTGGCGAAGTAGTCGCTTGACGATGTTCAGGCGATGTTGATTATTTGTTCTTTACCGACGATTTGCTCGCAGCTTTTGGAGCAGCAGGCTTCGATGCCGCTTTTGGTGCTGCTTGCGAGGCAGCTTTTGTTCCTGCTGTTGTTTCAGTTTTGGTGGCAGCCTTAGCAGCAGGCTTCGATGCCGCTTTTGGTGCTGCTTGCGAAGCGGCTTTTATGCCAAGCACCTGAGCCACCGTTGAGCCTATGGTCGCAGGAGAAACCACCACCGTAATACCAGCGTGTTTCATCGCTGCCATTTTTTCTGCTGCTGTGCCTTTGCCACCAGCAATGATAGCCCCTGCATGACCCATACGGCGACCCGGAGGTGCGGTCTGCCCAGCAATAAAGCCCACCACTGGCTTTTTGACGTGCTGTTTGATGTATTCAGCCGCTTCCTCTTCGGCGGTGCCGCCAATCTCGCCAATCATTACGATTGCTTTGGTATCGGGGTCTTCGTTGAACAGCTTGATAGCATCAATGAAGCGCGTGCCGATGATTGGATCGCCGCCAATACCGATTGCCGTTGTTTGCGGGATTCCCAAATCGGTCATTTGCTTCACGGCTTCGTAGGTGAGCGTACCACTGCGCGAAACAAGTCCTACGCCACCGTCTTTGCCAGCAGCAGTAAAAATAAATGCGGGCATGATGCCGATTTTCCCCGCGCCCGGCGTGATAATGCCTGGACAATTCGGACCAATCAGTCGAGATTTGGAGTGTTTCAGAGCATTATAGACCGTTATCATATCCCGCACCGGAACACCTTCGGTAATGCACACTATCAATTCCACCTCAGCAGCAATCGCTTCCAAGATAGCATCGCCCGCAAGCGGTGCAGGCACAAAAATAATCGAACAATTCGCTTTGGTGTTTGCCACAGCATCTTTCACGCTGTTAAACACTGGAACAGGACGCGAAAACGTATTTTCGTCTTTGCCCTCGTACATCGTGCCACCTTTGCCGGGCGTAACACCAGCTACAACATTTGTACCGCAAGCAAGCATCTGCGAGGTGTGGAACGTGCCTTCGTTGCCCGTGATGCCTTGCACCAAAATTTTCGTGTTTTTGTCAACTAAAACGCTCATAGAGGTTTTGAGAAAGTGTGAAAACCCAAGGATTTAGATTCGCTCTCGTTTTTGGCGTGTCTGCAACGGATGATACACAGACTTGCAAAAATAGGAAATTTCTGGCACATTTCTTTCCGTTGAACAAAGAACGCGGAAAAAATGCCCAAAAAAAGCACTCTTCCAACGAACTATTTTCACAGTGTGCTTACCCTTGCAGAATAATTGGTTGCTGCTGCAAGAAGTTCTTCATCGCATGGTTAATAGGCTCAGGACGTTCAAATTGAGCGAAATGCCCACATCGCGGTATCATGACTAAATGACTCTTAGCAATGCTGGAAGCGGCATAACGCGCTACTTCGCGGGGTGTGCCGTCGTGCAGCAGGGGATTGGGAATCAACCCGTCGTTTTCGCCATACATAATAAGCGTTTCTTGTTCTATGTGCTTGTAGCGGTCGTGGAGTTGCCCGTCTATCATTGCCCGCACCGAACCAGCAACAGCACGGCAATAATCGTCAAAGTCTGCTGCACTACGCATAGCTATGCGGTCTGCAATCATCGGGTTTGCGTCGTCGGGCTGGCGGTAAAAATTCATCCGAAAATTTGCCATAATTTGTGATACCGACGCATCGCGGATGCTTTCCATCGTCGCCGAACGGCGCATAAGCGACAAATCGCGCTCGGAAAACTTCTCGAAACCTGCCGAAGCAATCAAAACAAGCCGTTGCACACGATGCGGATAGTCTAACGCCGTCGTAAGGCTAATCTGCCCGCCCATAGAATGACCACACAGCGTTGCTCGGCGAATGAGCAAGTGATTCATCAGCGCAACGACAATCTCGGAAAAGAACTGCATAGAGTATGGCGGCAGTTCCCCGTCGGTGCTGCGTTTATCAGATTTCCCATAGCCCACCATATCCAGCGAAATGCACCGGTAATCCTGCCGCAGAACCTCAATATTTTTGCGCCATGCAGGCATATAGCTTGCCAAGCCATGCACAAAAAGAATCACGTCGTTGTATGGTGAGCCTTCGTCGGTATATGCCACGCGAAATTTTTTAATTTCCCCTCGTGCGCCGCGCACCGTCAGTTCTGCCGTCTGTGTGGCAAAAGGATACTGTATATCACTGCACCGCGCAAGCTGCATAGATTCGGCTTGGGCAAGCACCGATTTGGGCGCGGAGCCAAGCCGCGAACTCAGCGAGGTGTTCACGACTTTCGAGAGCCTCTGCAAACGACTGAGCGTACCAAACAAATGTACCATGAAATTTCCTTGAATGGTCAATGTATTCGTCAAAAAACCTGCATTATTCACCGCGCTTCAAAGCCAGACGGTTGATTTTGCCTGTATCATTTTTGGGTAGTTCGGGCAAAAACTCCACATACTTCGGAATTTTGTATTTTGCCAACCCCTGACGACAGTACGCCAGCACATCCTCTTCCGACAAGGTGTAGCCCGCTTTGATGACAATAAACGCCTTGCCGACTTCGCCCCATTTTTCATCAGCAACGCCAATAATAGCGACATCAGCAATCGCATCATGGGTGAACAAAAACTTTTCTACCTCTGCCGGATAGACGTTTTCGCCGCCGGAAATGTACATATTTTTTTTGCGGTCAACCACAAAAAAATACCCTTCGCTGTCTTGGCGCACGATGTCGCCTGTGTGAAACCACCCACCCCGCAGAGCTTCCATCGTGGCTTTGGGATTGTTCCAGTAGCCAATAGTGGTCATGGGTCCGCGAATCAGCAATTCGCCAGAACGATTACCGTGTTCATCGGGCAATACGTCGTTGTCGTCGTCGTCCACCACGCGGGTTTCAACATAAAAGTTTGGCAAACCGATAGAGCCAATTTTGCGTGTAGCATCGTCCTGGTGCAGCGAAAACAAGTTCGGTCCTACTTCCGTCATGCCAAAGCCCTGCCGAATAGCAATGCCGCGCTCGTGCCACATCTCGATAAGCGGCAAGGGCATAGGCTCGCCGCCCACAATGGCGTAGCGAACACTTGATAAATCCGCTGTGGCAAAGGATGCAGAAGAAGCCATCATCTTGAGCGTAGTTGGCACGCCCATTATCACCGTCATTTTTTGAGCCTCTACTGCTGCCAGCACGTTGTCGGCGTGAAAATTTTTCATCAAGCAAAACGACGCGCCAAAGTACAAAAATGGCGTGGCAAAAACATTCCACGCCCCTGTGTGAAACAGCGGCAAAAACACTACTGTGCGGTCGTGTTCGGTCAAGTTGAGCCTGAGCGCGGTGTTCAGTGCATTCCAAAACATCATGCCGTGCGTGTACAAAGCCCCTTTTGGAAAGCCTGTTGTGCCTGAGGTGTACAGAATAAATATCGGGTCGTGGTCGAAGAGTTCAGGTTCGTCAAGCACTTCGCCGACGGCGAACGTCTGGTCACGGTGCGGGTAGGTGATAGAGGTAAAATCCGTCAGAGAAATTTTGTTTGGCACAGCACGGTACGCTTCACACTCTTCCAGCATCGGCTGAAATTTTTCTTGAGCAATCACCAACGACGGCAGCGAATCACTCAGCAAATGATTGATTTCCCGTGCTGCAAAGCGAAAATTGAACGGCACAAGAATAATTCCCGTTTTCAACGCAGCAGCATACAGAAAAAAATACTCCAAGCAGTTTTCTGCCAACACTGCCACTCGTGCGCCTTTTTCAATGCCCATACTTTTTAACCACGCGCCAATACGCCTTCCCAGTGTATCCAATTGTTTGTAGGTCACGCTACGACCCGTTTCGTATTCGTTGATAGCCACTTTGTTCGGCACATACAACGACCAACGCTGAATCCAATCCCGTTTCATAGAACACACTACACGGTAAACATTGAAAATTTCGTGAGTTTGATGATTGTTCGTTCTGGACTTGAGTAAGCGGCTGTGTTACTATTGCTGAATACTATCGATGAGGGCGAATCACCGCGTCGCCACTTGTACGCTCCAACGCCATGGCAACATCATATTTGCGAACATACACTATGGATTTGCCGATTTTCCAGTGTCGCACGGGCGTTGTAAAGACCGCTATGACTGTTTCACGAACAGGGCAGCTTGGGTCGGCGCACTGCAACTCCGTTACGCTCACGTGCGTTTCGTCGCCCAATCCCAAGCCGTCGCGCGTCCATTGGGCAATAAGCCGAACATTCTCTGACACGTCCGCTGTGCGGCGCGAACGCGAGCGTTCCTGTAAAAACGCCAACGTGTCGGCGGTTAGCTCGCTTGCAAGGTGCTCACTTGATGAAAACTCATTGAATGAACCTTCACCTGCCGAAGGCTCGTTGGGCGTGATTGCCATAGCTCTTTCCAAGTAGTTAGTACTCTTCTGTGGCTGATTGTGCACTTTGCTGGAGTTTGTAGTCATCGCAGAGACGATGCCCGTAGCGGTGGTACACATGCTCTTCCACAACGCTCCCGCGCACAATGTGTTCACGGACAATACGCTTGGCAACTTTTTTCGTGACATCTTTGTACCACACACCGTCGGGCTGTACAATCACGATTGGGCAATTTTTACATTGGTCGTTGCAATGCGTTTTGGTAATGTGAACAGCATCTTTTACCCCTTCTTCTTTCAGGCAATCTTTGATGGCTTCAGCAACTTCCTCGGCACCGTATTTTTTGCAAGAACTTCCGTGACACAAAAATAGATGTGCCTTGACTTTGGTTAAATCTTTCATCGTGCTGAATAGATTGTGGCTTCTTTGACAGCCGCCGTGTTGTGCAAGCCTTTTTTTAAGACGAATACTTGCGGCACAACGTGTGTTTGCCGAGACAAATATAGCATTTCGCACGCGAACGACCTACGGATTCCTCAAACAATGACAGAACAAAAAAGTCCATGGTCAAAGTCGGTGTTGTTCGTGTGGTGGAGGGGCAAAAAATCTCTATTGTTTGCGTGAAGAATTTGCGTACATTGGGGCGGTTTTTTCAACTTGTTTTTCAATTTGTGCGAGTGCAAATCTGCCTTACAACCATAGCACACCCAAAAGAGGAAATCACTCTCTGTTTTTTACACCCAAATTTTTGTTGTGGAGGTATGAATGCGTACTATTCGGAACGTGTTTTCTGTAAGCCTTGCCGTCGTGTGCGTGTGTGTAGTATTTTTTGCGGCATCCTGCGGCAAAAAAGAAGACAAATGGGCTGGCGCACAGCAGCAAGCAGAACAAATGGCAAAAGCTAAAGAAAAAGCAAAAGATGAAGGCACTGCGCCTGTTGTGCAAAAAGGTGGCAGTTTTAACAAATTTTTTCCGCCTGCTCAAGATGGTTATGAGCGCATAGCAAGCCAAGAAAAAGAAGGCTTCACCGAGTACAAACTCAAAAAGGACGGCAAAGAGGTTGCCATGCTTGCCATCAACGACCTTGCTGCAAATCCTGCGGCGGCGGAAAAATTCAAAAACAGCACCAAAATGATTGGCGGATTTCCCGCAGTTGACCAAGGCAGCACCGCAACGGCTGTGCTTGTGGCAGGCAAATACCAAGTCAAAGTGCTTTCACGCGACCCCTCGTTTAGCAAAGCTGACCGTGAAGCGTGGCTGGCAAAATTTAATCTGTCAGGGCTGGCGGCAATGAAATAAGCATCCATACTCCACTTTTTTCTCACTGTTTCAAACTCACGTTTGCAACCTACCAACTGAACACCAACTATGAGCAAAACCATCTATGAACTCGTGGACGAATTGCCCTCAGGCGGCATGACTGTGCGATTGCTGCAAGGCTTGGATTTCCTTGTGCCGGGCGAATGGACAAATGTGACAGGATTTGAAAACACCATCAAAACCGTTACAGGCGAAACCGACCCCGACATGGTGCGGCAGATAGGCGAACGCGCCATCCAACTGTACGCCGATGAGTCGCAAGGATATCAACGCGCTGTGTGGTTATACCAAGCAGCCAACAGCGCAGGCGGCAAATTGGGCGCGGCAGCACTGGCAAACAAACTGGGCGAAAGCGTTTCCTTTTTGTCGTTTTTGAGCAACATTACCCCCAAAGCCGATACGGCACAGATGATTGATTTTTGCTTAAAACTCGCTGCTGAGGTAACGGCGTACTACAAAATCAACGGCATTCCGGGCGACGGGATGGGGGAATTTATGGCAGCTGTGGGCGATTACGGCAAAGAATCTATCATGCGCTTGGCGGCGTTGGTCACTCTTGACGGGATACTCCCTCTTGGACCTGACTTCCTCAAAAAAGTAGATTCCACCATTAGTGGCTTGGATTTTTCGAGTAGCCCTGTGTTTGGAGCTATCAGCAGTGTCATACCGGGCGCAGATAAAGTAGGATTTATTGGCAATGCATTTCATTCCATGAAAGATTGGATGAACAACTTTGCCACCTCACGAGGCTTAACACAAGCAGGAATTGTCAGTAACCTGAGAAAGTATATCGAAATTTCCGATGATAAATTGGACTATGTAGCGGCATTTATTGACACAACGACGAACTACTTTGAGTACACTGGTATTCAAACCGTTGCACGGCGTTTAGTAGAGCGTGCAGTGGCAGAAATCTAAGAGCACAATAAACTCCGCACAGCCTCTCGCGTGGGCTGCCATGAACGCAAACTGCACCACGCAAGAGGGCTTGTCCATTATCCGCTGTTATCCACTATCTATTGTAATACAGGAGTTGTCTAACATTTTAACAACGAGCGCAGAGAGCGCGGAGAACGCAGAGAAATTATGAGCAGAGAAAAGTATGTTCGACGAGTGGAGAACAAGATATTGCCCTGCTTCTCTGCGTCCTCGGCGTTCTCTGCGCTTAAAACTTTAGACAACTTCACAGTCTATGATTATCACAACTACCGACACGATTGAAGGCCGCCGCGTGAAAGCCTATTTGGGCGTGGTTACAGGCGAGGCAATTGTTGGTGCAAATCTTTTCCGCGACTTGTTTGCGAGCATTACAGACATCGTCGGTGGACGCTCGGCAGCATATGAAAAAGAGCTTGCCCGCGCACGACAAATTGCCTTTGCAGAGTTAGAAGAAGTTGCTGCGCGGTTGGGGGCAAATGCCGTGCTGGGCGTAGATTTGGACTACGAAGTCTTGGGTGCGCAAAACGGTATGCTCATGGTGAGTATCAACGGTACCGCCGTTGTGGTAGAGTAGGTTTTGCGGAAGTAATCACTCTTTTGCACATCATTCATCATTCATCATACCAGATTCATCATGCCAGACCCGCCAAGTCATATCAATCATCATCTCGCCATCGCCCGCACACTTACGCGGCTGTTGGATGATTTGGTGCGCGTACCGGGTACACAAATGCGCTTTGGATTAGACCCGCTGATAAGTCTCTTGCCGGGGGTGGGCGATGCCACCGGCGCGGCACTTTCTGGCTATATGCTCATTATCGCGGCACGAGTGGGTGCGCCCCCGTCAGTGCTGGTGCGAATGTTCGGCAATGTGCTGCTGGATATGCTTGTTGGAACGATTCCAACGCTTGGCGACCTTTTTGACGTTGGCTGGAAAGCAAACAGTAAGAACATTGTCCTGCTGGAGCAGTATTTGCTTGCCCCACAGCCTGTTCATGCTGCAAGCCGTGTGGTTGTCGGGCTGATGCTGCTGGCACTTGTGGGCGTAGTGCTTGCGGCAGTGGCATTGGCTGGGTTGGTGCTGCATCTGCTCGCAAGGGCTTTTACGGCACTGAGCCACTCTCTGCAACGCTCATCTCAAAGTGGCACACTGTGAATACTGCGAACTACAAGACGCTGAACTCATACGCCAACGGGAGCAACTCAAGCAACTGTACACACGCTCAGGTTGTGGCAGTGGCAATGTGGATTCGTCGTAGGTGTCTGGTGTCGGGCATTCGCCCAAGAGCAATGGGAGTCTCTGGTATCAAATAACTTCCATGATTTAATAGACAATTATAGTCATAAATAGGCAAATAAGTCGTATATTTGCCGAATGAAACTTTCAGAATACGCCAAACGCCATTCGATTTCGTACCGTACAGCGCACCGTCATTGGAAGCAAAAATCCGCATTGGAAACAAGAGGTCGATCTTGGCAAACGCACCAATCAAGCCTTTGTGAACATCCCTCATACGCGGTTTATTGACCAACTGCGCTACAAAGCAGCATTGGTCGGCATTACGGTTATTGTAACCGAAGAGAGCTACACCTCCAAATGCTCGTTTTTAGACAATGAGGCAATTGCCAAGCACGAGACCTACATGGGCAAACGCAAGCACCGGGGCTTGTTCGTGGCTTCGGATGGTCGCCAAATCAATGCCGATATTAACGGAGCGGCAAATATTCTCCGAAAAGTATTCCCAAACGCTTTCGCCGATGGGATACAGGGCGTTGTAGTTCGCCCGGTACGCCTTACACCGTACAAAGTAGCAGCTTGACTTATTTGTCTATGCTTTTACGAACTATCATCATTTCGTGCAAACACGGTACTCAACGGCTGACCACGGCGGTCATTATCTTTTCCGTTCATTTTGTTCTTTTAGGAGGCTGCACAATGGGTATTTTTTCGTGGATTATCTTTGGTTTGCTTTCGGGCGTTGTTGCGAAGCTGCTCTTGCCGGGCAGAGACCCCGGAGGTTTCATTATTACCAGTTTGATAGGCATTGCGGGCAGTATGCTGGGCGGGTTTATTGGCTCAAAATTGGGCTTCGGTGATGTCAAGGGTTTTGATTTACGGAGTTTTGGGCTTGCCGTGCTTGGCTCGTTTTTACTGTTGTTGGGCTATCGTTTATTGTAAGTGTGCCAATCATTCTATGCTTGCAGAAAAATTGCAGCCCAGATTTCATCGGAGGTCTGGGCTGCTACCGTTGTGCTGGCTTGGGTTGGGAACACTAACTTTTGTTGTGTTCGCAGTTGCGAATGTCATTACACACGGCAAAAATTTGCAACGAGTGTTGGCGCGGTGTAAAGCCGAATTGCTGGCTAATTCGTGCGCTAATTTCGTTGAGCGATTCTTCCTGAAACTCGGTAATATGCCCACACTCGGTGCAAATCAAATGGTCGTGATTGGGCATTTTATCGGCAAGTTCAAAATGTGCGCTGTCGCCCTGAAAACGATGTTTCATCAAAATATTGCACTTTGTTAGCAGGTCTAACGTCGAATAAATCGTTGCCCGTGAAACGTTTACCCCCGAACTCCGCATCACCAAGTATAGTTCGTCTGCGCTAAAATGCGCCTCGAACTGCACTATACTGTCCAACACCAAAAACCGCTCTTGCGTGTTGCGATAATTTTTCTGCCGCAAAAACGCGGCAAATTGCTCTTTGAGTCGCTTTATGTCGATGTCCTTGTGAACACCGTTGTTGGGACGAGTCACGGTCATAGCAACGCTGTGTGGCGTAGCCACCAGAGGTTTTGTGCCTGTGGTTATTGCTTGTGTAGTCATATGTTGGGTATCGTTTAATAGAGTCTTCAGAATTAAAGACCCCAATGTGAGCATACAATGTAAAAGCACATCTTGCGTGTTTTGCGTGTAAAATTATCAAAATACGCTTCAAAATCGAAATTTATTCACTAAGTTTATTGGTTTGTAATGTGTGATTGTCTCACTTTTTAACCTTCATACACGATGAGAGCTTGGTCTTCGGACGATTCATATGAACTCTACAATATTGGTGGTTGGGGTGCTGGATATTTCGGTATCAACGAACGCGGCAATATGGTTGTGAAGCCACGCAAAGGCGTGGAAGCAAGCATAGACCTGAAAGAACTCATTGATGATTTGGTGCTCAAAGACATCAGTTTGCCCGTGCTGGTGCGTTTTTCCGACATTATTGCCGACCGTATTGCCCAAATTTCGCAGTGCTTTGCCACTGCAGCCAAAGAATATGGCTACGAAGGCAAGTATCACGGTGTTTACCCGATTAAAGTCAATCAACAACGCCACGTGGTCGAAGAAATTGTGCGTTATGGGCGCGAATTTAACATCGGGCTGGAAGCAGGCAGCAAACCCGAACTCCAAGCCGTGCTGGCAATCATGGACAATCCCGATGCCGTCATCGTTTGCAACGGATACAAGGACGAGGAATTTATCGAACTCGCGCTGCTGGCACAAAAAATGGGCAAACGCATTTTCCTTGTCGTCGAAAAACTCAACGAACTTAAACTTATCAAAACTGTCGCCGAACGCAACAACGTCCGCCCCAACATTGGCATTCGCATCAAGCTCACCAATTCTGGCAGTGGCAAGTGGGAGGAGTCCGGAGGCGACCAAAGTAAATTTGGCTTGAACGCCAGCGAACTGCTCGAGGCATTGGAGTACGCCCAAGAAGTGCAAATGATGGACTGCCTCAAACTTATTCACTTCCACTTGGGCAGCCAAATCACGAACATTCGGCGCATTAAAGCCGGCTTGCGCGAGGTGGCGCACTATTATGTGCAGCTTCGCGGCATGGGTTGCGGCGTGGAATATGTGGACATTGGCGGCGGGCTTGGCGTGGACTATGACGGTACGAATTCTATGGCGGCAAACAGCATGAATTATTCCATGCAAGAGTACGCTGACGACGCGGTGTATATGATTTGCGATGCTTGCACTAAGCACAAACTGCCGCACCCGCATCTTATCACCGAATCGGGGCGTGCGCTCACCGCACATCATTCTGTGCTGGTGCTGAACGTGCTGGAAACGACGGGATTACCCGTGTGGGATGACGACCACCACAAAGTCGAAGAAACTGACCACCAATTAGTACAAGACCTGTTCAGCATCTATCAAACGCTCAATCCACGCACAATGATTGAGGGCTGGCACGATGCCCAACAAATCAAAGAAGAAGCGTTGAATCTGTTCAGCTTGGGTATTCTCGACCTCCCAACGCGCGCCAAAACCGAACGTCTGTTTTGGTCTATTGCCCGCAACGTTCGGAAACTTTCAGCAAAGATGAAAAATATCCCCGATGAGTTTGAGCAACTCCCCAAAATCCTCGCCGATAAGTACTTCTGCAATTTTTCGCTGTTTCAGTCATTGCCCGATGCATGGGCGATTGACCAGATGTTTCCCATCATGCCGATTCACCGCCTGAACGAACGACCGACTCAAGAAGCCACGTTGCAAGATGTAACGTGCGATTCAGACGGGAAAATTGAAAAATTTATCGGGATGTACGACTATCCGGCATTTCTGTCATTACATCCGCTCAAAGAAGGCGACCCGTATTATTTGGCAGTGTTTCTGGTGGGTGCGTATCAAGAAATTTTGGGCGATTTGCACAATTTGTTCGGCGACACCAATGCCGTTCACGTGGCACTCACAGACGATGGCGGCTATGAAATTCGCCAAATCATTGAAGGTGAAACCGTCGCCGATGTGTTGGAATATGTACAGTTCAACCCCAAGAAACTCGTTCGCACAATGGAGCAGTGGGTGAGCGCGTCGGTTAAAGAAGGAAAAATTTCCCTCATGCAAGGCAAAGAGTTTTTGGATATGTACCGCTCTGGTTTGTTCGGCTACACCTATCTGGAGGAATAATGCGGCGGTAATACCCAGATTCTGCGGATTGGTTATTACTGTTTTTGACGCGCTTGGCATTTGAGAACTACCATCGTAATATCATCAGACTGTGGCGCGCCTGCGGCGTGGGACTGCACATCGGAAAAAATTGCGGCTACAATGTCGTGCGCTCCATTGTGGCGAGCTTTGCGGAGTGCTTGTTCGGTGCGAACTTCAGAAAATTCCCGCGAATGAACGTCTAACGCCTCCGATACGCCGTCGGTGTACATCAAAAGCACATCACCTTCCCGAAGCTGCACGGTTTCTTCCTCGTACGGCACAAGCGTTTCCATGATGCCCAGCACTAAACCGCCTGCACTGAGCAGTTCCATCGTGCCGTTAGCGCGGAGCAACATGGGCGGGTTATGACCAGCATTCGTGAAGGTGAGCGTGCCCTGCATGGGATTGAGTTTTGCACAAAAAAGCGTGACGAACTTGTCAGAACTGGTATTGGCATACAGCAAATCATTCAGTCGGCCGACCATTTCCGGAAGCGGCAACCTGAGCGGCGAAAGCGCGCGAAGTGCGGCTTGCGTGTTTGCCATCAGCAATGCGGCTGGTGTGCCTTTGCCCGATACATCGGCAATAACGATAATGTATTCGGTCTGGCTCGCTGTGCCATGCTCAGCACTTGATTCAACGCCAGCAAGGCTGGAAGCATGATTTGTAACAACGGGAATCACATCGTAGTAGTCGCCGCCTATTTGCTTGGAAGAAAGATTGACAGCAGCAATCTCGTATCCTTGTATGCGGGGCAATTCCGTTGGCAGCAGCCCCTTTTGAATGTGTCGAGCAAGATTTAACTCTTCCTCAAGGCGTTTTTTCTCCAATTCCTCGTGGAACAAGCGTGCATTCTCCAACGCGGTCATTGCCGTTGAAGCCAGTGCTTCCAGAAACTTTTCCTCTTCTGCACTGAAGGCTTGTTTGTTCATTTTGCCGCCTATCAGCAGCAAACCTTTGGTCTCGTTTTGCACGTTCATCGGCACAACAAGCGTGCAGGCTTCCACCACACCGTTGCAAGCCGAAACAATGTCCTCTGTGCGATTTTCTGCGCGATGAGCGCGATGAGCGCGGTCGTTAATGACAGCCACGTGGTCGGGCGTAAGCTGCAAGCGGTTAAGTGCAAGGTCGAAGGAAACGCGCCCGTCGGCGTTCGTTGTTTTCATTAACAGCGAAAAGCGCGTTACGGTGAGTTGTCCCATCAAACGCAAACTCAAGAATTTCAGGATTTCTTCTTTGTCCAGAAGCGACGAAAACTCACGGTTGATTTCAAAAAGCGTGGTCAGCAGTTGATTTTTACGCTCCAAAAACGCGCCTGTTTCCCTGAGCGAGCGCATATTGGCGGCATTCACAAGCGCGTTCGCCGTGATACTGCCCACCAACGAAAGGTATTGGCGTTCTTCGTCGGTGTAGGACGTTTTGTCCATTTTTTCGCCAAAGCAGAGCAAAGCCAAACATTGCTCGATGCCACTGTGCGTTTCCACTGGCACAGAAACAAGATTTGAAGCGCGTTGGAGGGTGGTTGAAGCATTTGCCACCGAACGAATCCCATGCGTCATGACCGGCTGAACTATGCGCACACGCGAGGCAGCCAGCGTAGGCTCTGTATGAACGTTCTGCAACACAGCACCGCAGTCGAGAACAAACGGCTCGTTAGGCATGGATAGACCTTTGCTGGCAGCACAATACCAGTAGAGACGAGCTTCATGCGCTGCGCTTTGCTCATTGACCACATCAGTAGCGCAAGGCACAAGTGCACAGGCTTTCAACGTGCGAAGTTTGCCCATGACGCTCAGCAGCGCGGTATTGAGGATAAACTGTTCTTCGTCGGAGGCATTCAGCGCGGCACTCAGGTCAATCAACGACTGCAAATTGATAAGATTGGACGAGGCATTTGGCGCAGGCGAGAATGCCGCGGATACAAGCGGCGTTGAGGAATTCACAAATGATTCTCCCCAAAAAAACTGGTTCAAAGGTGATTACAAGTCAAAAGCAATCCCTGTGTTGTGCTTCTTCAACACGGAGAAGAAGGCTTGCTGCGTTGCGTTCTCATTGCTGGCATCAAATCCCTCACACGTCCATCAGCTAAAATTTGAAGCCAATGTTGCACGTCAGAAAAATGCCACCAAAATCCCGAATAGGCGGAATTGCCGTCGTGGCACTATTCATGCTTTCCAGACCTTCGCCGCCGAAAGGAATAGTATAGTAGCGCAGTGCAAGGTTGCTCACTGCCCCGCCAAGCCCCGGCACACTCAGCCCAACACCAACAAACCCACCAAACCGCCCATAGAGCGTAGCTTGGTGAAATGATGCGATAAATTCATAGAACACATCGTCCCGCAGATACGGCGTAGCAATAATCAGTGCCGTACCCAAGCCTGCTTGGATGAACGGACGCACGGCATCAAAAACTTCAACGTCATTGAGGCGATACTGCGCTCCAATAGTTATTGGAGCAACAAACAGCCGGTTGAGTTTTCCCGGCACCACGTAGCGTTGCAGACGATAATCTGCCACCTCAAGTTCATCAGAATTTTGCCTGTACGACATCAGCACATCGGCACACAACACCCATGTAGGCGAGAGTTCACGCTGATAAAATCCGCCAAACCCAAAGCCATTACTCGACACAACACCGTTTACCCCCAAACCGTTTGGCTTGCGCCGCACAGGTTCAACATTATCAAAGAACGGACGCGGCGGCAAAAAGATGATAAGTGTGTCGCCCACCACGCGCACACGTTCTTGTACTTGAGGCACAGAGGCTTTCAATAACGGCACAGAGTCCGGTGCAAGACGCGAAACATTTGGTGTGTTTGGCGTATTCTGCGCCAAACGGATGCTCTGCGCTTGAACGTTCGTTACACTGAGACAATCAACAGCAAACACTACTACCATCCACGCAGTCAGCACACCTATCGAAGAGTTGGCTCTGGTTGTGTTCATCATGTTGGCACCTCAAATGGACAATCCCTAAAAACGGATGATTTTTGGAGGGTTACAGCCTTGTGCGGGACACGGTATATCTGCCTTCATCGCTTCTTACGGAACATTCCACTCCATAAATTAGCAATTCCTCTGCTTGAACGCAATGGCCTTGCGGGATTCTGACGATTTTTTATGGCGACATCAACCCCGGAAAATGGTACTCAATGGTGCCCTCATCAGTTAGTTCCATACGGCAAATACCTTTGTTGGCAAGCGTTTGCAGAGCAGTTTCAGATTCGCCATAGTTCAAGTGTGTTTCAGTAGCCACTAACGCTGTCGTTACCACACCACCGTGCCGTTGTGCAGTTTGCAGGATGGCTTTTTCCGACGACACCACGCTTTGGTGCTGGGCTTCCTCGAATTCTTTTTGGGAATAGACAACCGTTCCAGCTATAAAGTCATGCAAGGCTTGCTTTTTTCCAGTGAACAGTGCCGTAAGAAATCCTATACCACTGGTCAACATGGTTGAAACACCCATTTTTGCAAGCAACCGTGCAAACGCTCTTGAGGGAGAAATGCGGTTGCCTTGAAGGTCGGTTACTATCAAGCCCATAGCACGTTTACCGGGTGTGGCTTGCCATGCAGAGCTCTCGAAATAGACTGGATACCCAATGCCTGTGGCTAAAATCGCTATGGACACGAGCATACCGCCGTCCAAAAACACTCCCGTAAAGCCCGATACAATGCCAGCAACAGAAATCTGTGCAGCCCAATCTATCATTGTTGCGGCAAGCCGTTTTCCAAAATCTCCGTAGATGGAATGCACCTGAACGGCGGGATGCACAGCAGCGACCACAGAACGTGGCACGGCATGAGCAGTATCAACAGGTTTTGCAGGCTGCACCGCAGGTGTACTTGCTGCTGGTGCTGGCACGCTTGAGGGCTGATGTGTTGCAGAATGATACCGTTGCTGTGCTTCTGCTAAACACTGTGCAGCATATTGTTGGGCTTCTTGGGCAGAAGCACACTCGACAGTTGTGGCGATGCCTTGCGTACCAACGGCACCTGTGCGCGTGACGACTTCTGCACCATGGACAACCAGCTCAAAAAAATGCGTTACGCCGCCTTGAGTGTATTCAAAGTATGTTCGTTGTTTTGCCATGGTCTTGGCTTGAATTTGTGGCTTGGATGCAAGGTGTGGGCGGATTGCCCTTGTTAGAAAAGCGTTTGAAACATCTAAGGAATGGTTCACACAAAGACCACAAAGCCAAGATTATCAGGTTGTTTGTGTCCTTTGTGTTCTTTGCGTTCTTTCTTCGCGCTCTTTGTGTGAACTTGCGAATCTATGGAACAATCTGACTCATCTTCAGACTCTTGCTTGGATTACCCTTCATTGAAAGTTTCTTGTGCAATGGGTGTTGTGCAAATTCGGAAAAATCTCGGCAAAATCATAATACCCCGTTTTACCGCGAATCCATTGTGCTGCTCTGAGCGCACCAGCAGCAAAACCGCTACGATTGCGGGCGCGGTGCGTGAGTTCAAGAGTATCGGCAGCAGAATCGAGGTACAGCGTGTGTGTGCCGGGAATTTCGCCCACGCGCGTTGAACTGGTGTGCAGCGCGTGGTTGTCCATCTTGCCGTGTACTGGTTCGCCCAACACGCTTGTTTTACGAGAGATTGCGTGCGTCAGCACATCTGCCAGTGCAAGCGCGGTGCCGCTTGGGGAATCCTGCTTGCGGCGGTGGTGCAATTCATGTAGTGCAACGTCGTATTCGTCATAATGCTCTACAAGAGCAGCAGCCGTGCGGACAATCTGCATGAACATTTGCATTCCTACCGAAAAATTCGCCCCCCACACTACTCCTATTCCCAATTCACGAACAATGCGCTCAACCTCGTCTTTGTAAGCCGTCCAGCCTGTGGTGCCAAGCACAAGATTGATGCTGGCTTGCGCTATAACGCGCAGATTCTCGACCACCAGCACGGGTTTGGAAAAATCAATTGCCACATCGACATCAGCAAGTTCTGCCAACACTGCATCGGTGGCTTGCAAAGGGTGTTTAGAGTGGTAGATTGCCTGCACAGTGCATCCGTACTGGCTTGCAAGCCGTTCTACTTCTTGACCCATAGAACCATAGCCCACAAGGGCAACCTTGAGTATCGGCGGCGCAGAAGACGTAAAATCAGCACTCATCGCTCCCCCACGCCTTTGTAGTTTTCTGGGTCAAAATCGGCAATGTCTATTTTGCCAAAATCTTTCGGCGGCGTGAACCTTTTCTCTTCGGCGCGGTCAAGCTCTGCTGTGTCTAAGGATTCTTCTTCCGCCAAAACTAACTGCCAAGTATTGTCCCGGCGGGAATAGTTAAACTTGAACATATACGCCCAACGAGATCTACTACCGCCCGAAAGACGCACCGAGAACGTTTTGGTAGCAGCAGTCAGACTTTCAAATGGGTCGCCCATCATTCCTCCGCATGTAGAGCAAAACACGATATTGTTATTGGTTTTGACCACGCTCAGCGTGCCGTCAGCAAGCCGAATTGCTATTTTGAGCGGGCGTTGCCCTTTTTCAATCGGCGGGTCGGTGGATTTGCGCGGTTGTTTTTCCAGCACAAACACGTAGTCGCTCCTGCCGTCGCCATTCAAATCAGCAGCCTGATACGCAATGAGTTTCGTTGCAGGCTCAATAAACGGGCGCAAGTCCTTTGGAATGCTTTTGGGCGTATCAAACTGCTGCGCAACTGCTGTGAAGGTTGTGCAACTAAGGCAGAGGCAGACCACACGAGCAAGACCTACTATGCTGAATGGTTGGTTATTCCTGTTCTGCGTTATATTGTGTGTCCTGTTCTGTGTCATAGCGCATAGTCAGCTTGTGTTCGACAACGAGTGATTGCGGACCGTAAAATACAACAAACGCAGGACATATCCTTTCGATTTCCTGCGTTTGTCTGCGTGATACATCTCTCGCTTATCGCCGACGCGGTAAGTGGTTACGTGGTGTTCTCATTGTGGCTCGATGTTTGTGTTTGGTGTTCTTTTCGGTTATTACTCCACAAGCATCATTGTAACGCTAAACCGTTGAAACGGCGTGCTGACCACAAACAGATACGCGCCTCGTGGCAGTCGTTCGCCCGAAGCGGTTTCCCCGCGCCAAACGAAGCGTAGCTGATTGCCGGAAAGCCCATTATTGGCAAAGGTTTTCACTTTTTGCCCTAAGGCATTGTAGACCTCAAACGATGCGCTGCTGAGGTCAAAGCCTTCGGGCAGTGTAACGGTAATCGTCGCTTCTGCGCTCAAAGGATTGGGCGACACATCAAACAGTACGCCCGCCGCTGCCGCAGGCTTGGCTTGCACCGAAACCACCGCAGGATTCCCACCGCCCATACCGGGCGCAGGGAGTACGACAGATGCTTCTCGTGCGGCAGGTGCTGAGGTACTGACAGGGTCTCCCGTTCCCACAAAGCGCAGTGTATCGCTGGTTTCCAATGCTAAAAAGGCGGTGTACTGCGATAACACACGGTTTTCGATACTTGTAGCAACAATATCGCGGATGATTTGATTGTTGGTTGGAGAAAGCTCCATCGAGCGCACATAATTACCCGCCCAGATGATTTTGTTGCTCACATCACCCGAAGCCATCATGCTTTGCGGCACCTCAATCGTCCGAGAAAAGGGCGTGGAACGTATCACGCCAGAGAATTGAATCACAAACGGCGGTGTGCCGCGAAATTTACCCACTTGAACGACGGTGCCACCCGCGAGCGCAGATTGCTGATGAGAAGCCAGATTGCCCGATGTATATCTGCCAAAACAGAAGCCATTTCTGAGTGTGGTGTGCATGTCAAACAGCGTCAGTACGCCGCCAAGCGCACCAAACACTTCGTTCATCATGCTTGCAAAGGTTTTGCCACTGCGCACATTGGCATAGTACCCTCCCGTCAGTCGCGTGAGATTCACGTAAAAATACTCGTTGCCGTAATAACTCGTGTTGTTAATGTGCTGCCACGAAGCATTTTGACTGGTAAAGTCCGCCACGTTGCACTGGGGCAACGGACTAAACAGTGCCTGCAAGTCGCGCAAAAGCTGATTTGCTGTGGCGTTCGTTCCTGCTTGGTCGGAGTTCGCTATCAGCAGTAATGTTCCGTCAGGTGGCACGCCAGCGCGGCTGCGCGAGCGAATAAACTCCATGCCATTAGCCAGCAGCGCGGGCAGATTGCTGTACGCAGCTATCGTCATGCCGTCAAGCGCGGCAAAGACGCGCTCCACTGTTGCTGAATCGGCAGGAAGCCACGTTGGACTGTGCCGTTTGATAGCAAGTTGCGAAAAAATGAGATTAAACGAATCTCGTGCGCTGAACTGATTGCGAATCATGTCTTTCGTCGTTTTGAGCAGTTCTTCACGAGAAATGGTTGTTTTTCCTGCGTCGTAGTCAAATAACACGGCAACTTTTTTCGGTGCGCTTGCGTCTAACGCCTGCGATGGTCGAAACGCAAGTTGATAATATCCGTCGGCACTGTCAGCAAACACGTTGAGGTACACACCATTGGTGGTTGGCGGCGCGTCCACAGCGAGCGTTAGCGCGGAACTTGCCGAAATTGTTCGGCTGTCTATCACAAGTGTTTGAATATCGTTTGCAGCATTGCGGTCGCGCACAGGTGCGGAAAAGCGCAGCGCAGCGTTTTCAAGAATGCGAGGGTTGTTCCATGCTTGATTGGGGAAATAGTTGAGACGCAAGGCAGGCACTTGGCTGGAAGCTCGCAATATGCCTGTGGGAATGACCACTGTGGCAGCATTTGCGCTCCAATCTACGGGCATCAGAGCGGTAATGCGGACTTTGCGCGGCATATTGCCGGGCATAGGAAAAATACTGAGCGAATAATTGCCCTGACCATTTTTGACAAGCAACGAGGGGTCGCGGCGGCGGCGCACAATGTTTTCGTAAATCGTCGAAGCCGTCCACCTGTCCATGATTTGTGCCCGCACAACCGTAGAATCATCCAACCAAAGCCACGAATCGGTAATGATTGCTTCTTGAGGCAGAGAAAAATTCGCTTGCACTTCCAGCGTATCGCTGCGCTGCGTGAAGGGACTGCCTTTGGAAGAAAACGTGAGTTCCATCGCGTGTTCCATCATCACGCCTTTAGGACGGATGAATATGTCGGCACGCTCTATTGTACCACGCACCCAACGCCCGCCGGCGCGGGGGTCGCCTATGGAAATCGAGTTGTAATCATAAAACGGCAGTGCAGGGCGAACAGAGGTCTGACTACGAGCGCGCGGCGGCATCACCACCATGACGGCAAAGAGCATAAGCACTCTTGACCACAGGCAAATGCGTTGTTGCAGTGTTCCCCAGCATCTGGTTGTAGGGTATTGATGGCTGTTCATAGTAGGCTCCGAAAAATGTGGATGGAATGTGGCAGCAATATGCAGATATACACAAGAGTTGAACGAACAATAAGCAAGGTGTACTACCCGTAAGAGCATGTTGGAGAAAAAAAGTCACACAATCGCCTCCGCCAAGAAACAAAGGCTACCGGCTTGTTTCATCACTTGTAGGTATAGGACTTTCGCAACGAAGCGATTTTTAGTCAAGGATTGCAGCCCCTTGTTACTACGTCATTATTTCACAAGGGCTTAAGACCATTGCGGAATATGTGCGGAATATGTCGGCATACATTTGCGAGTGCTTTCCATATTCTTCTTCTTGTACACGTTGTGCTGCTTGCTTATGTTTGCTTGCGTTCACGCTTTACTTACCACCATCTTAGTACTGTCTTGGTACTGTATTCATCTCACTATGCACACAACAACATTGATTGGTGTATCCAAAGCCTCTGGCAATCCCAATTACGCACGGTATATCCACTGGATAGAAGCCGCCGCTCAAGCCTCAGGTATGGATGTCGAATGCCGTGATTTAAGCACACTGCCCAGCGTGGAAGCCGCAGTGGAGGTTCTTGCACAATGCTCAGGATTGTTGCTCACAGGCGGACCTGACGTAGAACCCTCGCGCTACGGCAAAGCCGATGAACTGCACCGTTGCTACACTGATCCCGAACGCGACGCATTGGAGTTTGCGCTCTACCAACAAGCGCAAACGATGAACCTTCCTGTGCTGGGTGTGTGCCGAGGGGCGCAGCTTATCAACGTAGCGCACGGTGGAACGCTCGTAGTGGATATTCCCAACGACACCGAAGCCAACGATGAACATGCACGCATTCACGATGTGGACAGCATGCACCGCATTGCAGTGCTGACGGGGTCGCTGCTGACAAAACTCACGGGAGAAGTCGAAGGCATGGTCAATAGTGCGCACCACCAAGCAGTTGAACGCCTTGGCGAGGGTCTGCGCCTGAGTGCCGTGTCGGCAGATGGCATCAATGAAGGTGTGGAATGGAACGACACAACAAATAAGCCGTTTTTGCTTGGCGTGCAATGGCATCCCGAGCGCATGGACTACGATAATCCATTTTCGTTGCCAATCGCACAGCATTTTGTCTTTGAAGCAGAATCGTATCGCCTACTGATGCGCAGCCCGGACCCAATCTAAGCCAAATAATGGGTTCATGCTTACACATGCCGACACAGCACAAACCCGTTTATTGGCGATCATTTATTATGGTTGTCTTACGCTGGTCATCAATTCTCGCTTCCGGGCATAGACATTCGCTGATAGTCTTTCGGCAAATTGAACACTGCTTCATCTACGGGTTTTTTCTCTACGCTTGTTACTTCCAAGCGGGTAATTTCTTTGCCTGTTTTGTCGCGCTCCGTCATCAGCAAAGGAAAATGCTGTCCTTGTTTGAGAAGTTTGCGCATATTCACCGAGGGAATGAGTCCATCGCCCATTTGCCCTTCGGGAATAAACAACTTGCCAATCTCTGTGCTTGTCCAGAGTTCGACCTCGCCATTAGCATTTTTGTCAATCCATTGCTCGCAATCGTAGCCTGCGATTTTTTGCGTTTTGGCAGTTTTGTTCGGCAGCCGAGCTTCCGGCCCTTTGGGTGCAACCATCTTTTCCATCTGCATATCCATCACCATTTTTTCCTTGTCCATGACCAAATACATCATCTTTTTGGGCGCATCCACGATAATTTTCTGCTGAATTTTGTCGCCCTGTTCATCTGCCATAAAACGATCGCCTTTAATGTAGAGCGTTACGGTAGAATTGATTTTGCTTGCCGAAGAGCCTTTTTTGAAGACCACCACACCTTCAAATGGCGGTGCTTCTACCACAGAAGCAGCGGGTTCAGTGGGTTTTGCTTTTGCATCTTTTTTCTGAGCAACGCTTGGCACTACCGCCACAAGCACACCCAGCACCAGCAATAAGCATAACACCGTCAGGAACTGCAAGAAAGATGCTTTCATCAGGTCTTGTCCTTACAAAAAGTGTAAAAGAAAAAAGAATTTGTGCTGTTACTTGACGTTCGTTCAGGTCAGACAAAGAAGTTGTCTAAAGTTTTAAGCGCAGAGAACGCCGAGGGCGCAGAGAAGCAGGGCAATATCTTGTTCTCCACTCGTCGAACATACTTTTCTCTGCTCATAATTTCTCTGCGTTCTCCGCGCTCTCT
>Ga0272446_1002596_pt1 | contig 24281 bp, 20 predicted proteins | sample YNPCB0061_FD_194587 | JGI IMG/M metagenome (GOLD analysis project Ga0272446, IMG submission 194587) | Hot spring microbial mat communities from Yellowstone National Park, WY, United States - YNP-CB-006-1 | ecosystem: Environmental > Aquatic > Thermal springs > Hot (42-90C) > Sediment | place...
CCAAAATCGGGACGTTGGATAACTTCACCCGCCAACGGGTCTTGGGGGTGACGGAGACGACGAAGTGGTACCGCATACCGTATTTGGGCTGGTTTGCGTGGGTGTTTGCCCCCGCCCTTGAACTGGACAAGGCTTGTGCTGGTTTACGCCGCTATCCGGATGACCAGCCCGCCGAAGAGATTAGCCGCTATCCGGGCCTGACCCCCGCCCCGACGCCGGGCCGTTAGCCGTTCAGAAGGAGGGTGCTTCCATCGCCACGTTGTTGAACCTCCCCGCGTTGGAGATTGCTGCCGACCTGAAGCGGATGCTGGCCCGCCGCCGTCGCCAAAGCGCCCTTTTGATTGGGGTGTTCATCAGCATCCTCATGGTCATCATCTCCGAAATTGGCTTGCTACAGCGGGCCAATTTCTGGTTTAGCGACCTGTTGTATGCCGAAGCACCCCTATCGGGAAACATCGTCATTGTGGGGATCGATGATGTTTCGCTGGCCCGCTATGGCCGTTCCCTGACGACGTGGCCGCGCAGCCTGTACGCCGATCTGGTCAAGACGGTCAGTGAGGCAGGGGCGCGGGTGATCACCTTTGACATCTTGTTCAGCCAGCCCGCCAGAGGGGATACGGCCTTCCAAATGGCGATTGAAGCCGCCCGCCGTAGCGAGGCCCGAACGCGAACGGTGTTGGGGGCGGCCTTGCCGGAAACGGGCAACGGGGAATTTCTGCGGCCAACGGCGGCCCTTGCCGATGCCGCCGACTACATCGGTCACACCAACGTCAGCCTAGACGCCGATAGCGCCATCCGCCGATTCACGCCCTTCAAGCAATTTGGGCAAGAACGGGTTCCCGCCCTCAGCACGGCGACCCTGCTCGCCTATTTACGCATCCCCGCCAGCGCCGTTGATCAGGTTGTGCAAGGGCCGAACGATGGCACGCTCATCCTCGCCCAGAAACGGATTCCCCTCGACGACAACGATGAAGCCCTGATCAACTTTGCGGGGCCGACGGGGACTTTTCCAGTTGTGTCGTTTCATAATGTGCTAAGCGGCCTGATCCCGCCGGAGACGTTTGCGGGGAAGATTGTGTTGGTCGGGGTGTACGGATCGGCGGGGGATACGGATCGGTACTTCGTCCCCCTCTCCCGCCGTGGGGAGCCGATGTCCGGCGTCGAAATCCACGCGAACGCCGTCGAAATGCTGATCGAAAATCGGTTCCTGAGGCCCGCTCACAGCCTGATCACGGCGGCTTCGATCATCGGGATCACGTTTCTGGGGGTGTTCCTGTTCACGGCGGGTTCATGGCCGCTCGCAGTGATAAGCTACATGGGCCTGCTGGGGGGCGGCTTTTTGCTGGCTTCGGCGGCCTTCAGCCTGATCGGGCTAGTTGTGAACCTGTTCTACCCGTTGGTGGCGCTCAGCATCGCGTTCCTTGGTACGGTAGGGCTATGTGCCACCAGCGAAGTTCGGCTCCGGCTGAACTTCCAACGCCTGCTAAATGCCCTTTCCGCCCTGATGACGGGCCAACAAAACCCCGATGAAGTCTTGCGGCGGGCGGGTGAGGCCCTGATCAGCCAGTTCGGGTTTAGCCGAATCTACCTATGGCGCTGGACGCCGAGCGAACCGACCCTCAACCTCCGCTACCGGAGTGCAGGCACGCCCCCCCCCACCCCCGATCACCTCCGCTTGGCGGAATCCGTAGCGAAAAGCCACCAATTGGCAGTTCACGGCCAATGGGTGGCCGCCCCCCTCATCTCCGAACGCCAGTTGTATGGGGTGTTGTTGGCCGAAGAAGGGCCGCTCCGTCTGGAAGAACGGATGGCCATCCTGACGATGTTCGCCGAACGGTTGGCCCCCGCTTACGCCAATGCCTCGCTGTACCGGGCCATGCAAGAACTAGACAGCCTAAAGACCCAAATGCTCCGCATGGCCTCCCACGACCTGCGCAACCCGTTGATGCTGATCATCGGCTACACCGACATCCTCGAGCTTTCCGCCACGCCCGACCAACAAGAGATGATCAACATCATTCGGAACGCTACAGAGCGCATGTTGGCGATCATTCAGGATGTGCTGGATATTGAGCAGGTGCGCAGCGGTAAATTTGAGATGGCCCCCTTCGGCTTTGATGAGATGGTGGCGGCCCTCGCCCTCGAATACGAAGTCCATGCGCAACAGGCCAACCATACTTTCGTCGTGGAAATGCCTAGCGGGGAAATCTGGGTGAACGGGAACCGAGCGCAACTGCGCGAGGCCGTGAGCAACCTGCTCAGCAATGCCATAAAGTATACGCCGCCGGGCGGCACAATTACCCTCCGATTAGTAGCTAAAGATGGGCGGGCCATCCTGAGTGTGACTGACACAGGCTACGGCATTCCGCCAGAGGGCCAAAAGAGCCTCTTCCAGCCGTTCTACCGCGTGAAATCGGCAGAGACGGCGGACATCCCCGGCACGGGCTTGGGCCTGAGTCTGGTGAAGGCCGTTGTAGAGGCGCACGGCGGGCGTATCTTCTTAGAGACCGCCGTCGGGAAGGGCAGTACCTTCACCATCGACCTCCCCCTGATCAGCGAGAAGGCCTAGCCGGGCGCTTGCGCCGCCAAAACCCAGTCTCCTCGTACCATTGCAGGGTTCGGCGCACCCCCTCTCGGAACGGAATCGGGTTGAAGCCGAGTTCGCGGCGGGCCTTTTCGCTACTGACGCGCCAATTATTGAAGACGTAGGAGCGCAGGTTGATCGGGTAATATGGCTCGACGCGGGTGTACTCGCTGAGGGCCGTCCACAAGTAGGCGAGAGCGATCATCATCCAGCCGGGGACGTTCAGGCGGAAGTAGGGCAGGCCCGCTTCCTCGCTGATGATGCGGTTGGCCTCCCAATGGGTGAACGTCTCGCCGCACAGGTTATAAATTTCCCCTGAACGGCCCCGCTCCAACGCGCTCAGAACACCTGCCGCGACATCGCCCGTGTACACCGGAAACGTCACTAGCCGCCCGCTGTTGACCTGAATCCGGATGCCTTTGATGGCATCTTCGATGAAGAGGCGGTTGAAAGCGTAATGGCTGTGCGGGCCGTAGAATGCGCCGGGCCGCAAAATCACGACGGGGAGGCCATGTTCGCGGTGGTACTTCAGGGCGCGGGTTTCGCCTTCGAGCTTGCTGCGTTGGTAGGGGTCGGCGGGTCGGGTCGGGTGGGTTTCGTCGACCCAGCGGCCCGGCAACGGGTTGCCAACTACCACCACCGTCGAGATGTGCACGTACTTTTCAACGTGGGCGGCAAGGGCGGCCTGCATGACGTTTTCCGCCCCTTGTACGTTGGTCTGCTCGAAGCGCTCTCGCTGGCCCCAAAATTTGAACAGGCCCGCCGCGTGGACGACGTAGCGGCAGCCCTCGGCAGCGCGGCGCATCAGGTCGGCATCGGTGACGTCGCCTTGCACCACCTCTACACCAAGTGGGGCCAGCCAAGCGTGCTGATCTGGGCGGCGGGTCAGGGCGCGGACGTGGAATCCCGATTCGACGAGCAGCGGCAACAGGGCACGCCCAAGATGGCCCGTCCCGCCGGTGACAAAAATACGATCTGATGGGGTAGTCGTCGGCTGCGGTGTCGTCATAGGGGAAGTGTCCCAGAAGCGTCCCAAAAGTATTTTTTGCACATCAGCAGGAGTGTACCCCAAAGTCCTTTACTGCGCCCCTTACCTTTGCATGACAAAGGAACGATAGGCATCTCAACTTTATAACGTCTTTCTAACTAGGACTAAACTCCCATCTATTGCAGGGCGGAATCCGATAGACTATACATACGGAGCGTTCAACGGCCTACCGGAGCATCCTGATTATGAAAACCTCTCGGCTGCTTGAGGGAACTTGTCAGGCAGCAGTCACCATTGTGCCGTGTGCTTTGGCATGGCTCTTCAGCATTGAAAACGATACCCTCCACAGCCGAGCCATTGCTACCGAAAAAGGGCAGAGCGCAGCGGAGGTCTTTCTGTGGCGGTTTGTCGGCAACGCCCCCGAACACCCATCGCTCCCCCTTGACCCCGCCGATAACCCGATTGCCGCCGCTGCCCTGACCCTGAAACCGGCGGTCAACGTCACCGTGCAGGCCCTCCGCGCCGCTACGGGCGGCCAAGCCCTGATCCGTGCGCTGAATACGCTCCGGCTGGCGCATGTGCATTTCTTGCCGTTGCTCATCGATGAAAGATTGGTCGGCGTGTTGGTCTTGGCAAGCGAGGCCCCGCACGACCTGAACGCCCCCCGCGCCCGCCAAATCCTCGCCGCTACGATGGATCAGGCGGCGACGGCAGTAGATAACCTCCAGTTAATGGGCGAATTGGCCGCCCGTGATGAAAAGATGCGGGCCGATCAGGCCTTCCTGAAAATGGTTATGGACACGATGGCCGACGCCCTGATCGTGACCAACGAATCCGCTCAGGTTCAGTTCGTCAATAACCGCCTCTTGCTCATGACGGGCTACACCCGCGAAGAAATTTACCAGCAGAGCGTCGGCCTGTTATTCCACCCTGAAGGGCGGGATCGGTTGGTCGAGGGGGTGCGGCGCGGCGGGCGTGGAACTGTCGGTTTTAGCCAGCGCCTCCTCACGAAAGACGGCCAAACCATCCCCGTGCTGATGTCGCGGGCGACGGCCCCCGCTACCGACCTGCCCGGCGAAAACACAATCCTCGTCCTGAGCGACTTGACCGAGCAGAAGAAACGCGAAAACGCCCTCGAACTACAAGGCAAGCGTCTGCGGGCGCTCAGCCAAGCGGGGACAGCCCTCAACCGCGTCTTCGCCACCGACGCCGTGATCGAGACGCTCGTCAGTGCCACCCGCGATCTGCTGGGCTACATTCGGACGACGCTGTTCCTCGCGGCGGACGTGCAGCGCGATATGTTCTACATCATCACCGACGAGTCGATTGGCCAACACCACCTGCGCGAGACGATGGTGCGGCTCGGCGGAAGCTTGGCGGGCCGCGCCGCCCGCGAACGCCGCTCGCAAACGGCCTCGTCGCCCGGCGCGGCAGATTTCGCCGTGCCCGCCTTCAGCCCAATGCCCGGCGTGACGGTGGCGACTGTGCCCCTCGTCGCCGCTGAACACCTGATCGGCGTGTTGGAAGTCGTCAGCGACCCGAAGATGGGCATCAGCCGCGACGAAATTGAGATTTTGGAGAACCTCGCGGCGACGGCCTCTGCCGCCTTTGAGAAGGCCCGCCTGTACGAAGAAGCGCAGCAGCACGTCCGCGACCTGAGCGTGTTGTTAGAAGCGAGCGCGGCGGTCTCTTCCACCCTCGACATGAGCAGCGCCCTCAATTTGGTGATGCGGCGGCTGCGAGAGGCTATCAACGCTGCCCGGTGTTCGATCTACACATGGGATCGGGGCGAGAATCGGTTAGTGCCGTTAGCCGAAGCCGCCGACGCCTATTGGCCGCCCGAATCCGGGCCGGAACGGGGGGCAGCCAACCGGTTGTTAGCGCTCCGCCGTGCCGATGAGGTCGTCTATATCCAGCGCAACGATCCGCGCCTGCCCGCCGAAAGCCATGCCGAAATGACGCGGTTGGGCATGAACAGCGCCATCGTCGGCAGGGTGCAGTTCAACCACACCGTCAACGGCATGGTTGAACTGTACACGGCAGAAGGCGGGGAACCCTTCGGGGCCGAACAGGCCACTGCCGTCCAGCAAGTGCTGAACGAATGGGGCCGTCAGGTCGGGGCGACGGGCACGCTGGACTGGCGCGAGCAAGGCCGTCTTACCCAGCTGTGCTACCGCCTGATCGAGGCCAGCTGGGCCACATGGGTCATCCTCTCTGCCTACGGGTCGGACGGGAAGGCCGTACACGCGATGCGCGAAATGGGCTTCACCATTTTTAATAACGGGGAGGCCGCCGCCCTTGACCTGAAAGACTTCCCAACGATGGCGAGCAGCCTCAACGAGGGTGCGCCTGTCACGCTGAATTTTAGCGGGCTGGCAAACGACCCCAACGAACAAAGCCGCATGGTCGAACTTGGGGCGTATTCTGGCTTGGTCACGCCGCTGTTGGTGCACGGCGAAGCCACCGGCTTGGTCAAGCTGATGGACGCCCCGCCGAATCGCGTCTTTGATGTCGGGCAAATCTCGCTGTGTCAGGGAATTGCGAACGTATTGGCGAGCGCCCTTGAAAACGCCAACCTGTACCAATCGCTACACCGCCGGGCAGAGGCGCTGGAGAACGCCTATAACGCGCTACGCTATGCCGAGCGCACCAAAGATAACCTGCTGCAATCGCTCTCCCACGAACTTAAGACCCCCCTCCACAAGATTATCTTGCAGGCCGGCTTGTTGGCCGATGAGGCCTTTGGCGCAGTCACGCCGGAACAGCGGGAGATGCTTCAACACCTGCTGAATTGGGCTGACAGCCTGAGCGACATGGTCAATGACATTATGTTGGTGCAATCGCTCAGCACCCCCCATATGACGTTCAGCGGTGTTCGCGTAGACATCCTGCTCTCAGAGGCGGTGGAGAAGGCCCGCGCCCGCGCCGAACTCGCCCAGATCGCGCTTGAAATCGACGTGCCGCCCGATCTGGTACGTGCCCGCGCCGATGGAACGTACCTGAGCATCGTCTTTGAGCACCTGATCGACAACGCCATCAAGTTCAGCCCGAACGGGGGCTATATAGGCGTCCGGGCGTGGGCGGCAGACGATGAGAGCAGCGTCACGATCTGCATCGAGGATCGCGGGATCGGCATCCCCGAAGACGAGTTTGCCCGCATCTTCGAGAAGGGCTATCAGGTGGATGCCAGCCTCACCCGCCAGTTTAGCGGGATCGGGATGGGGTTGGCCATTGCGCGGCAGATCGTTGAGGCGCACGGCGGGCGAATCTGGGTAGAAAGTACCGTCGGGGTAGGCAGCAACTTCTACGTTAGCTTACCGACGTGGGTATAACGTGGGTATCGCGCAAGTCGCCTTGCTATAATCGTGTTGAGGACGGTTTCAACGCAAATAAACCCTAAGAGCAACCCATGAACAACTTCCTAGACATCCTTGGCGCTATCCTGAACACCGCCTATATCTTGTTCAACATCTTGCTGGGCCTGTGGGCCGCCCTGAACGCCGCCCGCGGGCAAGGGCTGGATGGGAACTTCTTCGGGGCCATGTGGCTGTGCACCCTGATCCCGGTAGCGGGCCTCGTGGTCTGGCTGCTGCGGAGCCTTGCGGGGGAAAACCTGCGCTGGGTGTATGTGCTATATTTGGCCTTTTTCATCGTGGTGCTGCCGGGCACATTCGCCATCCTGCGCGGGCGGGATGACCGGGTCGCGGCAGCCATCTTCGCAGGGGTGGCGATCTTTGCAGCGCTCTCGGCCATCTCTGCCTCTGACCCGGCCCGGATGGTGATCGTCACCCCACCCGGCGGCCTCCCGACCCCGACCCCGCCGCCGCCTACCCCTGCCAGTTGAGCAGGAGCCGTTATCCGAAGCATTGCAAAAGTTGAGGCTATTCAACGTTATGAACTCTATCTTGGTTGTGGACGACGAAATCGACACCTTACATCTTCTGGCGATGATGTTGGAGTTGAGCGGGATGCGCCCCGTCACGACGGCCTACGCCGTCGATGCCATTCCGCTTGCGGAAACGGAGCGCGTGTCGTGCGCTTTGGTCGACATCATGATGCCACAGATAGATGGCTTCACCCTGTGCAAGATGATGCGCCTGCACCCCGCCACAATGGACCTGCCCATCATCTTCATCACCGCCTACACCGCCCGTGACCTACACGAACGCAGCCAAGAAGCAGGGGCAGATTTGGTCTTGCCAAAACCGCTTGGCATGGATAGCCTGATCCGCAATATTGAACGCGCCATTCAAACGCGGGCGATGAATGCCTCCCTCAACCAAATAGGAAAATAGAGCCACGTGACCCCTACAACGATTGTTGTCCTTGAAGGCGACCAGACCGGCCAAGAACTGCTGGAAGAAGCCCTGCGCGTCATCGCTCCGGCAGTCATCCGGCAAGAACTCAACTTGATCCGTTTTGACCTTTCATTGGAAAACCGCCGCAAGACCCAAAACAAGATCGTCCATGAGGCGGCGGAATCGCTCTTGCAGCATGGTCTGGGCATTAAAGCCGCCACCATCACGCCGGAGGCCAAAGGCGATGTCGGCAGCCCGAACGCCCTGCTCCGGGAGGCCATTCGGGGGGAAGTGATCCTCCGCACCGGACGGCGCATCCCCGGCGTGCGGCCTTACGTTGGCGTCTACGCCCCGATCAGCGTGGTGCGGATGGCCGTCGATGACGCCTACAACGCCAAAGAATGGCGCGAGGGCGAGGGCTTGGACGAACGCGCCTACCGTACCGAAAAGCTCTCCCGCCGGACGTGCCGCGCCGTCGCCGAGTATGCCTTCCGGTATGCGGGCAAGGTCGGGGCGAAGGTCTTCGGCGGGCCAAAATACACCGTCAGCCCAACCTATGAGGGCATGTTCAAGGAAGAACTGGATGCTGCTGCGGCCCGCCATCCAAACGTGCGCTACGACCCGCAACTGATCGACGCCACCTATGCCCTACTGCTAGACACCACTGGGGAGCCGCTCGTGATCCCCACCTTGAACCGCGATGGGGACTTGCTCTCCGACCTCGTAATCAAGATGTTTGGCTCCATCGCGGGCGCGGAATCGCAAATCCTCAGCTTCAACGAAGATTTGAGCGTGCGTTGTGTGGTCACAGAGGCCCCGCACGGCACGGCCCCCAGCTTGCAGGGGAAGAATGTCGCTAACCCGATGGCGATGATCCTCGCGGCGGCGGCCCTCCTCAGCTACGTTGAAGCGCCGACGATGCAGCGGGCCAGCCGCGCCATTTACGAATCGACGCTCGAGGCGGTGCATCAGGGCGTTAAGACGGCGGATTTGGGCGGGCACGCCAGCACCTCCGAATTTACCGACGAGGTCATCCGCCGCGTGAGTAGCAAGCTCGAGGTGTGGGAGTCGTTGCGCTAGGCGCATCCCTGCCGCCTCGTGCAAGGTTGGCCTATGCCTCCCACCATTCATCCCGCCCTTGCCAACCCGCCCCTTGCCCTGCGAGGGACGGTTTCGGCCTTGCGCCTGTTGGCGACGGCGGCGGAGCGGTCTGGGGGGCTGGTCGAATCGCTGTACATTGTGGGCGGCTTCGTGCGGGATGTGTTGCTCGGCCACCCGACCCTTGATTTTGATATGGTCGTCGTTGGGAAAACGATGGCCTTCGCCAACTCCCTGAGCCAAGAATTGGGCGGACGGGTCACGACGCACCCGTCCTTCGGGACGGCTACGTGGTACCCCCCCCCCAACCAAGCATGGCTCCCCCCGCAAATCGACTTCGCCACCACCCGCATCGAGACGTATAGCGCCCCCGCCGCCCTGCCTACCGTCAAGTTGGTGCGCGGCCCAGATGCCCTGTTCCGAGACACCTTCCGGCGCGATTTCACCATTAACGCGATGGCCTTCCGGCTGTATCCGCCCCCCTTCGGCCTGCTGATCGACCCGCGCGGCGGGCGCGAAGACCTCCGGCGCGGCCTGATCCAAGTCATGCACAGCCGCAGCTTCATCGACGACCCCACCCGCATCTTTCGGGCGGCCCGATTCGCGGTGCGCCTCAACTTCCAGATCAGCCCCGCCACCCTCGCCCTGATCCCGTCGGCCCTTCAGTATGTGCCTGCCTTGAGCGGCGAGCGAATCCGCCACGAATTTGACCTGATCTTCACCGAAGCCGACCCCGCCGCCATCCTCAACCGCCTTTCAGAATGGAGGGTATTGGATCAAATTGGCTTAATGTTTGATGAGAAAAAAGCCCGCGCCCTACGTTGGGTACAAGCGTGGCTTAAACGGCCTGTGTGGGCCGTCCGGGAGCCGATCTCGCGGGAGGCAGTGGGCTGGATTCTGCTGACGGCAGGTCAGCCCGACCCCCTCAAGATGGTGGCCCGCTTCAGCCTGAGTAAGTTGGCGGCGGTGGGCTTGGCAGAAGCGGCCCGTTTCCCCGCGATTACGGCAGCTTTGGCGGCAGCTGACCGCCCCAGTGCTGTCGATCTGGCCTTGCGGGGCCTCTCCGATGAGGCCTTGCTCGCCCTGTGGGCCACCCTGCCAGACCCCGCGCAGCGCGATCAGGTTGCCGCCTATGCGGATCGCTATCGCCACCAGCACCCCACCCTCGACGGAAACTTTTTGCGGGCATTGGGGTTGAAGCCCGGCCCGCTTTTCGGTAAACTGCTCACCCAACTGCGGGAGGCGTTGCTGAATGGCGAAGTGGTTACGCCGGATGATGAAGCAGCATGGCTCCGAGCGCGGGTGGAAAACGAATCAGGCGAAGCAAGAAAAGATGACCGCAACTGATCGACCAACCCTCAAACTCCAGATGGAAGTCACTTTCCGCTACGCTATTCCGAGCGACCTGCCTAAGCTGGAATGGTACGGGCAGTACACGCACTTCCGGCGCGTCTTTCAAAAGACGTATGAAGAACAAGAGGCCGGGTATCGGTTAATGTTGTTGGCTGTGACGAACAACTGGCCCATCGGGCAGATGTTCATCCAACTGGCAAACTTCGATGATCCCTTCGTGGATATGCGCCGACGGGGGTACTTTTACAGCTTCCGCGTCATGGATGCCTTTCAAGGACGGGGGCTAGGCTCTGCCTTGTTGGAAGAGGCCATCCGGGTGTTGGCAGAACGGCGGTACGATACGGTCAGTATTGCGGCGGCCAAAGATAACCCCGGCGCCAAGCGGCTGTACGAACGGCACGGCTTCAGGGTCGTTGCCGAAGACCCCGGACGGTGGCACTACGTCGACCATGAGGGGCGCACCCATTACGTCTCCGAGCCGTGTTACATCCTAGAGCGCGAGGTGAGCTAGCCTTCCTGCTGAAATCGAGCACCCGTCGCACAAGTATCGGCGAAAGTGTTGGCAAAATTTGGGGAATAGCGGATATTCCCTTACTTAACACTCAACGTAACTGGAGATCATTTTACGACCCTATGAAATTTCTACGTGGCGAAGTAAGCAAGCCTGAAATCCGTGTGCAACGCTGGCGCGGGGGCAGCCACCCGACGCACCAAGCCATCAGCACCCAGCTGCAGAAAGAGGGCATCACCCCTTACACGTGGACGCAGGGGCCAAATTTCCGGTTCCCCCTTCGCAGTCAGGGCTATGATAAAGTGCTGTACGTCGTCGAAGGGACGCTTGAGGTCATCTTGCCGGATAGCGATCAGCGCATTGTCCTCCGGCCCGGTGACCGACTGGAGTTGCCGCGTGCTGCCCGCCATGCCGCCATCGTTGGGCGGGCGGGGGTCAAGTGCATCGAGGGTGAGCGCCGCACGCCGCTGTCTTAGCCTTTAGCCTTCAATCACCTGAGGCCGTCAGTGGGCCGTCAGCTTGTTCAGGCAAGGGGGGGAAGTTGCCATGTCGGATCGGCCCTCGTTAGAAGTAGAAAACGACCTTCCCCCGCCGGAAGGACGGCGGGCGGGGTTGCTGCTCAACGGCCCCGCCCTGATCGGGGTCGTCGCCCTGATCCTCGCCGCCGTCGGCCTCATTTTGCTCAATTTGGAGGCCCTGCCCACCCCAATCGTGATCGGGTGGCCGTTGGCGATCCTCGTCCCAGCGGTGCTGTGGGCGCTGTACTCCCTGATCCGGCTCAGACCGCGTGGCTTGCTGCGTTCCACAGCCCTGATTGGGGTGGGGGGCAGCTTGCTGCTCGCGGCGCAGGGCATTGCCCCGCTCGGCGCGACCCTCGTCGGCGTGACGTTTCTGGCCGTCGGCGCGGGCCTGATCTTGCGCGGGCTACTCATGTCTAATCAGCCCATTTAGCGGATACGTTCATCCTCTTGGACGGGGTTCATCGTAAACAGCACCCCGCCGGTGAACCGCAACAGGCCCGATGCCAGCATCGCCACGGCGATCCCCGTCAGGCCAACCTCAAATTGCTGAGCGATCACCACGCCCACAAGCGGTGCGGCAAACATACACAAGTTCAGCACGGTGTTATACCAGCTCATGATCTCTGTGCGGTGCTCTTGCCCAGCCAACTTGAGCATGATGTTGAGGTGGCTCAGCTCTACGCCGGGGTGAATCAGGTTCACGACGAAGTTAGCGAACACGATCACCGTCAGGTTGGGGAACAGCGCCAACGACACCGGAAAAATCCACGTCAGGAGCGCCGCCCGCCGGATGCCCCATGTGTAGGTATGGTTGCGGTACAGACGCGACCAAAGCATGTTCCCAACGATGACGCCCGTGAAGCCCGCCGCCGTATTCACCCCCAACCACGTATCCGAAGCGCCCAGATACTCGATGTAGTAGATGGTGAATAACCCCCCCGGCAGGGTCAGCCCAAAGACGTACACCCCCAAATTGAACAACATCCGGCGGATCGGCTGGCTCATTTTGGCCTTGCTGGGCACGGGGAGGTCAGTTGTGGTCAGGAAGCCGGAGTTCATTGGCGGCAGGACCAGTTTGTTCAGATAGTACTGGCTGCCCAACGCCACAACGAAGCCGAACACGTACATCAGTTGGTAGTTGATTGGGAAGGTGATGTTATCCAGCCACACCCCCGCAACCGCCGACGTGATCACAAACCCCGCCGACCAGATGATCTGCCGCGTAGAGAAGACCTTCGCCCGATGTACTTCGGGAATAATATCGGCCAACATGGCCTGAAAGCCGTTCGTGAACAAGATCGTCGGCAAGGCCAGCAGGATCACCCATGCCGTGAACACAACGGCGGTATTCGTCGGGAAGAGTAGCGGGATCAGCGCGATCAGGCCGCTGCCGACGCGGAGCGCCATCAGGCTGCCGAAAATCCAGCGCCGTTGGTCTTTGCGATGCCGCAAAAACCGCGCCGATGGGATGCTGAACACTGCCGACACCAGCGCGGGGATAGAGCCGAGCAACGCCACCAGCTCTTTAGAGGCCCCCAGACGTACCGCAAAGGCCGAATGGAAGGTGACAATCGCCCCCAAAATCGCCGCAAAAGCAATCTCAATGTACAGATAACGAAAGTTCTGGGTGTTGATGTCTGTCGTTGGCTGAAGGACGGCACTCAGGCGGCGGCTGGCTAGCAGTCGGGCAATGAATAGCATGGGTTCAATTACTTTCGGTAGATGTGCCCCTCTATCATAGCGCTACTTTTCGGGGAAGGGGCGCTCCAATTTTCGGCGAACTTCCCCCACCGTTGACAATTGTCACGATTGTCACCCCAATCTTGTGACACCTATCACTATCCCCCTATTCTGTGCGGCGTTACCGTATGGCTATATTCGGATATGCGAATGAAAGCAAACAGCCATGCCCATCCCGACGATTGAGGAATTCACCCTGCTTCACGCCAACATTTGCGAGGCGTTGGCCGATACGAAGCGGTTGCAGATTCTCTTCGCCCTGTCGGAAGGGCCGTGTAACGTCTCGGCGTTGGCGCGGCTGCTCAGCGCCCCACAACCGACCATCTCCCGCCATCTGACCGTCCTCCGGCAGCGCGCCCTCGTCGAGACGGAGCGCGACGGAACCAGCATCATTTACCGCCTTGCCGATCCCCGCATCATCGATGCCCTGAACATCATGCGCCTGATTAGCCGAGACGCGATGCAGCGGCGGGCCGGTATGGTTTCCCCCCCGATTGAAGAACCCGAAACCGATATGCAGGGTTAGCCCCCTTTTTGATCTGGAGTCTTCCCATGAAAAGTAGCCGTTACATCTGGTTGATCGGCTTGGGCGTTACGATGATCATCATCGCCCTGCCGATCATTTTGTTCACGCGGCCCGAAGTTTCCCGCGCCGCCTCCCCTTGGGATTACGTGCCGAGCAAATCCGCCCACGTAGACCACACGGCCCTCATCAAAGGGCCATTCACGACGGGGCAGGACGTGACCAAGACATGCCTCACCTGCCACGAAGACGCCGCCCACGACGTCCAAATGACCGCTCACTTCAAGTGGGAGGGCGAGCCGGTGCAACTGCCCGGCCACGATCAGCCCGTCGCCATCGGCAAAAAGAACTTGCTCAATAATTTTTGCATCGGCGTCCAATCGAACTGGACGGGCTGTACCAAGTGCCACGCCGGGTACGGCTGGAGCGATGCCAACTACGACTTTACTGCCCAAGAGAACGTTGATTGCCTCGTCTGCCACGACCAGAGCCGCACGTATGCGAAGGGCAAATCCGGCAACCCGGCGGACGGCGTCGATCTGGTCGTGGCCGCCCGAAGCGTAGCCCGCCCCACCCGCGAAAATTGCGGGTCGTGCCACTTCAACGGCGGTGGCGGGAACGCCGTCAAGCACGGCGATCTAGACGAATCAATGTACTACCCGCCCGCAGACCTCGATGTCCATATGGGCCGGTTGAATTTCCAATGCGTCGATTGCCACCGCACCACCGATCACCAAGTCGGCGGGCGGGCGATCTCGGTCAGCGTGGATAACAAAAACCAGATCGCCTGTACGGATTGCCACAAAGGCGAGGCCATTCACCCCGATGCACGGCTGAACAAGCACCTTGACGCCGTCGCTTGCCAGACCTGCCACATCCCGACCACAGCTGGCGGCAAATATGCCACCAAAATCGAATGGGACTGGTCTACCGCTGGGCAAGACCTGCCCGAAGACGTGCACGAATACCTCAAAATCAAAGGCTCATTCGTGTACGAACGCAACATCCCGCCCACCTATGCGTGGTTTAATGGCACCCTCGCAGATCGCTACCTGCTTGGCGACCCCATCGACCCCAATCAAATCACCGTCCTGAACCCGCTGGCGGGCAGCCGGAACGACCCCAACAGCAAAATTTGGCCGTTCAAGGTTCACGATGCCAAGCAGCCCTATGATACGGTCTATAACTACCTGCTTCAGCCGCAGACCGTCGGCAATTACTGGGTGAACTTCAATTGGGACTTGGCCCTCAGAGCGGGCGCAGAGGCAACAGGCCTGAAGTACAGCGGTCAATACGGCTTCGCCCAGACCCGCATGTACTGGCCACAATCGCACATGGTGCGCCCCGCTGAACAGGCCCTCCAATGCACGGATTGTCACGGCGAAAATGGCCGTATGGATTGGGCCGCGCTCGGCTACCCCGGCGACCCAATGACGTGGGGAGGACGCTAAGCCATGAAGACCCTTATCAAGCGTTCTCTTGCCCTGAGTTTACTGATCGTTGGGGCGGTCTTGATCGTCGTCGGGCTGGTGGCGGGGATTTTGCCCGCCGCCGCGCAAGGCGGCGAGACTCCGCCGCTCCCCAAGCGGCCCATGCATCCCGTCTTCCCGCTGTTGGATCAGGACGGCACAAATGTCCTGACCTCCGGTCTGCCCGTCAGCACCATGACGACGTGCGGCAGTTGCCACGATACGACCTTCATCGCCTCCCATAGCTTCCATGCCGATGTCGGCCTCTCGTCCTACGGCAAACCCGCCGCCGCGGATAAGGGCGGCCATGCGTGGGACTTGAGTCTGGGCACGTTTGGCCGTTGGGACCCAGTGACCTACCGCCGTCTCTCGCCCGTTGATGACAGGACTCCCGATCTGACCACCGCCGAGTGGCTGATGACGCTTGGGACGCGGCACGTCGGCGGCGGCCCGGCCACAACCAGCCGTAATGGAACGCCCCTCACGGCGCTAAAGCCGGACATTCTGACCGTCGAAACGGGCATCGTGGACGCCAAGACCGGAACGCTCGGCGTGTGGGATTGGGCCGCTTCCGGCGTGGCCGAAATGAACTGCTTCGTTTGTCACACCGCCAACCCCAATAACGCCGCCCGCATCGAGGCGTTGCAAAACGGGCAATTTGGTTGGGCAGCCAGCGCTACGCTCATCAACACGGGCCTCATCAAGAAGGACGGCACAGGCTACGTGTGGGATCAGGACGCCTTCGATCTGGAGGGCCGCCCCGCCCGCGAGACGATTGGCATCCAAGACCCCTCCAGCGCCAATTGCGGGGCCTGTCATGGCACTGTACATACCGACGCCCAGCGCCCCCTGATCCTCGATCCCTTCGACCCGGCGGCATGGAGCACCTACACGACGGGCCAGATCGTCTCCCCGCAGCGGATCAACCTGAGCGCGTTGAACTTGGCCGGCAAGAACGCCCTCACACGGTCTTGGGACGTTCATGCCGAGCGGGTGGTGGCCTGCGTAGACTGCCATTATTCGCTCAATAATCCAGTCTACTACCGTGAAGGGGCCGATAAACCCGCCCACCTGACCTTCGACCCCCGCCGCACAGACTTCGGCGAATACCTCTACCGCCCCCTGCACCAATTTGCGAAGGGCCAAAGCGTGCAGAGCCCGTTGGCGCCGGAATTGGATAACACCCTCCGTCGCTGCGAATCCTGCCATAGTACGCAGACCACGCATAACTGGCTGCCTTACAAGGATCGCCACTTTGCGCAGGTCGCTTGCGAGACGTGCCACATCCCGAAGGTGTATGCGCCCGCCCTCGCCGCCATCGATTGGACGGTGCTGGATAAGTCCGGTGAACCCGTCCGTACCTATCGTGGTGTGGAGGGGAATATCCCCAGCACCGACGCCCTGATCACGGGCTACACGCCGGCCATGTTGCCGCGCCAAAACCCCGATGGGACGACGGCCTTTGCCCCGCATAACCTGATCGCGGCGTGGTATTGGGTGGCGGGCGATCCGGCGGTGCCCGTCCCCATTCGGGATTTGAAGGCCGTTTACCTCGATGGCGATGGCGATGGCTATGCGGCAGAGGTCTTGGCAGCCTTTGATGCCGACAAGGACGGCGATCTCAGCCGGACGGAACTGTACATCGATACGCCCGAAAAACAGGCCGTCATCGCCAAGCGGCTCGAAGGGCGTGGCCTGAGCAACCCGCGCATCGTGGCCGAAACGTCGGCCTACAGCATCAATCATGGCGTAGCACGCGGCGAGTGGGCGAACCGCGATTGCCGCACCTGCCACGCCGAAGACTCCCGCCTCGTAGCCCCGCTCGCCCTCTCTGACCGCACGCCCGGCGGCGTCGATCCGGCCTTGCCCGTCGCGGCAAAAGGCACGGGGACGCTGATCAGGGACGATAAGGGGACGTTATTCTACCAGACCAACACCGCCGCCGACGGCCTATACATCTTCGGGCGGGACTCGTCTGGGGTAGTGGACGTCATCGGCCCGATGATCCTGCTTGCGACGCTGTTTGGGGTGACGGTACATGGCGGCCTACGCTACTTCGCGGCCCGTCGGCGCACCCCGCACGAGCCGGAGTTGAAGCGGGTGTACATGTATTCCATCTACGAGCGGCAATGGCACTGGCTCCAAACCGCCGTGATCTTCGGGCTGATCTTCACGGGCATGGTCATTCACAAGCCTGCCACGTTTGGGGTGTTTAGCTTCCCCTTCGTGGTAGAGGTGCATAACATCCTCGCCGTGATCCTCGTGATCAATGCGGCGTTGGCGGCTTTCTACCACCTCGCTAGCGGTGAAATCCGGCAGTTTTTGCCGAAGCCCTACGGCTTCTTCAACGATGCCATCGTGCAGGCCAAATACTACTTGTGGGGCATTTTCAGAGGGCAAGAACACCCCTTTGAGAAGACCCGTCAGCGCAAACTGAACCCACTTCAACAGGCGACGTACTTCATGCTGCTGAACGTGCTGCTCCCAGCTCAAGTCATCACCGGCTTGCTGATGATGTTCGCCCAGCAGTGGGCCGAAACAGCCCTCGTGCTGGGCGGCCTGCCGATCCTTGCGCCGCTGCACACCCTGATCGCATGGTCGTTGAGTGCGTTCATCGTCGGGCACGTGTACCTGACCACGACGGGGCATACCGTCACGTCGAATATTCAAGCCATGATCACCGGCTGGGATGAAGTAGAAGTCCATTCCGCCCCGCAGGCCGGGCAAGATTAATCCCACCCCCTCTCCTACGGGAGAGGGGGAGATCAGCGTGAGAGCGCCTCCCCCCGTTTGGGGGTGAGTTTCCGAGAAAGGAAGTTTGAACGATGACGACAGTTTCACTCAAGCAAGCGAAATCCCAAGCGGCGGCCAAAAGTACAGTGGCGCGTGTGGCGAAGCCTTATATTCATCCGTATGTTGCGGCGGTGGCGCTTGGTGTGGTGCTCTTTTTGGCGTTCTTCATCACGGGCAATGGGCTAGGGGCGTCCGGCGGCATGAACCGGATCACCGTCTTCATCGAAGACCTGATCAACCCCGCCCACATTGACCGTGTGCCGTACTTACTGGAAATGGCGGGCGGCGATAAAAACCCGCTCGATAGTTGGGTCGTGTTCGTGGTGGTTGGGGCGGTGATGGGCGGCTTCGTTTCCGGCCTGATCAGTGGGCGGTTGAAGTTCGAGACGGTGCGCGGGCCGCGCATCACCAACCAGCAGCGTTGGATGGTGGCCTTCCTCGGCGGCGCGATCATGGGCTATGGGGCGCGGTTGGCACGGGGCTGCACGTCGGGGCAGGCTTTGTCCGGCGGCGCAACCCTCAGCGTCGGGAGTTGGCTGTTCATGCTGGCGATCTTCGCTAGCGCCTACGCTTTGGCCTACTTTGTGCGGAAACTCTGGAATTAGCGCTTACGAGGTGATGCCATGAACCCCTTCCCCCTCCCGCTCGTCTCTGCGCTCGGCCCCGTCGGGGCGTACCTGATCTATGTGTTGATCGGCTTCGGGTTCGGCTTCGTGCTGGAACAAGCCGGTTTTGCTAAGTCTACCAAGTTAGCCGGGCAGTTCTACTTCAAAGACATGACCGTGATCAAGGTCATGTTCGGGGCGATTGTCGTAGCGATGATCTTGCTCTTTTTGGCGTCCGGCTTGGGCCTGCTGGATATGAGCAAGGTTTGGGTTAACCCGACCTACCTCTGGCCGGGGATCGTCGGCGGCCTGATCATGGGCGTCGGCTTCATCTTGGGCGGCTTCTGCCCCGGAACGTCGTTGGTGGCGGCCTCTACGGGCAAGATCGACGGGATTTTCTTCCTGTTGGGCGCGTTTTTTGGCATCTTCCTCTTCGGCGAGACGGTCAGCAGCTTCGAGGCGTTCTATCATTCGTCTAATTTTGGGCGGCTGATGATCCCCGATTGGTTGGGCGTCGATACCGGCGTCGTCGTCTTTGTCATCACGATCATGGCGCTGTTCGTGTTCTTCGGTTCGGAGCAGTTAGAGAAGCTGATCGGCAAGCGCGACCTGAAAAAAGAACCCAAATGGCGGCTTCCGGTAGCGGGCGGGCTGATCGCGTTGGCTGTCGTGGTGCTGGCGGTTGGCCAGCCGACGGCAGAGGCAAAATGGGCGCGCATGGCTGAAGAAAAAACGAAGCTGCTCACCGAGCGGGCCGTTCAGGTACAACATGGCGAGGTACTGAGCCTGCTCGCCAATGACCGCGTGCGCGTGCGCATCTTCGACCTGCGCTCGGAGTCGGATTACAATCAGTTCCACCTGTTGGGGGCCGAACATGTTCGGCTCGAAGACTTGCCCGCCATGCTCCCGACGCTGCGGCTCGCGCCGGAAAATACCGTCTTCTTCTTGATGAGCGCTGACGAGAAGGCCGCTACCGATGCGTGGAAGTACCTCACGGCGGAGGGCCTGCCGACGGTGTACATCATTGAGGGCGGGGCTAACCAATGGTTGGATCAGTTTGGGGATGAGGAATTCCGCAAAAACCACGCCATTCCCTTCCAAGGCGAAGATAAGATGCGCTACCACTTCCCGGCGGCGTTGGGGGCGCGTTACCCAGCCTCTAACCCCAGCGCGGAGGAATTCAAATTGGAGTTCACTCCGAAAGTGAAACTGGCCACCAAAGGTGGGCCAAAGGGCGGCGGCTGCGGCTGATCGCCAATCCTAGAACCGCGCTCCCCCACCCCTTGTGTGGGGGGGAACCACGTAGGCGCACGGCGGCCAGCACCCTTTCAAGGGGCATGGCCGAAAGGAGGACTCGTCATGGTTGACGTGATGACCCTGCTCATGCCGTTGCTGCGCTGCCCACAATGCCGACACCCATCGCTGCGCGAAGACAGCACTGGCCTCGTTTGCCCAGACTGCGGCGCGGCGTACCCCATGCACAACGGCATCCTGAGCCTGCTCGCGCCGGAGGATCGCAAACGTGCCGCACGTGCCTTCGGGCGGTTTGCCGCCCGAATGTACGATCTGACCGCCGCACGTGGGGGCTTCCGCCGGTTTGTGGCGGGCGATATTGGCGCGGAGGTGCGTCGTTTTACGCAGCCGCTCCGGCTGAATGCGGACGACCTGATCGCCGATGTGGGGTGTGGGACAGGCAACTACACGTTGGAGTTTGCGCGGCAGGTGCACCGCGGGCTGGCCATTGGGATCGACCTATCGGCGGCAATGCTTGAGCTGTTTGCCGAGCACACACGCGCTGCGCAGTGCGGTAACGTCGTTGCGATCCAAGCCAGCGCGGAGAACTTGCCCTTCCGCGAGGGTTGCCTGAGCAAGATGTTCAACGGCTGTTTGCACCACCTCGCGCCGCGCCTGCTGCCAACGCTAGAAGAGGCACGCCGCACCCTGCGCGACGGGGCGATCTTCTACAGCCTAATGAATGTCGAGGCCAAGTCGTGGCTGATGCGCTGGCTCCAGCGTTTTAGCATGGGGCGCACCGCACGCCCCGTGAGCATTCCCGCGCTACGCGCCGATATGCAGCGGGCCGGATTCGCCGAAATTCGCATCGAAGATGCAGGGCTAGCGCGTTTCTACTTCGGGTCATGTTACGCCGAGAAGCCCCCTGCGTAAAGCCCCCCGCCCTTCCAGCCTGCCCCTTCGTCGGGGGGAGTTGGTCAGTTCAGGCGCACCGAGGCCAACACCCTTTCAAAAAATGGCTTCAGCACGTCGCTGAGCACCTCCGGCGCGGTGAAACGGAATACGTTCAGCACCCGCCCATCGCGGGAGGGGATGGCCGTCAGGGTGACGGTTTGGCCCGCCCCAGCATCGGCGAAACTCACTTGTGCCCCGCGCACCCCGTCGATCTCCAAAGTCGCTATTTTTGCCGATTCTTCGGGCGTCAGGGCCGCTAACTCGGTCAGGGCGGTGGTGACGGTTTGCGCCGGGGCGACGGGCAGCGCTTGCAACACGATCAACGGGCCGCTATTGTACCCACTCTGATCGGCATAGGCGGGGAAAGTCGGGTCGGTGTAGATCATCGCTTGCTCCCCAACGGCGGACTCCGTCCATGTGGCGGGCAAGGCGAAGCGCAAGCCGCCCACCCTGAAGGTATGCGGGGTAGCCTGATCCAACGTGGGGGCGGGGAAACTGCTGGGCGTGAGCAATTTGACCGAAGCGCTGATCGCCTCCCACGTCGTTAGGAAGCCACTCCACTGGTCGGCGGGCACGGTGAAGACCATCGCCACGTAGCGCCCGTCGGGGAGCATGGCCACCGTCGCAATGCCGAACAGCGTTTTGCTCTCGTCGTTGCCTGTACGGGCCTCAAAGCGGACGAACGCGCCCGACAACCCGGCGAAGGTCGTCTCCTGCCGGTCCGGGAGTTGAAAGTTGCGGCCCGGCGTCAGGATCAGGCTGATGGCGATCTCCTCAAAGGTAGCATCTTTGGGCAAGAGCAGTTCATGGATCGGATCGATCAGCCGGATTACGATGACCGGGCCAGTGATTTGCCCCTGTAGGGCGGCGGCGGTATCCGGAGCGAGCAACATCTGCCCGACGGTGTACACGGGCGGCGGCCACGCGGCGGGGTAGCTGATCTGGATCAGCGCTTCCCAATAGGCGGCGGTCTTTTCGAGGGGCGGGGTTTGGGCGGTTGCCATACGCGGGCTAAGCCCCCCAAAAACCATACAAAAAACGATCAGTACGGCGCTACGCTTGAGCATATAATCATTCCTAGCACACGCAGACACGGGAGGTCACCGGGTATGGATTCGCAATCCATGGGCGTGAAGGCCCAACTCCGCCAAGCATACACCCTGATCAAGGCCGAACGAAAGGCCGAAGCCTACGAAATCCTGACGCCCATCGTGGCCGGACACCCTGAGTTGATCGATGCATGGTGGTTGGCCGCCTTCGCCGCCCCGACGCCACGCCACGCGGCCTTCGCCTGCCAGAAAGTGCTCGCCCTGAACCCCGCCCATTGGCCCGCTAAGCAACTGCTCGACGAGCTACAGCGGGAAGTGACCGCACTTGAACACGGAACCGCGCCCCTGAAGCCCGTCCGGCATAAGCGGAGCAACGGGGTTCGGCCTTGGGCGTTACTGCTGCTCATCTCTCTGCCGATTCTGGTGATCGGCGGGTTCATCATGGCGATCAGTTTGACGGGGAATACCTTCGGGTTGCCCATCGGCCACCTCTATAGCGCCGAATCTGAGATTAGCGTACCCATGATCGAGATGTTTGATCCGGGCATTGTGGGCGGGCCGTCCGGCGGCTTAGAGGTCGGCTCAACGGGTCTCAACTTCAACCGGATGGGAACAACGCTCGGCGGGACATTGGTCGTCGGGGCGGAGGTACGCTACACCTTCGTGGGGAAGGCCAATACCATCGTCTTCGCCACGCTCGATTTTGCTGCCTACCGCGACGAAAAACCCGGCAAAGCCTTCCAACTGCTGAACCCGCAGGGCCGCGTCATTGCCGACTCCGTAACAGAGCGGGGCGGTATGACTGTCCTCTCTGCCCCGTTGCCTGCCAACGGGAAGTACACCATCCGGCTGGTGGGGACGGCGGAAACGGCGCAGGGGCCGTATTTGTTGGTGGTCGCTGCTACTAACGTCGGGAATTAACCGCCAAAAGCCGCCTCTCGAAAGGCCCGAACGCGGGCTTCGCCCCGTTCAGTCAGGCGGGCTATGCCGCCCTGCACCTCCAGCAAGCCCCAGAAGGCGAGGCGCTTTAACCGCCGCCGGATCAGGGCGGGCGGCCAATGCAAGTGTTCATGGAGGCGATCCGCCGTGCACTCTGAGGCTGCTTCGGGGCCGTCTTGGTGGTTGTACAAGTGACCTAACAGCATCTGGTCTCGGAAGTTTTGGCGTTGCAAGGCGCGCCGCACCGTCATGACGGCGAGGCCATAGCGCGGTGAGAACACCCACGCCGCCACAAACGCTCCGAAGAGCATGACGACCATTGCCGCCGAGATCGAAATGTTCAGCGCCCGCGCCAGATCGTAGCCCGTGAAGGCCGCAAACACCCCGATCAGCGGCGCGAGGAGGAACATCCACGAAAGCCGATCCGTGAGCAGGTAGGCCGCCGCCGCCGGAACGATGAAAAAGGCCACCACCAGCACCGATCCCACCGCATCGAAGGCCGCCACCGCCGTCAAACTGACCAGCACCATCAGCGCGTAGCCGAGCAGCCCCGGTCTGAAGCCCGTCGCCAGCGCCAGCCCGCTATCGAACGTCCCTAGTTTGAGTTCTTTATACAGCAGCCCGATGAACAGCACGTTCACCAGCGCAATGCCCCCAATCGGGGTGAGCGCACGTGGCCAAAAGACCAGCACGGGCGGGGCGTCGATCAGGCGGAGGCCCCACGCCTCCGCTGCCGTGTACGTGCCGCAGTTGGCGCAACGCGTCTCAAATTGGGCATCTGGGCTACGTGGCGTAATGCCGCCCGGCGTACAGTTCACGCAATGACGGCCCAACTTGGCGCGGGGGTCTTCAGCGGTGATCGTGACGGGGTCGCAACGGTCATAGCAGTAGCTGTTGGTGTTGGCCCATGCGATCCCGATTTCTCCCACCATGACGGCGTCGGCGTCGAGGTGGACGTTCGGAATGTACCGCGTGACCAAAATCACTGCGACGGCGAACAGGAACGGGAAGGCCAAGCCAAGCGCCGCATCGCCCTTAACCAAGCCCGAACGGGCGATCACCTCAGTGAGGATCACCGTCCCAACGCCTGCCGCTGCCGCCCCGATTAGCAGGCCCGGCGCGGAGATGTCCGGCGCTTGGCCGAGCGCCAACATCACCAAGAAGGCTACCACGATGCCCAATAGCACCGTATGGCTGATCGCATCGGCGGTCATGGCCATTTTCCGCAAGACGAGAAAAACCCCTAGCGTGGCTGTTGAGAGGGCGACTAAGCCCCCCACTAGAATCGCCACGTTGCGGGGGTCTTTGAAGAAGGCGTTTAGGGCCTCGATGCTGAAGAACTTCAGCAACATATCGATGATCAACCGTTCTAGCCCAGCCATACCGCCTACTTCCTAGCGAGTTCCGCCGCAAAGCGCCGCCGATCCGCCGCCTGTTTGAGGGCGGCCCAAATCAGGCCGCGTTCCGGCGCAACCAGCAGCGAGATAAACACAATCGCAAAGGCCACCACAATGATCAGCGGCCCGGTGGGGAGTCCCACCTCCACCGCGCTGATCACCGCGCCGGAGGCCCCTACAAAGGCCCCGATCAGGGCGGCGAGGGTCGCCATTTGCCCGAGTCGGC
>Ga0272446_1002597_pt1 | contig 24279 bp, 26 predicted proteins | sample YNPCB0061_FD_194587 | JGI IMG/M metagenome (GOLD analysis project Ga0272446, IMG submission 194587) | Hot spring microbial mat communities from Yellowstone National Park, WY, United States - YNP-CB-006-1 | ecosystem: Environmental > Aquatic > Thermal springs > Hot (42-90C) > Sediment | place...
GGATTTTTTAAGCTCCATTGAATCTTTTGGCAATCTTGCGGGTATAATTATCACAAGGGGTGCCAGCAAGGGTTCAAGTATGGTTGATGCAATGCAGGTTAGGGGATATAGGGGAGACATCTTTTTTCCATCTTCTATAAAAAGGCTTTTCTTTCTGGACTATCTGATGATAACAGTTTTAGGTTTTATACCGCTAATATTGAGCTTGTTATGGATGCCATAAGAACAGAAAACTTAAGCTTTTCCTACACTCGGGGGAAGGAAGTGTTAACTAACATTGACATGACAGTAGAGGAAGGTAACTTCTTTGCCCTTTTAGGTTCTAATGGAGCGGGTAAAAGTACGCTGCTTAGGCTTTTAAACGGCCTTGAAAAGAGTTACAAAGGCAGGATTTTTATATTCGGGAAAGAGATACAAACAATTAAACGTGATAAGCTTTTTACCCAGATATGTACAGTGTTTCAAGACCCTAACGACCAGCTTTTTGCCTTAACTGTTTTCGATGACATTTCGTTTGGACCCCGCAATATGGGGCTTTCCGAAAAGGAAGTGAAAGAAAGGGTGATAAATGCCCTTGATGCAGTTGGTCTTACAGACTTTGCTGAACGTCCCATTAAAACACTTTCCTATGGACAGAAGAAAAGGGTTTGTATAGCAGGTGTACTTGCGATGGCTCCGAAGATTATTTTAATGGACGAACCGCTCTCAGGTCTTGACCCTATGGGTGTTAGGGAGATTGTTACGCTTTTAAAACGCTTAAACGTAGAGAAAGGCCTTACTATTGTAATGGCAACTCATGAGGTTGACCTCGTACCGCTATATGTGGATAATGTGGCTATAATGAGCAAAGGTAAAATTGTTCGCACAGGCTCTCCCGAGCAGGTTTTTAATGAACCTCAAGAGATAGCAGGAGCCAAGCTGCGGCTTCCTTATGTCGCTAAACTTATGGAACAGTTGAGACAGGATGGTGTAATGGAGTACAGCAGGGTGCCCCTTACCATTGGAGAGGCAAGAAGGGAACTGCTAAAAAAGCTTACATGATGGAAAACGAAGAAAAAAAAGGGGAAAAATTACGTACGGGCTTTACAACAGGGTCTGCGGCTACCGCTGCCGCTGTCGCAAGCATTCATGCCCTTTTTAGAAAATCAACAACATCTTCCGTAACAATTTGGACCCCTTCGGGATCAATGAAAGTTGCTATCGCATCCAGTTGTTACAGTGATGAAGAGGCACAGTGTTGTGTTATAAAAGATGCTGGTGATGATCCTGATTGTACGCATGGCATCACAATCTTCGCAAGGGCTTTTAAGTCAAAACCTCATGATAAAGATTTTTTTAAGAACAAAATAGAGCTTCCGTTAAGCACATTGTTTGAATGCTATACAGGTGAAGGCATTGGTGTTGTTACATCGGAGGGACTTCCCGTGAAACAGGGTGAGCCAGCGATAAATCCCATTCCCAGAAGGATGTTAAAGAAAAACATTGAGGAGTTAATAAAAGAGTTGTCGGTTAACAGCAAACCTCTGATACTGCTTTCTGTTCCAGAGGGTGTGGAGGTTGCTAAACACACGCTAAACGAAAGGCTTGGAATAAAGGGTGGAATATCAATTTTAGGTACTACTGGTGTTGTAAAGCCAATTTCTATGGAAGCCTTTACTGCTACAATCGACCTTTCTCTAAAAAGGGCTAAGCTGTTGGGGTTAAAAGACGTTGTGCTTTGTTTTGGTAGAAGCAGCGAAGAGGCAGCGATGTCTGTCTTTGACTACCCTGAAGAGGCTTACATAATGATGGGTGACTTTTTCAAATATACACTAAAAAAGGCAAAGAACATGGGTTTTAATGTGATACTTGCGGGACAGCTTGCAAAAATGCTAAAGGTGTGCCTTGATGCAGAAAACACAAATGTGAAGTATGGCGTGTTTTCTCCCGATCAGGTAGTTGGGCTTTTAAGAGAAGTTGGATTAGAGGATAAGGATATAAACCTGCTTTCAACGGCTAAAACGGCAAGACATATTTTGGAAATAGTTGAAAAAGAGAAGATACAGGGTTTATGGGAAAAGTTGGTTGGACACGTAGCTAAAATGTATAAGATTAAAACATTTTTGTTTTCTTACAGGGGGGAACTCCTTGCAAAGGCTTAAACTGTTTGTAATCGGAGTAAAGTCTGGCGACAAAGACTTTGTTTCAAAAGATGTATTAAGGATTCTGGAATCTTGCAGCGGGGTGTTTCTATCAAAGCGTTTTTTCGAGCAGTTTAAGGAGTTTGGTTTTAAAGATAAACTCGTTGTATTCCCCGACAAACTTAAAGAACTTCCAGAGAACATAAAAGAGTTTTCCAAGAGTCTTTGCGACGACAATTCCAGCATAGCTGTTCTTGCCACAGGTGACCCAAACTTTTTTGGAATCACCTCCTTTTTAAAAAGAAACCTGCCCGACGCCGAAATTATTGTCAAACCAAATGTCTCTACCATGCAGGAGGCATTTGCAAAGTTGAGTTTAAACTGGGAAGACGCCGCATTTTTCAGCCTTCATGGAAGACAGAAAGAAAGTGTTACCGCTTTTGTTTTAAAAAACAGCAAAGGATTTCTTTTTACCTCCAGTGCAGAGGATGTGCTGTATCTTTTAAAAATTTTAAAGGATCTAAGACTTGATGACTACATTGTATATATTTTTGAAGATATTGGTACGGAAAATGAGACCATCACCGAACTTTCTTTCCCCTTTCTAATTAAAAAGCCTCTTTCAAACTTAAACGTTGTAATATTTCTAAGAAACAACCCGTTAGGTAGCTATCCCGGCATAGGTCTTTTGGAAGAGTGTTACAAATACAAAGCAGGCATGATCACCAAAAAAGAGTTGCGTTCAAATATAATCTCCCTTTTAACTTTAAGGGAAGGTAATGTTATCTGGGATATTGGTGCTGGGTCGGGTTCTGTCTCCATAGAGGCGACCTTCAACCCTGTTGGCACTCTTTCTTTTGCCATCGAAAAGGATGAAGAGGCTTACCTAAACTTAAAAGAAAACATCAAGACCTTTTCTGCCTTTAACGTAAAGCCTATTTTTGCTGATTTTTCTTCTGTTTACAGTGTCTTACCGCCGCCTGACAGAATATTTATAGGTGGAGGGAAAATAAAAACGAATCTTCCTCTCGCCTTTAATGCACTTAAAAAAAATGGTGTCATGGTCATCGCACTGGTTTCTATCGACAATTTGTTAGAAGCCATAACTTTTTTTGACAAAAATGATGTAAAATACAGTCTTGTTCAAATAAATGTAGCAAAAAAAGAAGACGTAAAAAAAGCTTCAATTATGAAGGCATCTAATCCCGTATATCTATTAAGAGCTGAAAAACAGCCTGTCTAAAAAAGTAACTGATAATTAAATGAAAAATTTTTGTTAAAATTGTTGAAAAACTTTTTTACATTGTAGTATATTAAAACCAAATATCGATTAAAGGGGCCTTTATGAGGCGTTTTGGTGTTTTAACGTTTATTTTGATTTTTCTTACCGCATGCAGTTACCTTAAAGAATCCAAACCCATCTTAAAACAAAGTGATTATGAAAGAATGATAGCAGGCAGCTTTGAAGCCGATTACATTGGTACAGACAACTGCTTGTTTAAGTGTCATCAACACGATAAAATTAACGATAACTTTAATAAAAGTGTTCATGCCTCGCAGATCAATAAAGAAACAATGCTGCCCCTTATCAACTGTGAAACCTGTCACGGACCGGGAAGTAAGGCGGTAGATGAAATTAAAATAGTGAATGGAAGACCCCAGTGTAATTACAGCAGCCTTATTGATCTTAAAAGGTTGCCTGCAGGTGCAAAAAATTTGACCTGCCTTAAATGTCACTCATTAGTTTCTACCCCAAATTTGGCTTTATGGAGGGGTTCTGCACATGACATGGCAGGCGTTGCTTGTAGTGATTGTCATAGACTCCATGTTTCACCAAACCAAAAGGTTTTACATGATGAGCAGTTTGATCTCTGCACGGGATGTCATAAAAAAATAAAGACTGAAGTTAAAAATGTTTCCCACCACCCTATTGGTGAGAAAAAACTTGTCTGCACCGACTGTCACAATCCTCATGGTTCTGTCACAGATAAGCTGCTCAAAAGAGAAAATGTCAGAGAAACCTGTGTTTATTGTCATAAAGAGAAAGGTGGTCCTTTCACCTTTGAGCATGCAGACCTAATGGATGACTGCAATAACTGTCATAAACCGCACGGCTCTATAAACGACAACCTTCTAAAGAAAAGGGAACCGATTTTATGTTTAAACTGCCACTCTGGTCACCATTCAGCCTCCTCAACGTCTTTGCAAGGTCTTTCAAATACAAAAAAGGCAAAACTCTATAATCGTTGCACCGATTGTCATGGTAGCATTCACGGGACTGATTTACCCGGCAAAAAAATGTTGAGGTAAAGGGGCAAAAAATGAAAAAGATAACTGTAATTTTGTTTTTTATACTATGTTTTGCAATACCATTACTGGCAGAAGAAGAAAAACCTCATGAGATAACCGTTGAACCAGGTTACAGATTTTACTCTAAGGATAAAAATCCTGCCCTTGCCGATGAATATTCTAATTCAACTTCCTTCCCTTACATAAAGTTTGAAGCGAAAGGTTACACCGAAGATTATAAGTATAAGTTGCTTTTGGATATTAACGAGAAAGAAAATTATGACTTTGATATACATGCTTATTACAAAGACACGCTAAGGTTTGAGCTTACAGGGCTTTACCTTGACCACAATTTAGGATTTAAAGATAACACAACAATGTTTAACCTTACACCAGGTGAGGATTATTTTGTCAAATTTAGAAATCAAAGGGCGGCTCTTAAGTACAAACCATTTTTAGAACCTTTTCATATAAGGGTTAATGCTGAAAAAATGGAAAGAGAGGGCGATTTTCAAAAGCGGTTCTACGGAAACGCATCTTTAAACCCCTCTTATTCAAGCTCTGACAGTATTTACAGTAGAAAGGCTCCTGTTAACTATGTAACAAATCTTGGAAGTGTTGGCATGGATGGGCTGTTAGGTGGGGTTTCTTTTTTTGTTGAAGCATCAAAGATTACTGCTCGTGACGAGGCTAAACTAAGTGATGACCTCCTTTTTAAGTTGCCACAATTAGAAGAAAACGCCTTTTCGTTAAAACTTAACTCCAATCAGGCTGGGAAAATCAGTGTTGCTTTAGCAGTTTCGAGAAAAGAACGTGATAACGAAGGTTATGACGAGGCAGGAAGGAAAGGGGCAAAAAGCAGTTATAACAACTCGGCATTTTTTCTCTCTTACTATCCTGACAGCAGTTTAAAACTTAGTTTCAAGGCTTCTTACGAAGATTATGATCAGGATAATCCTGACAAATGGCGTTACAATAGCACAGACTACTTAACAACTTCTTATACCTCTTATGTTAGAAAGTCTGCACAGATTAATGCTAAGTACAATATCGCTACAAACACATACTTAGCTGCAGAGTTAAAAGGTAAGGAACTGGATAGAGACAACATTACGATATTTATGCCAGAAAAAAGTAGTCAGAGTTCTGCAAAATTGTTGTTTTCAACAGTATTGAAAAATAAATGCAACGTTAAAGTTAGCCAGACATACACTCATAACAACAATCCTTCCTATAAAAATATAGCTGAAAACGCTCACAAAACGAATTTAGTTATTGACCACACAGTCTCTGACGATATGAGTTTTGATGTCAATGCAACGTATCTTTTAGAAACAAGCGACGAAGCATTTACTTACTTTGTGGAAAACAAGGTGAAAACGATTAACGCAAACTTTTACTATGTTCCCACAGAAAATATAAATGTTGGTGTTTATGGTTTGGTAGAGATTCAGGATTATAAATCCGATTTAGAGTTTGGAAAACAAAGCACCGCTGAACATTTTGTCATAAGGACTCCTTATGAAGCAAAAACTTTTCAATTTGGTATAAATGCAAACAAAAAATTGAAAGTTAAACAGGACATTTACGGCGATCTCTTTTACCTAAGAGGCTACGGCACTTATACACCTGAAAATTTTTCAGGCGTTACAGGAAGTTATGTTTACGATACAACTGGTTTGTCTAAACTTGCTGCTGTTGATTTTTATCAGTATGGACTGCTTCTTGGCACAACATATAAGTTAAGCGTAAAAGATACTTTAAAGTGTGAGTTAGGTTACAAAGATCACAACGAAAAGGCTGAATCAGCCTTAAGCGGCTCTATCAAGACCGTTTTTGTTGCTTGGGAGCGAAAATGGTAAAACGACTATTTCTTTTTATCTTGTTTATCTTAATTTTGGGGCATAATTCATACTCAAAGGACAGAGTTGTTGCTGTTGTTTTGGCATCAAATCTTTCCAAATTCAAGATCGCTTATGAATCCTTTCAGGACACACTAAAAACCAATGGTGTAGCAGGTTCTGTTCAGTTTGTTCTCTCTACAACAAATCCCGATCCATCTTCGTGGGCAAATGCTGTAAAAAGGGCAGAGGGGCATGACGTTGACTTTATAATCGCCTTTGGTGCCCCGTTGGTTCATAGTGCAATAAAGGAAAAGGTCGAAATTCCTATAATATTCGCGGATTTATACGAAACCATGCTTGTTGAAGGAGCAAAGGGCAAGGTAGGCGGTGTGTACAATAATATACCTGCTGCTACGGTTATCAAGCATCTTTCTGCGGTAAAGGCAGTTGGTACTTTACATGTGCTTTATTGTCCTTTTGAAAAGGAAACAGAAATACAAGCGGAAAAAATAAAGCAAATAGCTGCTTTTGAAAAGATTAACACGCAGCTGCATACCATTACATCCACTTCTAAAATTCCCGAAATAAAGTTAGGTAATAATGACGCACTTTTTCTAACATCTTCAGTAGTTTTAGAAACGGGAATATCGCGAATTGTTGCATTTGCAAACACACACAATGTTCCAGTGGTTGGATTGTCAGATACGGTAGTGAAAAGCGGGGGGTTATTTGCAATCGCACCAGAACCTAAAGAACAGGGGATAGCATTAGGAAACTACGTTACAAACTATATAAAAACAAACAAGTTGCCTCAAAATGTTCAGCTAACTAAAGTTGATTTTATTGTCAATTTACAGGCAGCGAAAAAGTTAAATCTCACGGTGCCATTTGCTATATTAAATAACGCAACAAAGGTGATAAAGTGATAACTAAGGAAAAAAGTTTAAAAAAGACCCTGTTATTGATGATTTTTATGGCTGTAGCCTTTTCCGTAACGGTAACGGGAACGATTGTTTCTGTAAATTTTTATTTAGATTACAAGAAAAGTCTTAAGACTAATGTAGTAAAGATAGGTGATAAGTTAAAAGCAGACCTTGAGCGTATTTACTCACTGGGACTGTCATTTAAGGACTTGCCCGGATTCGAATCTGATGTCAAGAAGCTGGTAACAGACGAAAAGGTGCTTTCTTATGTGATGATTACAGATAAAGAAGGTTATGTCCATATCACTACTGTTGACGCCTTTAAGGACAAAGGATTTAAGCACCAAGATGGTGATAGAATAAGAATTAACGGCGAAGATGTTATTAACGTTGCCCTTGATGTTTTGGGAAGCGACAAAACTCTTGCTTATCGTATTCATTTAGGGCTTAAGGAATCTTTGCTTAATGACAAGATTTATTCAACATTTTTTACACTAATTGTGGTGTGTCTGATGACGGTGGTGTTTATTTTTGCTATCACCAAAACGTTTATAGAAAACAGGTTGATAGAGCCTTTGCTTGCTTTGAAGAATGGTACTGACAAAGTTGCACAAGGCAATCTTTGTGTAAAGGTGGAAACAGTTCACCACGATGAGGTTGGGATGCTAACCTCAAACTTTTCCAAAATGGTTGATGAGATACGAGAAATCGTTATAGGTTTAAAGCAAGGCACGAAACAGTTAGTTCAGGTAAGCGATGTGGTAGAGCAGTTGAGTCATAATGTCAAAGATGGCTCTGTTAAACAGTTAGATAGTGCTTCAAACATTCTTCAACTTTTTAAGGACATTGAGGACAGAATTAATCTTTTAAAAGGCAAAGTTAATTCGCTTAATGATTTTATAGAGTTGACAACATCCACATTTTTAGAGCTTTCCTCGTCATCTGAGGAGATATTTAAAACAATGGAAGAGCTTCTGAAAAGTGTAGAAAAGGTAGAGGATTCCTACAAAAAAATCAATCAGATAAACGATAGGCTTGATAAAGGGGCTGAAGCTTTAGCAAAAGAGGTTGAAAGCATCCTTTCTTTTGTCAGTCAGATGGATTCTGCGGTGAAAACAACATTAAGAACTGTGTCTGAAACATCTAATATAGCAGATAAGATGGATACCCTTGCAAGAGAAAGTAAAAAGACACTCAGCGATACAATAAAGAGTATTGGAAAGATAGCATCTGCCTCTCAAGAAGCAAAGGCATCTTTTTCTATGTTAAAAAACAACATTAGCAAGATAAATAACATCTTAAATGTGATAGAGGAAATTGCGGAACAGACAAATATGCTTGCTTTAAATGCAGCAATTATAGCTGCTCAGAACGAAGAGGGTGGCAGCGCCTTCTCGGTAGTGGCAGATGAAATAAAAGAGCTCTCCAGAAAAACACAATCCTCAACAAAAGAGATTGCCGATTTGATTGAAGTAATTACGGAGCAGACAGAAAAGGTGTTTTCAAAGATACAAGAGAATGCAAGTGATGGTGAGGTAGCCGCCGCTTACTCTAAAGAGATTGAACAAAAGATTTCGGAGATAATAGAGCTAATAGGAAAGGTGACAATGGGTGTTAAAGAAATATTAAAGGCTTCAAATGAGCAGGCTCAGGGTAGCTCGACACTTAGAAATGAGACGGAAACGCTGAGTGCCCTTTCTAATGAACTGAAAGGCTTGCGTGATGAAGGCAATATAGGAAGTAGAAACTTAGGCGAAATGGTAGATTTTATCTCTGAGGTAGCAGGCAAAGTAGGCACAGCAGTTAAAGAGCAAAGCGAGTCAATTGGTGGGGTGAAACGCTCTGTAATAGATTTAAGTGGATTCTCAAAAGATATGTTGGAACATATAGAAAACGAGATTAAACAGTTTAACACAGCAAAACCTGTTTTGGCTGATATTCAAAAGCTCGCATCCAATAATAGTGAATTATCAAGTAGTTTAGATGACAAACTTTCAGAACTAAAACAGCAGATAGCTAAATTTAAAGAAGTCACTCAGCGTTTTACCGTTGAGGAGTAAAACGATATTGTCAAAAAAATCTAAATTTTTTTGAAAAAATCTGTATAATCTTTATGTTAAAAGTTTCACGAGAAAGAGGCGTGTATGATAAAGTTTGAGAAGGTACACAAATGGTTTGGTGAACTGCATGTTCTTGATGATATAAACCTTCAAGTAAAACAGGGTGAAGTGGTCGTTGTTTGTGGTCCTTCGGGTTCAGGAAAATCAACACTAATAAGGACAATAAACAAGTTAGAGGCAATTGACAAAGGCTCTCTTATAGTTGACGGGATGGATTTAGCAGATAAAAAAACCGACATTAACAGATTAAGGGCGGAGATAGGTTTTGTGTTCCAGCAGTTTAATCTTTACCCGCATTTGTCTGTTTTAGGAAACATTACACTTGCACCAATCAAAATAAGAAAGATGCAAAAAAAGGATGCAGAAGAACTTGCTGTTTCCCTCTTAGAAAGGGTTGGGCTTGCCCATAAAAAAGACGCCTACCCTGCCCAGCTTTCTGGGGGACAGCAGCCGCGTGTAGCCATAGCATGTGCCCTTGCTATGAAGCCAAAAAATAATGCTTTTTGATGAGCCAACCTCTGCACTGGATCCAGAAATGATAGGAGAGGTTCTTGCAGTAATGCAGGACCTTGCCAATACAGGCATGACTATGGTTGTCGTTACACACGAGATGGGCTTTGCAAGACAGGTTTCTCACCGAATTGTCTTTATGGATCATGGTAAAATTTTAGAAGAGGCAAAGCCAGAGGAGTTTTTTAAAAATCCCCAGCACGAAAGGTCTAAACAGTTTCTTAAGCAGTTGCTTAATCCAATGCATTAATAAAAAAGGAGGACATTATGAAAAAGTTGTTGGCAGTTTTATTTTTGTACTGTTTGTATGTTTTTCTTTAAACATGACTTTTGCTGCAGATACACTTGAAGAGGTTAAGAAAAAAGGTGTACTAATAGCAGGGGTAAAGGATTCTTCTCCACCTTTTGGCTTTATTGATGAAAAGACAAGAGAGATTGTTGGATAAGATATTGACTTTGTCAAGGCGATAGCAAAAAAGATAGGTGTTAAATTAGAATTAAAACCTGTCACTTCAGCAAGCCGCATGCCTCAGTTAGTAGAAGGGAATATTGATATAATTGCTGCGACTATGACGAAAACACCCGAAAGGGCAAAACAGATTGATTTTAGTTACACATATTTCTTAACAGGACAAAAGTTTATCACAAAAAAGGGCACAGTAAAGAGTTTGAAAGATTTGGATGGAAAAAAAATCGGAACACCGAAAGGTTCTACCTCTGAGCAAAATGCAAAAAAGGCTTTGCCAAATGCTACAATTCTTTCCTTTGATGATTATCCACAGGCTTTTCTTGCACTTCAGCAAGGTAAGGTTCATGCTGTTACTACTGATGAATCAATATTGGCTGGAATACTTGCAAAGGCACCAGATAAATCCAAGTATGAAATACCTAACATACAGATTTCAGATGAACCTTACGGGCTTGGAATGAGAAAAGGTGACACAAACTTTGTAAACTTTGTAAACAAAACACTTCTGGAAATGGAAAAGAGCGGAGAGGCTAAGAATATTTTCGAAAAATGGTTTGGTCCTAATTCACAGACACCATTAAAAAGAAATTTCAAAATTAAAAAAGAGGATTAAATTTTTCGAGGGGCTTAACTGCCCCTCATCTTTGAAACTATGCTAAAATATCAGTTCGACTGGGGAGTTATAACTTCTGGTAAATACTTTGAGTGGCTTGTATCGGGTGTTAAGGTAACACTTCAGCTTTCGTCCATCTCTATACTTCTATCTTTTATTTTAGGACTGCTAATTGCTGTGATGAGAATGAGCAACTTTAAACCAATTCGTTGGTTTGCTGTTGCGTATCTTGAGTTTTTTCGTAACACCCCATTACTTGTCCAGATATTTTTCTGGTATTTTGGTTCTTATAAAATACTTCCAGAGGGCATCAACAACTGGCTTAACGAACACAACTTCGAGTTTGCCTCTGCAGTGATTGCCCTTACCATCTACACCTCTGCATTTATCGCTGAGGATATTCGGTCAGGTGTGCTTTCCATACCAAAAGAGCAGATGGAGGCAGCAAGAAGCTCGGGTTTTTCTTACCTAAGTTCGATGCGATATATTATTCTGCCGGAGGCAATAAGGTTGACTGTTCCACCATTAATTGGCCAGTTTCTAAATTTAGCAAAAAATTCTTCCCTCGCTATGACAATAGGTGTTGCGGAAATCACTTATCAGGCAAGACAGGTAGAAAGCTATACCTTTAAAGGATTTGAGGCTTTTACGGCTGCAACATTGGTCTATCTTTCCCTTTCCCTTTTGATTACTTTTATTGTTAATGAATACGATAAACGCTATTTGAAAATTATAAAGGAACAATAGAAATGGCGGCATTTGATTTTTCAGTGATTACTAACAATATAGTTTACTTTATGATTGGTCGCTACCCACAGGGACCATTGGGTGGTTTAGGTCTTACAATATATTTAGCAGTAGTTTCTTGTGTTTTATCGTTTTTTGGCGGATTAATTTTAGGTTTAATGAATGTTTCGCATAGATGGTACTTAAAATACCCATCCAAAATCGTAATTCATTTAGTTAGAGGGCTACCTCTTTTGATGGTGATATTCTGGATGTATTTTCTTTTGCCTGCATTGTTAGGCAAAACTGTGCCTGAAACGACAACCGTTATTATGGCACTTACAATATTTACTTCTGCTTATATGTCCCAGATTGTAAAGGCTGGAATACAGGGCGTGCCAAGAGGTCAGATGGAAGCGGCATTAGCAACAGGTTTAAAACCTTGGCAGGCAATGCTTTATATAATTTTACCTCAGGGCTTGAGAAATATGATACCGTCTTTTGTTAATCAGTTCGTATCAATGATAAAAGACACGTCGTTAGCCTTTATTGTGGGTGTATCGGAACTGACGCATGTCGCCACTCAGATTAACAATAGAACGATGGCTTATCCTTTTGAGATATTTACTTTTATCGCAGTCGTCTATTTTATTATCTGTTATGCCTTTATCTCGTTTTCAAGATATCTTGAAAAAAGGTCGGCATGGAAAAAGTCGATATGATGAGGTATCTACTTTTTATTAAGGTTGAACTGCTCTATAATACGCTGTCTATACTCAACGATATCTTTCTCGAGAGACTGCAGTTGCGATATTTTTTTCTTAATCTTAGCTATGTGGTAATCCAAAAGCTCAATAAGACGAGGCATTATCTTGTCGGGAACTTTATATTGATTGTAAATCTGAGCCAGTTCCTGCATCTCCTGAAGGGTAAGCCCAAGTTCTTTGAGTTTCAGAACAAACTTAAATCGCTTTATATCACCCTTGTCGTAAACACGTATGCCACCATCAGTTCTTTTAGGTGGTTCTACCAATCCCATCTGTTCATAAAGTCTGATCGTCCTTGTAGTGATACCCAACTTCTTTGCAAGATCGCTGATTTGTAAGTACTCGTCGGAGCTTATTCTCATATTTAACCTTTTAGTTAGCGTTAAATATTAAAATAACCCACATTTTTTATGGTGTCAAGGGTTTTGTGAAAAAAAGCTCATTTAATACTTGACACTAATGTTAAGTAATAATATCATATACGAAAGTAAAAAATAGCAAAGGAGGCTGGAATGAAGATACTTGTTTGTATTAAACAGATTCCAGACATGGAGTCCAAGTTTAAAATCAATGCTGAAGGTGATTGGTTTAACGAAACTGATGTTTCCTTTTGGATGAATGAGTATGATGAGTATGCCGTTGAACAGTCTATACAGTTGAAAGAACAGTTGGGTAACGAACCTGATGTAACGGTTCTTTCCATTGGTCCCGACAGGGTTGTCGAGTCCATCAAAAAGGCATTAGCAATGGGTTGTGATCGTGGTGTCCACGTCAAAGATGATGAAGCATATCGTAAAGATCCATTCCAAATCGCTTCAATTATTTATGAGTTTGCTAAAGACAAAAACTTTGACATTATTTTTACTGGCATGCAGTCACAGGACAGAGGCTCTGCACAGGTGGGCGTTTTATTAGCAGAGATGTTAGGCTACTCTTGCGTAACAACCGTTGTTAATTTTGCCTACGATAATGGCGTAATAAATGCCAAGAGAGAATTAGAGGGTGGAATTAAGAGCGTAGTAAAGACAAAAACACCAGCAGTTATCACCTGTCAGTTAGGACTTAACACTCCACGCTATCCAACACTGCCAAACATAATGAAGGCAAAAAAGAAAGAGCTTATTACGCTTAATGTTTCTGATCTGTTGAAACAGGAAGCTGTTGAAAAGACCGAAAAGTTCTACTACCCCGAGAAAAAGGGCGTGGGTATGGTTATAGAAGGTGATTTGGCAGCTATGGTAGATCAGTTGATAAGCGTCCTTAAAGAAAAAACAACGGTTGTAAAATAGGAAAGGAGGAAAATATGAAAGCACTTCTTGTATGTGAATATAGAGATGGCAAGTTGTTAGAATCAAGTTATGAGCTTTTTGCATTTGCGGACAAGCTCAACGCTGAAAAGGTTGCTTTAGTGATTGGAAATGAAGCATCCGTGCCGACATTTGGAGGCAAGGTGTATTTGGCAGATGTATCAAAATACGGTGAGTATAATCCTGATGCACATAAAAAACTTGTTCTTGAGGTTGTAAACAAGGAAAATCCTGACCTTGTAATCTTGGTTCACACGTCTTACGGTTGGGATTTAGCCCCAAGAGTAGCTGCTGCCTTGAAAGCTGCACAGGTATCAGAGGTGGTTGGCGTTGTTGATGGAGGTTTTGAGGTCAGTTGTTTAAACGGTAAAATGAGAAGAATAGTATCACCAAAAACCGATAAAAAGGTCATAACAATTCAGTCAGGTGCTTTTACTCCCCAGTCTCCACTGTCAGGCACACCAGAAGTTGTTAAATTGGATTTGACTTTAGAATCGGGTAACGTTGAGTTTGTTGGATATGAAGTTGCAGAAAAGACAGGTGTAGACCTAACAAAAGCTGAAATAATTGTAAGTGCTGGTAGAGGTGTTGGCAAAAAAGACAATATGCCACTTGTAGAAGCCCTTGCAAAGGCTTTAGGTGGTGAAGTTGGTGCAACAAGACCAGTGGTAGATGCAGGCTGGTTAGAACAGTCAAGACAAGTAGGTATCACGGGGCAGACAGTTTCTCCGAAACTTTATATCGCCTGCGGAATTTCAGGTGCTGTGCAGCACATTGCAGGAATGAAAAAATCAGACTTTGTTGTTGCAATAAACAAAGATAAAGATGCCCCAATTGGCGAGGTAGCGGATGTGCTCGTCGTGGCTGATGTAATTCAGTTTTTACCAGCCTTAACAGAGAAGCTTCAAAAATAAATCTTTTTAAGGGGGGCGTAGCCCCCCTTTCTATTATAATGAGTTAGACCTTAGCTCAAGAAACAGTTTTTCTCTTTCTGATTCGTTCATTGAAGAAACCTTATTGAAAAGATGTAAAACTTCCGCATCAATTTTTGAGTTTAAAAACTCCCCCAGTTCATAAAGGTAGTTAAGCCTTCTTGTTAGGATAAACTTAAGTTTTACGTCTTCAGGAAGGGACAAAAAACGGTTAATTTTTGTGAGAATTATTTCGGTATCTCGAGGTAGGTATCCGTTGACATCCATAAGTAAGTTTAAGTTGTGATCGGAAAACACAGTGAGGTTAACAGCAATATCGGTGATAATGTCCCTAATTTCTTTTACCATATCTTCTTCAGAAGGCAGCAGAAAATCACCATCAAGGAAGGCTTTATAAAGCGGTATTGCAGGGTTTAATGCAAGTGTTCTAAATCTTACAAATTCAGGTTTTGCCTTGTTTATTGCATCGATGGTTTCTGATATATGTTCCTTTTCAAAGGTTTTACCGCCAAGACCGGGCATAACATACAGAGAAAGTTGAATAGCAGCCTCTTTCAATTTGGCAGCTGCAACAATGATATCCTCTTTTGTTATTCCCTTTTTAACGTACTCTAAAACCTTATTGCTTCCCGACTCCAAGCCTGTGTGAATTCTTGTAAGCCCATAGCTTTTCAGCAGCTTAAGAACATCAGTGGGGATTCTTCTTACAGTTGTTGCCCTTGCATAGGCGGTAATTCTTGTCGTTTCTGGAAAAGCTGATTTTAAACAAGACAAAATCTTTATCAAGTCGTCCGTTTTTCTTAACAACGGGTCTGCATCCTGTAAAAATACTGTGTACTCTTTGTGATAAAGCCAGTGAAGAATGCGATGTGCATCATATACAGCAACAGGTTCAAAAAAGTTTGAAAGATTGAATGACAGTGAAGAAAAGGAGGTATCTTTCAAAAGCTCTTGTAACTTATTCTTAATTGATGCAAGATGATTAATCTCTTCAACTAAATCAGTAACCGTTCGTAAAGAAAACTTGCTCTCTTTATATACGGGGCAGAAAAGGCATCTGTTCCAAGAGCAGTTACGGCTAAGCCTGATTAGAAGGCTATGAGATTCACTCGGCGGTCTTATTGGACCAACTTCTGAAGCAATGGGTTTTTGCATTAGTAGTACCTTTTGGCTCCAATAAATCGTTTTGAAAAATAATCGCTACTTAAATCGGCACGTTTTATAACATCACCACGTTTTGGTGCATGAACAATTAAACCGTTTCCAACATAAATACCAACATGTGTTATGTGGTTTTTAGATGTGCCAAAAAAAACGAGGTCGCCTTCCGATAGATCGTTTTTAGGGACATCATCGCCATGTAAATACTGCTCCTTCGCAGTGCGGGGAAGATTGATACCACATAGATTGTAAACTGCCTTGACAAAACCGCTGCAATCCATTCCTTCAACAACGTTATTTCCTCCCCACTTGTAAGGAATTCCAACGAAACGTTCGGCTGTCTTTGCAATAATCACACCGATGTCATCATCATGACGTCTTTTATCTTTCGTAGCAGGGGCTTTTTTCAGAAAAACAGGTGGGGCAATGTAGTAGTCCGATATTAAACCTTTGGAAAGAAGGATTTTTGCCTTTTGTTCAGCAGCTTCTTTAGAGTTGTAGCTACCAAAACGCACAACAAAAAGCCCATCAGGTTTTTTAAAATAAAATGCATCAATTCCCTTGTCCTGTAGTCTTGCAGTAAGATTTATTGCGTTCTGCACATCAGCAAATGCTCCCACTTGTATCGCATAGCCCGCATGTTCAATTAGAGTATGCCTTTTTTGTAAAGAAGATGTGCAGGCAAAAAAAAGCAGAAACAAGAAAACAAAGTACAGAAATCTCATTGTTGATACTAAATTATAAATCAAAGGCTGTTTTTTTTCAGCAATTTTTAGTGACTTAAAGAAGTAGGAAAAATTTTAATAAAAAAATGCTTGATTTTAATCAAAAGATAATTTATCCTTGACAATGCTTTTTGCTTTATGGTAGTAAGTAATGCGGTAGTTTTTTTGGAGGGGGAGAAATGATTGATCTTAATGTCAGCTTTCTGATACAGCTGGGACTATTCTGGTTTGTCATAATCGTATTAAACAACATGTTTTTTAAGCCAATGCTAAAGTATCTCGATTATCGTAAAGAGCTTATGCAGGGCAGAAAAATTGAGGCTGAAAAGATACTCAAAGACATAGAGGAACAGGAGAAATACTACAACAATCGTGTTAGAGAGGCTAAAGAGAAGGGCATGGAGTATAAAAAAGCCATTCGTGAAGAGATTCTGAAGGCACAGAAAGAAAAGTTAGAGGCGGAACAAAGAAAATTAGATGAAGAGTTTGCAAAAAATAAAAATGCGATACTTGGTGAAGTTGATGCGATAAAAAAAGACATAGATAAGCTTGCATCAGATTTAGGCAAGGTCATGGCTACAAAGGTCTTGGGCAGGGAGGTACAGTGAGACTCTTATTGACGATAACAATTTTGCTAATTAATGCTGTTGTTTTTGCTGCTGAAGGGCATACTGCCGAACCTTCTTTATTCTCTCTCGACTTTCTGTTTAGGTTGATAAATTTTGCCATTCTTTTTGGTGGTTTGGGATATATCCTTTCTAAGCCACTTAAAAACTATCTAAAGCAGAGAAGCCAGAATGTCAGGCAGGCTATTGAAGAAGCGAAGAAGGCTAAGGCTGATGCTGAAAGCAAGGCTCGCTTTTACGAAGAAAAATTGTCCCAGCTTGAAGGCGAGGTTGCTGCAATGATGGAACAGTTTAAAAAAGAGGCTGAAGAAGAAAAGGCGAGAATAGTAAGAGAGGCAGAAGAGCAGCTTGAAAAAACAAAAGAGAGGATGCAGAAGTCATTAGAGCAAGAGAGAATGAGAATGAAAGAAGAGGTTATGAGAGAGGCGGCAAACATTGCAGTTGCTCTTGCAGAGGAAATGATAAAAAAGAACTTTACAACGGAAGACCAAAAGAAATGGGTGCAGGAATATATTAAAATGATGGAGAGGGTACATTGATTAAGCTATCATCTGCTAAAAGGTATGCAAAAACAATTTTTGAGTTAGGTCAGGAGAAAGGCTTGCTTGAGAGGTTTGCGAGAGACCTTTCAGCATTAAAAGAGGTAACCGAAAAGGTTGATGAGTTCATACCTTTTCTTGCCAATCCTACTTATGACTATTCGCAAAGAGAGCAGCTTTTTCTTGAAATTGCAAAAAAACTTGATTTAAACGACATAATTGTAAACCTTGTAAAGCTGCTTATGGAAGGCAACAAGGTGAAGCTGCTCCCCTATGTGTGTAAATTTTATCAGGATTTGAGTGATTTTTATGCTGGTATAGTTAGAGGCACACTCAAAACAGCCGCTGAACTTAGCGATGAAGAGATAAAGGCAGTTGCGTTGGCGGTAGAAAAGGCGTTAAAGAAAAAGGTTGAGTTCACAGTTGAAGTTGATAAGGATATAATAGGCGGTGTGTTGCTAAAGGTAGGCGATGTAGTTTATGATGGCACTGTAAAAAAACAACTTGAAATATTAAAAGACAATTTAATAAAGGGGTGAAAGAATGGAAATAAGAGCAGACGAAATCAGTAGAATAATAAAAGAGCGGATTGGAGGATTTGAGAAAAAGATCGACGTTTCCGAAACTGGTGTCGTTTTAAACGTAGGAGATGGTATCGCAAGGGTGTATGGTCTTGAAAAGGTCATGGCTGGTGAGCTTGTCGAGTTTCCAAACAACATCTATGGGATGGCTCTAAACCTTGAAGAGGACAACGTTGGTTGTGCAATTTTTGGTGAAGACAAGTACATCAAGGAAGGTGACACAGTCAAAAGAACAGGAAGAATCGTTGAGGTTCCTGTTGGTGATGCCCTCTTTGGAAGGGTTGTTAATCCTCTTGGTCAACCAATCGATGGCAAGGGACCAATTGAGGCGAAGGAGTTTAGGAGGGTAGAAATTAAGGCACCTGGCATAGTCGTTAGACAGCCTGTTAAAGAGCCTTTACAGACAGGATTGAAGGCTATTGACTCCATGATACCAATAGGTAGAGGGCAGAGAGAGCTTATTATCGGTGACAGACAGACAGGTAAAACAGCAATTGCGATAGATACAATCATTAACCAGAAAGGCAAAGGTGTTATCTGTATATATGTGGCGATTGGACAGAAACAGTCTACCGTTGCACAGGTTATGGAAAAGCTCAAAAGTTATGGTGCTTTAGATTACACAATCATTGTTTCAGCAACAGCGAACGATCCAGCTCCGCTACAGTTTATTGCTCCCTACTCAGGTTGTACGATAGGAGAGCACTTTAGAGATACAGGAAGGCATGCCGTTGCTATTTATGATGACCTTTCAAAGCATGCCGTTGCATACAGACAGCTTTCGCTGTTACTTAGAAGACCACCAGGACGTGAAGCCTATCCAGGTGACGTTTTTTACTTACATTCACGTCTTTTGGAAAGAGCAGCCAAAATGAGAGAAGATTTAGGCGGTGGTTCCTTAACAGCTTTGCCTGTTATCGAAACACAGGCTGGCGACGTATCTGCCTATATTCCTACAAACGTTATTTCTATTACGGATGGACAGATTTACTTGGAAACAGACCTTTTCTATTCAGGTGTTAGACCTGCTGTAAACGTCGGTCTTTCCGTTTCTCGTGTTGGTGGTAATGCTCAGATTAAGGCAATGAAGCAGGTTGCAGGTTCACTGCGACTTGATTTGGCTCAGTATAGAGAGTTGGCTGCATTTGCACAGTTTGGAAGTGATCTTGACAAGGCAACTCAGCAGCAGTTGTCAAGAGGTGCAAGACTTGTGGAATTGTTAAAACAGCCTCAGTACACGCCTCTTAGCGTTGCAAAACAGATAGTTGCGATTTATGCAGGTACAAAGGGCTTTCTTGATGAATATCCTGTTGAAGCGGTTGGTAAGTTTGAGAGCGAGCTTTATCAGCTTATGGACTCAAAGTATCCCGAAATAGAAAGAGAGCTTGAAGAGAAGAAACAGATTGACGATGATTTGAGAGCTAAGATAGAAGGAATGTTAAAAGAGTTGAAGGAAGTCTTTAAATACTAAAACTTAGGAAAAGACATGGCGAGCTTAAGGGATATAAGAAAAAGAATACAGAGTGTTAAAAGCACTCAAAAGATAACTAAGGCAATGAAGATGGTTTCTGCCGCAAAATTGAGAAGGGCTCAGGATGCCATCTTGACAGCAAGGGCTTATGCTGAAAAACTTTATGAGGTTATAGCATCTTTATCTGCGAGGGTTGAAACAAAAACACACCCACTGCTACAAGATAGAGAGGAAAAGAAAAAGCTCCTTCTCGTTGTTTTTACCTCTGACAGGGGACTTTGCGGCGCTTTTAACTCAAACCTTTTAAAGCAGGTAGAGGCTTATATCAGGGAAAATACAGCAAAATATCCTGATGGTATTGAGCTTTTTGTCGTTGGTAGAAAGGGTGTTGAGTACCTTAAAAAGAGAAAATACAACGTGACAGAAAGTTGGATTGGGATATATCAGAAAGAGCAGTACGAGACGGCACGTATTATCGGAGAAAAGGTGATAGAGAAGTTTGTTAATGGCGAATGCGATGAAGTTGTTATTGTGTATAACAGATTCCGTTCGGCAATATCTCAGGTGCCCACGTTTTTGAAACTTTTGCCTGTTGACCCCATAGAAATACCTGAAAACGTTCCAAAGACAGAATATATTTACGAACCTGACAAAGAGACACTAATAAATGAACTAATGCCACGTAATGTTTATACACAGCTTCATAGAGGTGTGCTTGAGTCAATTGCAAGTGAGTTAGGTGCCAGAATGACCGCGATGGATAACGCAACAAATAACGCAAGAGACATGATTGATAAATTAACACTCTTATTCAATAAAACAAGGCAGGCGTCAATCACAAAAGAGCTTATGGAAATAATAGGTGGCGCCGAAGCAATTAAAAAATAATTTAGGAGGCTTTAGATGGTTGTAGAAGGTCGCGTTTTACAGGTAATTGGACCAGTTGCAGACGTTGAGTTTAAGAAGGGGGAGTTGCCGCCTATTTATGGAGCAATCAAGGTAACAAACCCTGCTATAAATGACAAAGAATGGAATCTTACCCTTGAGGTAGCCCAGCATTTAGGGGAAAACATAGTTCGCTGTGTTGCTATGGACAGCACAGAAGGTCTTGTTAGGGGAATTCCTGCTCGTTATGAAGGCAAACAGATAGAAGTTCCTGTCGGTAAAAATACTTTAGGTAGAATCATGAACATCATTGGTGAGCCCGTTGATGAGATGGGACCAATTGTTACAGAAAAGTACTATCCTATTCATAGACCTGCTCCAAAGTTTGTTGAGCAGAACACCAAAGTTGAAATTCTCGAGACAGGTATTAAGGTTATTGACCTTCTTGAACCCTATCCAAAAGGTGGTAAGATTGGTCTCTTTGGAGGTGCAGGTGTTGGTAAGACCGTTGTTATTATGGAGCTTATTCATAACATTGCAATGCATCACGGTGGTTACTCCGTCTTTGCTGGTGTAGGCGAGAGGACGAGAGAAGGTAACGACCTTTGGTTGGAAATGAAACATTCTAAAGTTATAGAGAAGGCAGCTCTCGTTTACGGACAGATGAACGAGCCACCTGGAGCAAGAGCGAGGGTAGCACTTTCAGCCCTTGCCGTTGCTGAGTACTTCAGAGATGAAGAAGGGCAAGACGTTCTTCTGTTTATCGATAACATATTCAGATTTACACAGGCTGGTTCTGAGGTGTCAGCTCTCTTAGGACGTATTCCTTCAGCGGTTGGTTATCAGCCTACGCTTTCTACGGAAATGGGAGAGCTTCAGGAAAGAATTACATCTACACTGAAAGGTTCTATCACGTCTGTTCAGGCTATTTACGTTCCTGCTGACGACCTTACCGACCCAGCTCCTGCTACAGCTTTTGCCCATTTGGATGCTACAACGGTTCTTTCAAGGCAGATTGCTGAGTTGGGAATTTATCCTGCTGTTGACCCTCTTGATTCCACATCAAGAATTCTTGATCCTGCGATTTTGGGCACCGAGCATTACAACGTTGCACGTGGAGTACAGAGAACACTTCAGAAATACAAAGACCTGCAGGACATTATTGCTATTCTTGGTATGGATGAACTTTCTGATGATGATAAACTGGTGGTCTCAAGGGCAAGAAAGATTCAAAGATTTCTCTCTCAGCCATTCCATGTAGCAGAAGAGTTTACAGGTTCAAAAGGTAAGTATGTCAAATTAGAAGATACAATCAGAGGATTTAAAGAAATTTTGGAAGGAAAACACGATCAGTTGCCAGAACAGGCTTTTTACATGGTAGGAACCATTGAAGAAGCTGTTGAGAAAGGCAAGAGATTGATGGAATAAAGGGCATAATATGGCTGATACCTTTAGATTGGAAATAGTAACACCTTACGGGATAGTAGTTAACGATGTAGTGGAAGAGCTTACTGCTCCTGGAGTTGCAGGGCAGATAACCATCCTTCCAGGACACCATCCTTTACTAACGTCGTTAAAGGTGGGAGAGTTAAGTTACAAGATAAAAGGTAAAACTGAATTTCTTGCAGTAAGCTGGGGATTTGCTGAAATTACTTTTGACAAGGTTACTGTTCTTGTTGAGACCGCAGAAAAGGCTGTCGATATCGATTTGACAAGGGCAGAAGCTGCAAGAAAAAGGGCAGAGGAAAGATTAAAATCCCTTACGGAAGATGATGCCGACTTTTTCACAGCAAAAACATCTTACGAAAAGGCGATGGTAAGGCTTGAAATAGCAAGAAGGGCAAAAGTACAGTAAACAACAATATTAGCGGCTTAAGCAGGGGAGTTTAAGCCGCTATTTCTTCTTTTTAATCAGAGTCTTTATTTTAACAGTTCCTTCGGTTTCTTCAAAACTAAAGTTTGCCTCTGCGTCTTCGCCATACTTAGACTTGATAGTTTGTTCGTATTTTTGAATAGTGTTTTTAAAGGCATCAAGAGTGGGTGGCTCTTTTCCTTTTTTCTTCAAAAGAGTTAAGTATTCATTGTACAAGATTTTATACCTATCAGTTTCTTCCTTTTCCTTTTCTTTTTCAACCTTTGTAATAGTTTGCTGATAACCTGCCAACAGTTTTCTGTAATCTTTGGGATTTTTGCCCTCTTCAATCAAACGCAGGATGCGATTCCAGTACTCCTGATATGTTAAAAAGCGAGCGGTAAGATTTCTGTACCTAAATACGAGCATAACGTTATTAATTTGATTTGCCTTTGTAGCATATTTTTTAATAATCTGTTGAATCTGATTTTTTAGAGGAATTGGCTCTACGTTAGTAATGCCAACGAAAAACTTTTCGTAATCAACTTTAAGTTGTTCAATCTTTTTTTCTAATTCGTCCAAGTCGTGCTTGATTTCACTTTTATTCATCGCTAAAATTAAAACATAAAAGAAAAAAAAAGTAAACAAAAGATGACAAAAAACAGGGTTTCTTTTATTGGTGCAGGGAGAGTTGGAACATCACTTGCCTTTCTTTTAAAGACTAAAGGTTACGATGTGATAGGCATTACAAGCAGAAGTATTGCCTCTGCAGAGAGGGCTGCAACATTTATGGGTAACAGCATCTCCTATTCTAATGACCTTTACGTCTTTATTGAAGATTCAGATGTCGTATTTATAACAACAAATGATGATGCCGTTGCTTACGTTGCAGAAGGCATCAGTAGAAACTGTCAGATAAAGGAAGATCAGATTTTTATCCATACAAGTGGCAGTCTTCCATCATCAGTGCTTAAGCCTTTAAAAGATAAAGGTGGCATAATCGCCTCGATGCACCCTTTGCAGACGGTAGCTAATCCAGAAGAGGGCGTAAAAAACATTATTGGTAGTATCTTTGCGATAGAAGGTGATGAAAAAGCATTTTCAGTAATTAACGAAATGGTAAAAAAATTAGAAGGCGTTCCCTTTCACTTAACAGAAGATAAAAAACCCCTTTACCACTTAGCTGCCGTAATAGCCTGCAACTATTTTGTTACCTTACTTGACACAAGTCTCGAAATATTTAAACTGATAAACATTGATGAAGAAATAGGTCTTGAAGGACTGCTGAAACTTGTTCACGGTACCATGAGCAATGTAGAAAGATTAGGGACGAAAAATGCACTTACAGGTCCAATAGCACGAGGTGATATTGAAACAGTTAAGGGACACATAAGGGCTATTAAGGCTTTTTCTCCAGAACTTCTTTTGCTTTACAAAGTTTTAGGTGACAAAACAATTAAAGTTGCGACAGAAAAAGGAACTCTTAAACCTGAAGATGCGAAAAAACTGAAAGAGCTGTTTAACATAAGTTGACAATGCCATAAAGTTAAGCTACTATCTTAAAAACAGACAAAAAAAGGAGGGAACAATGGCTAAACCAAAAGGTAACTTAAAGGAGCTTCTAAACGAGGCTATTGCAAGGGAAATTCAGGTTTCAATTCAGTACATGTGGCAACATGTTCAGGCGATTGGAATGAAAGGTGAAGCTGTAAAGGGCACATTTAGATCATTTGCAATTACAGAAATGAAGCATGCAGAGGCGATTGCAGAAAGGCTGGTAATGTTAGGCGGTGCTCCTACAACAAAACCAACACCGATA
>Ga0272446_1002598_pt1 | contig 24278 bp, 15 predicted proteins | sample YNPCB0061_FD_194587 | JGI IMG/M metagenome (GOLD analysis project Ga0272446, IMG submission 194587) | Hot spring microbial mat communities from Yellowstone National Park, WY, United States - YNP-CB-006-1 | ecosystem: Environmental > Aquatic > Thermal springs > Hot (42-90C) > Sediment | place...
GTACCCTGTTGCACGGCGGTGTCGAATGCTTCTTTGACCTGGTTAGCGATTTGGGCTTCGCCGATGATCAGGCTATCGAGTCCTGACGAGACGCGAAACAAGTGACGCACCGCCTGCGCGCCGCTGTGTTGGTAGAGAATCGGCCGAATGACTGCGGGGGGCAGTTGGTGCATCTCGGCGAGAAATTCGGCGAAGAGGTCCAGGTCCAACGGGGGCAGTTCGGCGGAGCGGGCAACGTAGATCTCGACGCGGTTGCAGGTGCCGAGCAGGACCGCCTCGCAGCCGAAGCGAGCGGCGAGTTCGTGCAGGGCGCGGGCAGTTTTGGCTGGGTCAAACGCCAATTGTTCACGCAACTGCACATCGGCGGTGCGAAAGCTACAACCGACAACCGTCAGATGTTGTTCGACGTTCCCACTCATGCAGGGGTCACTCCGTTGTAGGCAGACTGGGTTGGGCGAATGGGTGCGCAGCGACGAGCGTGACGAGCAAAATCATGAACGCGGCGATGGTAACCAGGGCTAAGCGTCGGGCGGGCAGGTGGGCACCGTAGCGAAGATAAAGCAAGATGATGAATACGACCCACAGCCCGGCTGTGCCCACGATTTTGGGCGAGAGCCAACTCGCCGGCGATTGGGGCAGCCCGAACATCAGGACCAACCCCACCAGCAGGCCGGCGGTCAACAGCGGGAAGGCGAAGTTGATGGCGCGGCGGTTCATGGTCTCCAGACGCTCCAGGCTCAACAGGCGCAGGCCATCGGCGTTGGGGATGCGTTTTTGCTGTAGTCGGCGGGCTTGCACGAGGTACATCGTGCTGGCGATGAAGCCGACTGTGACTCCGACGCTGGCCAAGAGCAGCAGAACGCCGTGCAACACGCCCCAGAAGTGGTTCCAGAAGCGTGAGATATTCCAGCCTTCGGGGCTACTGGCCGAGGGGAGTTCGGCCAAGGCTAGCAGCGTCAGGATGAGCGGCAGCACGAAGACCGCCCAGCTCGTTTTGCGATAGTGGATCGTGCCGTAGAGATAGAAGATGGCGATCACCCAGGCCAGCAGCAATAGCGAGCCGACTGCGGTCGCGGGTGAGGGTTGATGCACGAGCAAGTAGGCGGTTTGGGCGAACAGCCCGGCGGCACCGAAGGCCAGGCCGACGATGCGATGGAGCGGACGCGGCCAGAATAGTTGCAACAACTCCATCAGCAACGCTACGAGGTAGCTGGCTGCAAAGCAAAAGCGACTGATCCCTTCGATGGGCATACCGCTTGCCCCTGACTCATATCGGTGGTAATAGCTATTAGCTATTCTACGGAGCGGCGGTTGCGGATGAAACAGCAGTCTTCACGGATCGATCCATTTCGCCGACAACGCGGCCCGCACCATCGCGTCGGCCTGCTGCATGACTGCGACACGCCAATTGGGTTGGGGTGGTACAAAGATCCGCTGCAACTGAGCGCGGGCGTGTTGCCGGTCGGTTTCGCTGCCGTAGAAATAGGCTCGGTTTTCCTCTTGCAGCGCGGCGATGACCGTGGCACCGTCGTAGGTGCCGAATTCAGCGGTAAACGAGAGGTAGTCGCGCGGCTGGGAGTGGAAGCGACACCAGCGGTCGAACCCGCCGTGAACGGTATAGCTGCCGGGGTTGATCGGCCGCAAGGGCCGCTGAGCGAAGGTGCGGCTGAGTCGAGCTTCGGCGGTGGCGGGGGTGTCCTGGTCGATGAGCATTTGCCCTTGAGCGTGTGGGCCGAGGCCGGTGTGGAAGTCGAAGTGGAGGATATGCTCGGCGGGGCCGAGCCAACGGTGCCAGTGAGTTTGCAGTAATTGCTGGGTCCAACTGGGGTGGTCGCCGCCGTAAAAGAGGCCACGGGGGTTGTGGTACTGCCCGCCGACGATTGCCTGGGTGACGGCCCGCGAGCCATAGCGGAGCTTCAGCGGCAAGAAACGCAGCGCGAGCAATTCGGGGAATCGACTCGGGGGGCGGGGCGGATTGAGTAGCTGATCGACTCGGCGGGCGATGGCGTCGGGCGGCGGGATGGTCTCGGCGGGTAGCAGGAAGTTGCGGTTCAAGTCGATGTTCTCGGCGTCGGCCCGCCGACCCCACGCCGCACCGAAGGGGTTGAGCGTGTGCAATAGCAGCACGGCAAGTTGCCGCGTGTGCAGCGCGTGCGGGTCGAGACTGTGGAGCGTGTGCAACAGCACCGCCGAGCCGAAGAGTGCCTCGCTGCCATGCAACCCGCTGGAGAGGATGATCAACCGAGACGCCTCGGCCGGGCCGAGCCGGGCCACATCGACGGCTAATTCTTCGCCGCCTGGGCCCGTGCCGGGGTGGGGGTAGCTGGTTGGGGTGATGCCCAACGATTGGCACGCTTGCCAAAAACGATTGCGGGCGTGGTGGTAGCTGTCGCTGAACGCCGCGAGATACTGCCGGTGTGTGTCGGTTGATTGCATAGGCAATACTATAGCCGGGCAGGGCGGGTTTGTCACGAGCCTGGGGCGGCGAGGGCAAGCGGGTGAGCGGGTTACTGGAACCGCTGAGCGGATTGCTGATGCAAGGCGAGGTCGAGTTGTCCGCGATGCCGGTCGAGGAGCCGGGGGAGCGGGCAGAGGTGCTAGCGCTGTTGCGGGAGGCGTATTGGCACTATCAACTCGACCTGGCCGGGCCGCGCCTGCCATTCGCCGGGGCGACCGCGTTGGCGGCGGCGAGCTGGTGCCTGGCGGCGTGTTGGTTTGTGGTCAGTCGCCAGGAGCCGGACGAGTTCGTCGAACGGACGCTGGACTGGCAGCCACAACTACGCGATGCCGCCGACCACCTGGCCGCGGACCTGACGTTGCGGTATTTGCCCCGGGTCTTGCAGCGGGCCCGTTTGCTCGGGCGCGAAGATGGACTGGTGCGGGCGATTGCTCGGTTGGCCGGGCGGGTGCCGCTTTCGGGGGTCTTGCTGGATGTGCCGCCGGGACGGGCGGAGATACCGACGACGCTGGGGGACCATGCCGGGCTGCATCTGCTCTACGCCGAGCGGTTCGCCGCCAACCCCCGGGCCGAGTGGTTGCCATCCGACGGGCCGCTGCGGCAGATGTGCGCGGTGGTCCTGGCCCGCCAACAGCGAGCCTTGCCTGTGCCCGTCGAGCCGTCGGGCGCGGCGGTGGCTGATGCAGAGGCGGTGGCTGAGGAGCAGAGCGACTCGACCCGACGAGAGGATGGTTGACTGATGACTGTCGAGGTTGCCCAGCGGTTGCAGCGGCAGGTGTTGAATCGGCTGAAGCGACGCTTCGTCGGCCGCGAAGAGATCGTGGACCTGATCGCCCTGGCCGTCACGGCCGGGGAGCATTTGTTCTTGCTCGGTCCACCGGGCACGGCCAAGTCGGCGTTGATTCGCCAATTCGCGCAGATGATCCACGGCAGCTATTTCGAGTATCTGCTGACGCGCTTCTCCGAGCCGAACGAACTATTCGGCCCGGTCGATCTGGTCAAGTTGCGCGAAGGCACGGTCGCCATCGTCACCAAGGGGATGCTCCCCGAGGCGGACGTGGTGTTCCTGGATGAGCTATTCAACGCCAACAGCGCGATCCTGAACAACCTGCTGACGGTGCTAAACGAGCGGGTGTACCGACGCGGGGCGGAGGTCTATCGGCTGCCGCTGTTGTCGCTGTTTAGCGCCTCGAACCACTTGCCGGAGGACGAGACGCTCGCGGCACTGTTCGACCGCTTCTTGCTGCGGGCGCGGGTCGAGTCGTTGCCGCGTGAGGACATGCCGAAATTGCTGGCGGCTGGTTGGGCGATGGAATGCGGGGGTGATACGGACGGGGCCGACTCGGACCACGCCCCGGCGGATGACGCCGCGGCTGAGTCAGCCGTTCCGGTGACAGCCGACGACCTGCGGCAGCTCGCGCGGCAAGTGTTGCGGGTTGATCTGAGCGGGGTATACTCCGTCTATGCCGATGCGGTGGTACGCCTGCGCGATCTGGGGATTGCCTTCTCGGATCGGCGGGCAGTGAAGGTGCTAAAGCTGATCGCGGCATCGGCGGTGCTGTGTGGACGCCAGCAGGCGATTGGCGCGGATCTGTGGGTGTTGCGTTACGTCTGGGACCGCGTCGAGCAGATCGCGCCGCTGGGAATGCTGGTCGCCGAACTACTCCAGGCTAGCCCCGAGGACGCTGAACCGCGCCACCGCCTGGCGCGGTTGCCGGAGCAGGCCGACGCGGCGGAGTTGGCCCAGCAACTCGAACAGGCCGAGTCGCGCTTGACCGGTCAGCCGCTCTCGTTGCTTGAGCTGGCTCGGCTGCGCGAAGAGGTGGTCGCGCTGACCGACCGCGCCGCCTGGGTCGCCGACGCCCAAGCCCGCGCGCATCTGCTCCAGCGGGGGCGGACGTTGTTGTCGCGGTTCTGAGTCAGCGGCACGGCCGGTGCCACACACGCCAACTCGGTCAGCGGCACGGCCGGTACCACACACGCCAACTCGGTCAGCGGCACGACCGAGTTTCGCTCATCGCGTGCGGGTCGGTTCATACACTGATGGCATTCGCCCGATCTGGTGTTTCGCCCGATCTGCTTTGCGGCCAACCGGAGGAGTCTTCGTATGCCGATCAATTACCCGTTGGAAAACTACTTGAATATCCGCTCGGCGGGCAGCCCGACCTTCTCGCCGGACAGTCGCACGGTGGCGTTTATCACCAACATCACCGGAATAGCCCAGGTTTGGCAAGTGCCGGTCGGGGGCGGCTGGCCGACGCAGTTGACCTTCACCAACGAATCGGTGCGGGGGGTACGGTATCACCCGCGCCGGCACGAGTTGATCTATAGCATGGACAGCGGCGGCAACGAGCGCACGCAGTTGTACTGGCTGCGTGGGGTGGCGGGCAATACCGATCACGGGTTGGGCGATGGCTGGCTCAGCACGGACCTGTCGCGCCAACCCGCGGCCATCCACACCTTCGGCGACTTCAACAGCGACGGCACGCAGTTCGTCTTCAGTGCCAACCGGGACGATGCGGCCCGCTTCGATGTGTATGTGCAGGCGTGGGGGCAGGAGCAAGCCCGGCTGCTGGCCCGGGGGCCGGGTGGCTACTTCACCGCGCTGGGGTTTAGCCCCGATGGCCGCACGGTGCTGGTGCTGCGTACCGAGTCCAACACCAAGCAGGAACTGCACTTGATCGAGTTGGCCAACGGGCGGTCGCGGCGGCTGGCCCCCCGCGAGGGGGTAGCTGACGCCCAGTTCCGCTCGGCGCATTTCTCGCACGATGGGCGGTTTGTCTATGCGGTGACGACCGTCGCGGCGGGGGCTGGCCGGGAGTCCCGCGACCTGGCCGGGCTGGCCCGCATCGCGCTGGAGAATGGGGAAGTGGAGTATGTGCAGACGCCGGGCCACGAGGTCGAGGCTGTCGTGCCCTCGCCGCGCGGCGAGTGGGTCGCCTGGCTGGTCAACGTGGACGGGCGGTCGCGGCTGCACCTGACGCGCACCCGCGACTTGGCCGGCAACCAGCACTGGGTGCCTGAGTTACCCCTGGGGGTCGTCAACACCTTGACCTTTGCCCCGGATGAATCCAAGCTGGCGGTTGGCTTCGACGGACCCCGGCACAACCCCGACATCCACTTGCTCGACGTGACCCAGCCGGGGCGACCGCTTAGCCAGTTGACCCGTTCGAGCCGGGCGGGCGTGGCCGTCAACGAGTTCGCCGAGCCGGAACTGATCCGCTATCGCACCTTCGATGAGCGAATGATCCCGGCGTGGTTCTATCGGCCAGCGGTGCGGGCGGGCGAGTTGCCGCCGGTGATCGTCTATCCGCACGGTGGCCCGGAGAGCCAGACCCGCCCGCAGTTCAACGCCCTGTTTCAATATTTCGTCGCCAACGGCTACGGCGTGTTGGCCCCGAACGTGCGTGGCTCAACGGGCTACGGCACGGCGTTTATGAACCTCGACAACGTCGAACGCCGCCTCGATGCGGTCAACGACCTGGCCCACGCGGCGTTTTGGTTGCGCGATCAACGCCAAGGCGATCCACGGCGGCTGGCCGTCTACGGCGGCAGCTACGGTGGGTTTATGGTGCTGGCCGCCGTGACCCGCTACCCCGACTTGTTCGCGGCGGGGATCAACGTCGTGGGCATCGCCAACTTTATCACCTTCCTCGAACGCACCGGGCCATACCGCCGCGCGCACCGCGAGGGCGAATACGGCAGCCTGGAGCGGGACCGCGAGTTCTTGCAACGCATTAGCCCGATCAACATGGTCGATCGTATCCGCTGCCCGATGATGGTCATTCACGGGGCGAACGACCCCCGGGTTCCCATCGGCGAGGCCGAGCAAATCGTCGCCGCGCTGCGAATGCGCATGATCCCGGTGGAGTATCTGCGCTACGAGGACGAGGGGCACGGCATCGCCCGGCTCCGCAATCGGCTGGACTGCTACCCGCGCATGGTGGCGTTCTTGGACCGGCACGTCAAAAACCGGCCGCAGTAGGCGGCTGGCGTCCGTTCACCACTTCGCCGCAGTGCCGCGCCCAGTCCTGCCTTTGCTTGGCTGTCCGGCGCTGCGCCTTCCCACCTAGATTCACTAGATCGCGTTGAGGTGGGTTGATCGAGTTGAGTTGCTGGTCGTTTCGCCTTGACACTTCGCGGCGACTGGCTATAGGTCTTTGCTCGGTAATCGAGCTAATCGACTTGATGAAGAGTCCAGGCCAAGGTTCGCTCAGTTGGTCGCAGTCTTGCGGAACATCGAGGCTGAGCAAAGTGGAGGAATGTGCATGCGAAGTGCTGGACGTTTGGTCGGCGCGGCGTTCATCGTCGCGGTCCTGACCGTGTCGGTGCAAGCTCAACAATTGAGCAAATTGCCCCCGACACTCGAGACGACTCCTTCGGCCGCCCCTGCCGGCCAACTGCCAATCACGCCCACGCCCGGCACCTTGCCGGGGTTGGGCCAACCCGCTCAACGGATCGAACCGTCCGCGCCCGCGTCGGAGCTATCGCATCAACCGCTGCCTGCCTCGCCAACGCAGCCGGGGTTCCGCGCCCCGGTGCAAGCGGCCCCAACACAGCAGATGCCCCTGGCCGCGCAACCAGCGGTGCCGCACACCCCCGAGGCGATTGGCGGGGTCATGCCAGGGGTCTCACGGGATAATCCGACTGGTCGGCAAGAGCCGGCCGTCAGCATCGAGTGGCTTGGGCCACCGGCGGCCAAGCTGGGCCAGCCTGCGGACTATACCGTCGTGGTCCGCAGTGCCTGCAATGTGCCCTTGCAGCAAGTGAGCGTGCGTGTGCGCTTGCCGCAGGGCGTGGAGATTAAATCGACCGAACCGAAGGCCGTTCAGAGCGAGAACGTGCTGATGTGGGACCTGGGTACGCTCATGCCCCAGCAGGATCGACACCTCATGGTACGCATGATCCCCAGCACCAAGGGTGAAATCCCCTGTCATGCCTGGGTGACGTTCACCGGCAGTTCGACGATGACGGTGCGGGTGCGGGAGCCGAAGCTCTTGCTCAAGACCACCGCCCCCGAGAAGGCCCTGGTCGGGGACGTAGCGACGTTTACGCTGACTGTCTCCAACCCCGGCGACCACCCGGCGGAGAAGGTCAAGATTCAAGTCAACCTCAGCGAAGGGCTGGAAAGTTCGCGGGGCAACCAGTGGGAGTTCGAGATCGGCAACCTGGCCGCCGGCGAGACACGCTCGGCGCAGGTGATCTGCGCGACGCGGGCCGGTGGCGCGCAACGCTGCGACGCGACGGCCACGGCCGATGGCGGACTGACCGCCAGCGACAGCGGCACGGTCAACGTCTGCACGCCACGGCTGAACCTGGAAGTGGTTGGACCGAAGATGCGCTACCTCGACCGCAAGGCGACCTACACGTTCAAAATCTCTAACCCCGGCGACGCCCCAGCCTCGAACGTGGCGATTGTGGACGTGATTCCCGCCGGGTTCAAGTTCATCTCGGCAGGCGAGGGCGGGCGGTACGACTTCGAGACGCGCTCGGTGTCGTGGTTTATCGGCGAGATCGCGCCGGGCGAAGTGAAGGAAGTCAAGCTGGAAGTCCTGGCGGTCAACCTCGGTGAGCATCGCCACCGCGTCGCGGCCCAGGCCTCGCGCGGTCTGCGTGTCGAGAACGACGAGATGGTCACCAAAGTCGAGGGGCTGTCGGCGATCCTGGTTGAAGTGGTCGATACCGAAGACCCGGTCGAAGTCGGCAACGAGACGGCCTACGAAATCCGCGTCACTAACACCGGCTCCAAGACCGAGTCAGACATTCGCCTAGAGTGTCAGTTCCCGGTGGATAAGTTGCAGTTCCGCGGCGCGACCGGGCCGACCCAGCATAGCGTCGAAGGCAATACGATTCGCTTCGAGCCAATCGCGCGGCTGGCACCGCGGGCGGAGGCGGTCTACCGGGTCAACATGCAGATGTTGGGCGTCGGCGCGGCGATCTTCAATTGCCGCATCACCACGTCGGGTATCCCCGAGGGCGTGATTAAGCAAGAGTCCACCACCGGCTACGGCGACTAGACCGGCGAGTGACGGGGTGACTGAGCCAGGCACCGGGCGAGTGCGGGGGATTATCCCGGCTGGCCCGGTGCGAGCGTTTCTCGATTTTTTGGGGCGCTTTTCTCCAAACTAGCGCACTTGTCTGTTGGCGAGACGCAGCGACTGCGTTATATTAAAATGCTGTAGTCGTCTTCTGGGACCGGCGAGGTGAACGGGGGACCGGCTCTAGAGCTGACCGCTGTTACAAGAAGGGTACTCACATGTCGTTGGCTTTGAACATCGGCAAATGCACCTTGCTGGGGAATTATCGGGAAAACAACGAAGACTCCATCGAGGTCAAGCAGTTTCCAGATTTGGTGGTGGCCATCGTGGCAGATGGCATGGGGGGGCAAGCGGCTGGCGAGATTGCCAGCAAACGCGCCGTCGAGATCATCCCACGCGAATTGAAGAAAGATTTGGCCACGGCGGTCTCGCCGGAGCAGACCCGCGAGGTGATTCGGCAATCGACCGTGCGAGCCAACGAAGAAATCATGCGCATGGGCATGCTCGAACGGGACTACAAGAACATGGGCACGACGGTGGTCATGGCCGTCTGGCGCAAGGGGACGGATATGTACGTCACCGGCGTCGGCGACAGCCGCGTCTACCTGGTCCGTGGCAAGCGCATCGAGCAACTGACCGTCGATCACTCGTTAGCGCAAGCACTGGTCGAGGCTGGCACCATCTCGCCGGCGGAAGCCAAGGGGCACAAGTTCCACAATGTCCTGTGGAAGTATCTGGGCAGCAAGGAAGTGGGCGATGGCCCGGATGTCAAGATCGTGCCCATTCAACCGGGCGATCGCTTCCTGCTCTGCACGGACGGCTTGCACGGGGTGGTTTCCGACAACGAGTTGCTGGCGCACATCCTGGAGTATGAGGACGTGCAGACCTGCGCGGACGTGTTGGGCGAACTGGCGCTGAAGTCCGGCTCGCGCGACAACGTCTCCTGCATCGTCATCGGCGTCGTCGAGAACCGTTAGCTAGCCCGCTCGGTTAGTCACCCTCCCCCTCACCCAACCGCTGACCGGGCACGCCCAGACCCCGCGTCGGGCCGTGCCCGGAGAGTACGCCGATCATCCACCTGTTTCCGCATCTGGCCGCGCTCGGGATCACTTCTGATTTTGACCGTTTCCTGACGACCGGATTAAGCGTTTGGGCTTGCAGTCGGACTCTGAATCGTTATGGTTCGGCCCACTGGCGGCTGGCGGTTCGGTTGGCCGTCAGGTGCGTCTCGGACTCCCCAACAGAAGGAAACTGCTTATGCTGAAACTACTGCGGCTGACGGGGCTGACCCTGTCGGTTCTGCTTGTTTGCTCGGGCGTGTCGCGTCTGCAAGCCAAACCACCCGAGTTGCCGATTGCGCCGGTCATCGAGTGTGAGCCGGTGCCGGTCACGGACACGGACATGGACCACTTGCCCAGCGTCGAGGGTACGCCGGTGGCGGGCGACGAGGTCGCTGTGCCGGTCGAGGTGCCCGGCGAGTTGGAGTGCGGCGGCAGCGACAGCGACAGCGGGTACGACAGCGGTTACGATAGCAGCGCTGATGAGGGCGACGGCCCCATGCTGGCCAAGCCGGTCGTTGGCGAGGTGCTGGGCGGCTGTCTGCCGAGCGAAGACTTTGAAGAGATGGTGCTGCCCTATCCGTCGTTGCATGTGGTCAAGCCGATAAAGCTCTGCAAGCCGCTGCCCTGCTGCAAGCCGGTCGAGCCGTGCTGCAAGGCGGTCAAGCCGGTGAAGGTCGGCAAGCCGTTGCCCTGCTGTATGCGGTTGAACTCGGTCCTGCCGGTCATGGCAGCCGAACTGGTCAAGTCGGTCAAGCCGGTCAAGCCGGTCATGGCTGTCAAGCCGGTCATGGCTGTCAAGGTGGTCAAGGTCTGCGTGCCGATGAAAGGCTGCAAGCCGATGCCGGGGCAGGCGGGCGAGACACCGGAGAAGCCCTGCTGCTGCACCGAGTGCGGCGAGAAGTGCGATTGCACGCGCCCCTGCAAGAAATCGGCCAAGCCCGCGGTCTGCCCGTACCTGCGACAGCAAAGCGACAAGCCCTGCCCGGGCGAGTGCGAGTGCCAGGATGAGTGCGAGGGTGTCGAGTTGCCGGCGACCCCGCAAGAAGGGCTGGCGCTGTTGAACGTGGCCCAGCAGTGGTATCAGCAGGCGATGGAGTTGGTCGCCCGCGGGGAGTTGGCGGCTGCCCGCAAGCTCTTCAACAAGGCGGCGGCGTTCGTGCCCGGTTCGCCGCTCAGCCAGCGTGCGGCCGCGCAGGTGGCGGCGGTAGACGCGGCGTTGGCCCAGTCGCAGGCTAGCGGCGAGGTCGAGTGCGAGGACCAAGACCACGAGAAAACGCCGACCCCGGTAGGCGTGCCGGGTGAGGACGCAGAAGGTAAGCCCTGCGAGCCACCGAGCCAGCCTTGCGATCAACTGCGTCGCTGCAAGAAGGACGAGCAGCTTTCCCGCAACGTCGAATCGCTCTTGCGGAGCGCTCAACGCAGCGTGCGGGCGGGCGATGTCTTGCGTGCCAAAAAGTATGTGCAACTGGCGATGTGCATGGACCCCTGCCGGGTCGTTGCCCATCCGCTGGTGTTCCGCCTGCACTTGATGAACCGCGTGCAGATGGGGGCGGAGCAGCCGCGTCTGGTGATCGCGCAGGTGATGCCGGGCAGCGATTGCCCGATGCGGCAGCGTTTGCAGAACGGCGAACGGGTGCGCGAGGTGGTCGAGCGGCTGCGGCAAATGCGTGAGTCGATGCTGGAGCGGGTGCAGCGGGAACAGCCGGGCGAGGAACCGTGCATGGACGCGGATGAACCGAGCCGCGGCGATGACTGCAACGACGACATCGACGAGCAAAACAACCGCCGCAATACGCCGCGTACCGAAACCCCAAGCGGCACGGGTAGCACCGGGGGTAGCACAGTCAGCGACGACACCGAAGGCACGACCGAGCCGGAGTTTGTCGATGTGCCGCAGAGTATCACCAGCGGCACCACGACCTTCGGGGTGTCACGGTGTGCGGCAGCGGCGGCAGCCCTGGCTCAGCCTGGGTCGGCTAGCTGCCCAGTGCGGACCAACGCGGGCTGCGGCGCGTTCGAGTTGGAGTTTGACTTGCCAGCCACCAGCGGCGAGGTGCTGCGGTTAGAGATCAGCGGCGGCAAGGTGCGGGTGTGGTATCGTCCTGCCCCGCGTTGAGCGGTGATGATGCCCGGGGCAAGTGGATAAAGTTAGCACGCGGCGGGGCGTTGGCTCCGCCGCGCTGCTTTAGCCGGGGTGCTGGTTGGTCGGTTCGGGCGGGTCATCGAATAACCCCGCGCCGAAGTCGTCCTCGTCATGGCCCGAATTGGCCAATGGCGCGGGCGACGCTGCGGGCGGGTCATCGAATAACCCCGCGCCGAAGTCGTCCTGGGCTGGGTCTGCTGAATCCGCCGAAACCGCCGCCGTCGCTGGCTCGTGCAGGCTGGTGCTGGCGGTGGTACTGGTGGTCGTGTCGCCGGTCGGCATCGGTAGCACGACCGGCTGGGCGGTTTCGCCACCGACCACATCGGCGGCAGCGGCTTGCTGTACCAGTTGATCGGTGCTGTCGGGATCGACCTGGCGGCAGCTATCGGTCAGCCGCTGGGCCAGGTCCATCAACTCCTCGCGCCAGGCTTCCGGTTCGGTGCCCGGCGGGCTGACCTGCGCGAACTCACCTAGCAGCAGGATCAGGCGCAGCAGATGGCGGAAGATGATGCCTTCCTGTTTGATGAGGTCGCGGGACTTGACGTAGAGGTTGAAGTTGCCCCCGTAGCGCAACAACTCACCGGCCGCCCAGACGGGTACGACGTTGACATCGGTGACTTCGGGGTAGATCGCCTCGAAATACAGGCGTAGCTTCTCGGCTAGGACTGGGGGCCGCTCGTCCCAGCGGGGGCGGCGGTCGCGGTCGCGGTCGCGGTCGTCGTAGTCCTCGTCATCCTCGTAGTCCTCGTCGTCCGGGTTGGGCTGGGGTTTGGCGATCATCAGGCCACGCTTGATTAGCTCCGCGTCCAGGAAGTTTTGCGCCAGCGGCCCGGGCGGCAAATCCTCTTCCCAGGGCACGCGCACATAGCGCAACAGGGGCGGGGGCATGCTCAAGACGCTCTCAAACGCCTGCAGGCGTTCCTCGAAGTTGGCCATGCCGAGCAATTCGATGAGGTAGGCGGCATAGAGCGGGTGGACGCTGCGGAAGACCAGAAGCGTTTGCAGCTTCTCGGTGGGGTGGGCGAATTGCGCGGAGTAAGGCTCGGGCGGGGCAGCGGCAGCTTCGGGCGAACCGGGCAGAGCCAGCAGCGCGGGATGGGGCTGTGGCTCCAGCGTGACGTAGCCGCTGCGGGCCAAGGTCAGCAGCATTTGCTCCAGTTGCTTCTCACCGGCGGCGATGCGGGGCTGGTCCATCAGCCGCTTGCGAATGACCGAGCGAACCCGGCTGACATCCGGGGAGCGGTCGAGCAGGTAGGCTAGCAGTCGCCAGGGCAGCGAGCCTTTGCTGTATAGCTTGCCGGGCGGGGCGGTCTTGAGCTTCTCGAACATCAAGTCGGTCCAGTAGACGGTGTTGGAGCGTCGCTCGGGCTTTTTGCGCTTGAGCTGCTTCTTCTGCTTGATGAGTTCGGGGTCGCGGGTGTCTTCGGGGATGGCGTCGTACTTCTCCTTCCAGCGGAGGATCTTGACATCGTCCTCGTGAGCCAGCGCGTAGACGAAGCCCTCCTGGTCGTATTGCGGGCGGCCGGCGCGTCCGAAAATCTGGTGGGCGGTCGATGCCTCAATCAGCTTTTCCTTGCCCGGCGGTCCCTTGACCAGCGAGGTCAAGACGACCGAGCGAGCGGGTAAATTGATGCCAGCGGCGAGCGTCTCGGTGCAGACGGCGACGGCCAGCAGCTTTTGCTCGAATAAATCCTCGACAACCCGGCGATACTTGGGCAATAGCCCGGCGTGATGCACGCCCACGCCCCGATGTAACATCTGCTTCATCTTCGGGCCGATCCCCTGCGTCCAGTCCAGGGCGTTGACCTTGGCGTGCAGTTGGGCCTTGACCTCGGGGGCGACCAGGTTCAGCCCCTTCAGTTGCTCGGCGACCGCCCAGCATTGGTCGCGGTTGAAGCAGAAGACCAGCGCGGGCGTTTTGCGTTCGGCCGGGCTGCCCTCGGCCATCAACATCAGTTGCTCGCCCAGCAGTTCATCCGGCACCCACTTGTAGGTCAGCGGCACCTTGCGTTCCCGGCTCTCGACCAGTTCGAGTTGGCGGCCGTGGCAGCGATGCAGCCAGTTGAGAAATTCGCTGGCGTTGCCCACCGTCGCCGAGAGCAGCAGCAGGCGGACGTGCGGCGGCAGCATCGCCAGCGACAACTCCCAGACGATACCGCGTTCGACATCGGCAAAGCTGTGGAACTCGTCCATCACTACTGCCGAGACGTTGGCGAAGTCGAACGCCTCGGGGTTGAGCAAGCGGTTGAGCAAGATTTCGGCCACGACAATCAGGATGCGGGCGTGGGGGTTGACGCGGCGGTTGCCGGTGACTAGGCCGACATCCTCGCGGCTAAAGCCCCAGCGCTCGGCTGCCGCCTGCATTTCCTGGAACTTTTGCTCGGTTAGCGCGATCAGCGGGGTGGTGTAGTAGGCGACCGTGCCAGTGTGCAACGCCTCGAACAATGCTGCCTGCGCGATCAGGGTCTTGCCGGTGCCCGTTGGGGCGCAGACTAGCACGCCCTGCTCGGACATAAACCACGCTAGCAACGCCTCTTCTTGCACCGGATAGGGCGGGTAGGGGAGTTGCTGGAAATAGCGGTTGCCCAGTTCGTTGCGGTCGGCAGATACGGGCATCGCTCGGCCCTCGGAGTTCTCTAGCAACCATCGGCCGGTTGACGCTCCGGCCGGCAGCTTGGCTCTGTTGTGCGAGCAAAGTATTTGCTACAATGATACTACTAAGCATATGGGGATGGCTGATGCAACTACAAGTCGGGCAGATAGTACCGTGTACCGAAGCAGAAGGACCGGGTAAGCGCTTTGCCATCTGGGTTCAAGGGTGTCCGCTACGCTGTGCGGGTTGCTGCAATCCCGAATACCTGCCGTTCGCCGGTGGCACGGCGTGGGCGGTGGCGGATTTGCTGGCCTTGATCCAGGCGACCCAGCAACGCGAGGGGATCGAAGGGGTGACGCTCCTAGGCGGCGAGCCGACCGTACATGCAGCCACGGGGCCATTGGCCAGCGGCGTGCAGCGGCTGGGCTTGAGCGTGATGGTCTTCAGTGGCTACACGCTAGCGCAGTTGCAAGAGCGAGCGCAGACCGAGCCAGCCCTGGCCGAGTTGCTCGCGCAGACCGATATTCTGGTCGATGGTCCATACCTGCGTGACCAACCTGACACGCGCCGACGCTGGATTGGCTCGACCAACCAGACAATCCACTTTCTGACGCCGCGTTATCGAGCCGACGATCCGTGCTGGCAACAACCCAACACGCTGGAGATACGCCTGGACCGGGACGGGGTGACGATCAACGGCTTCCCCGCGGCCCAGGCAGCGGGGTTGTGGAAGGGGCTGACCCGCAAGCGAGGGCGTAGTCCATGAACCCCGGCACGCCCGCACCCGACCCCAACGCAGCATCACCGGCCGCGTCACCGCCGCCCAATGTGCCAGGCGCGACGGCCACCCCCGCGTTATCGCCCGCGTCCGCACCCGTGCCCCCACCACCGCCCCCAATCCGCTCAATCTCGCGCTTCGAGGCGAACTTGGTGCGGATTACCCGCTTTGTGATGCGGCAAGTTCCCGCCGAGCAGGCGATGCCGCTGTTGACGGGGCGGCTGAACCGGCCCCGGTGCCTGTCGGCCGACGCGATTTATCTGGTCAAAGACTCGCTGGCTAAGGGGTTGGTCGTCTACCTGGCGCGGGTGGGTGGGTGGCGTCCTGATCGGGGCGTCTGTGGCGACGGCTCGGTGCGGGTTGGTCGGCTGTGGGAGCGGTTGACGCTCCCGGAGCGTACCTTCCGCTTCTCGGCGCAGGCGCTGGAGTTTCTGATCTGGTTGACCGCCTGCAACCCCAACGACCAGCTTTTGTGGGAACCCGACCTCAAGCAATTCACGCCTGCCGATCAGTGGTTAGTATTCTCGGCGTTTGAACTGTTGCGTGGCGAGGAGTTCGCCCGCTCGTTGCGGCAACGACCGGAGACGACGCACAACCCGCTGTGCCGGCTAGCTTTCCCCGATGATTTCGCCACCGCCGGCCCCATGCCACCGGAGCAGTGGCGGTCGTGGTTAACCCCGCCGGGTGTGGCCATCCTCGAAGCGATGCAGCCGTACTTGCAGACGCGCTGGGTGGACATCGAACGGCGCAAGTCGCAGGTGGTGGATTGGGGCGTGATGCGCAACCGGGGGGTGGAGCAGCAGGCGATCCTTGACCAGTTCTTGCAGCAGTGCGTTGCAGCCAACCGCCGGGACCAGGCGCGGTTTCTACTCCGGGCGCTGGGTGAAGTCTTGCAGCCAAACGTCGGTCTTGAGCAATGGCTGGCAGGTCTGCTGACTATGGGCACCAATACCCCCGCGCGGCTTTCCGAACGCATCGAGACCCAGCGACTAGCCCTCGCGGTGATTCGGCAAATTCTCACCCTCAACGCCTGGACGCAGTGGGCACGTTCGGTGGCCTATTATGATGAAGAGTATTCTTCCGCGCAAGTGTGGCTGGCGATATGGACCGAGTGCGAGGGAGGGGAACTGGTCGAACGAGCCCAGCGATTGTTGCGGCAGATCGAGCCGTTGCGGCCGGTGCTGGGGGCCAATCCCGGGGTCAATCCGCTTTGACCGGCACTTGCGGTATGCGGGCGCGGGGCAATGAGATATAATCGACAGGGAGCGTCGAGTAGATTACCAGAGCGAGCCAATGGGCGTCGATGGATGATATGATGACGCGGCATCTGTCCAGGGGGGAACCGCATGAGGAGCCGACATGAGCCGGGCATATCAGATTCGCTTGCAAGAAAGCCTCAAGCTCGATGATAGGAACGAACAACATGAAGGAGCCGACATGAGCCGGGCGTACCGAATCCGCGTGCGAGAGAGCCTCAACCGCGACATTGCCGCTAGCGACCAAATCTCGACTTGTCTGGAACTGCTGGACATCCTACCAGAAGATCAGATGGCCGACCTGCTCGCCGGCGAACTGCAACGCCGCGGCTTCGAGTCGCGCGACGGTAAGCTCTACCGCGAGCAGGACGGCGTGCGGGTCGTCGTTGATCCGCAAAGCGGTCAAATCACCATCGAAGCCGAACAGACCGAACGCTTGCAACTGCAAGTCGAGGCCGAGGGCCGCGCCTGGGATGACATCGGTCCCTCGTCGGAAAACATCCGCAATCAATTGAGCAAAAACCTCCGCAAAGACCTCGAACGGATCAGCGAAGAAGAGAAGAATCGGCTGCAACTGCAAGCGTCCGAAAAACTCGAAGCCAGCCTCGAACAGCTACGCCGCGAGCTAGACGAAGTGGTCAACCGCGTCACAGCGGAGGCGCTCAAGCAGAAGGCGGCCAGCATGGGGCAGATCAAAGAATTGACTGAAGACGAGCGGACAGGCTCACTGACCATCAAACTGGAACTGTAGTCCTCCATGAGCGTAATCCTACCCGAGAGCGAACTGCCCGAGCAACTGACCATCGAACAAGCGGTCGAGGCTGCCTACTCAACCGAACTAGCCGAGGTGGCCGCCAAGCTCCAGCGTGGCTTGCCCGCGTTGATCGAGTGCGACAAGGAGTTGGCCGTCTACTTGTTCATCAACCTGCGTGCTAGGCTCAAAGGGCAGGGCTATCGCTGTGCCTATCTGGACGGTCGGCCACGGCCCAACGAGCAAGGCAGTCCCGTGCCGACCGGCTTGATGGGCACGATGATTAACCAGCTACGGGATGCGGTACGCGGGGCGACTTCGCACGAAAAGCAGGTCGTGGTGCTGCCGCATTTGGACTTGCTGACCACCAGCCAGGGCGGACTGACCGGCGAGGCCCGCGAGGTCATTCCGTTGCTCTACGAGAATCCCGAGGTCGTCTGGCTGGGGTTTAAGGATCCGTCGTTTCCCTTGCCCAAGGTAATCGAAAACCTCTTCCCCCATCGGGTCAGCATCGTCGGCATTGCCCGGCCACGCTTGCGCTATCTGGTGACGCGGCGCGAGGCTCGAAAGTTCGGCCGGCAATTCAACCCCTGGGCGTTGTACAAGTATGTCTCGGGGGTCAACGTGGTCCGCCTGCGCCGGCTGTTGGCGACGCTGGAGGGGGAAGATTACCCCGCCAACCCAACGCTGGCCTATCGGCAATTGCGGCAAGCCACCCTCACCGGCACGCTCGAAGTACCCGAAGTGGACTTGGACCGGGACATCGGGGGCTATGACAAAGTCAAGAAGCAACTGCGGCAGGAGGTGTTGAATATCCTGGGCATGAAGGAGGCCACCCACTCGGCCGAGGAAATCGCCCGCCTCGAGGAGTTGATCCCGCGGGGCATGATCTTCTGGGGGCCGCCCGGCACCGGCAAGACCTTCTTTGCCAAGGCGATTGCAGCCTCGATTGGGGCGGCGATCACGGTCGTCTCGGGGCCGGAGCTGAAGTCGAAGTGGGTCGGTGAGTCCGAGGAGAACTTGCGGCAGATCTTCCACAAAGCCCGGCAGTCTGCCCCCAGTATCATCGTCTTCGACGAGATCGACTCGTTCGCCACCGCCCGTGGCACCTACACCGGCTCGGGCGTCGAGCATTCGATGGTCAACCAGTTGCTCACCGAGATGGACGGTTTCCACCGGGAAGAGATGGTGTTCGTGGTCGCCACCACCAACTTCGTCGAATCGCTCGACCCGGCCTTGCTCCGTCCGGGACGCTTCGAGTTTCACTTGCAGATACCCTACCCCGACGACGACGACCGCCGGGCCATCGTACAGATCTACGACCGCAAGATGCGGCTGCGGATGACCGAGGCGGCGATTGACTACGCGGTGCGACGCACTGGCCGGGGTTACCTGACCGCAACGGGTACGCCGTTTTCGGGCGATCACCTCAACGCGCTGTGTCGGTCGTTGGCTCGGCTACGCCTGCGCGAGAATCGCACCGATGCGACCCAGCCGGAGGACATCGAGCGGGCCTTTGAGGAATACGTCGAACGGACGGAGTTGACCGAGCGTGAGGAAGAAATTGTCGCCACGCACGAGTCTGGGCACTTCATCTGCGCCTTGGCCTGCGAGCATTACTCCGAGCCAGAGTCGATCACCATTCGCTCGGATATGCACTGGGCGGCTGGCTACGTCCGCTACAAAGAGAACGACCAACTGCGGATTGGCTGGACAAAAAACCAAGCCCTCGACGCGATGTGCGTGCTATTTGGCGGGATCGAGGCAGAACGCCTGCTGCTCGGGGACATCTCCAGCGGGGCCGGCGGCGGCGACCTGACTCAGGCGACCAGCATTGCCCAGGCGATGGTCGAAATCTACGGCATGGGCAACGACACGACCGGGCTACGCCAATTCCGCGACCCCCGCAACAACGAACGCCAGCCGATCTCCGGCATGCAGGCCGAGTTGATCGACCGGCAGATCAACTCGCTGATCCGCGATGCCCAGGTTCGTGCGGCGAAAATCCTCCGCGACTGCCGGGACGACCTGATTGCCCTGCGCGACGAGGTGCGTCAGAAGAAGACGCTGCGGCAGGATCGAGTCCGTCAGATCATCGCGCAATTCAAGCAAAAGCACCAACTTCCCAGGAGGCATGCCGATGGCCCAGATGACCATCATGCTGCGTCGTGACCCGGTCACGGGCAGGCAAAATATCATCGTCAAGCTCGACTCTGACCCCGACGCCCTGCCCCATGAACACGAGCAACTGCACCGCGCGTTGGTGGAAAAGCTGATTGGCAAAGGGATCGTCCAGGCCGAGGAGTTGGGCGAGATCGTGGTCGAACGCGAGGAGTCTGCTCCACTTGCGGAGCAGACACGCGGTGCGGAACCGTTGGCTCAACCTCAGGCCAACGCGCAAGGGCACTGAGAAGCGCATAGGGGGATGGGTCAGTCTGCCGAGTGAGGCTGTTGATGTATTACCGCTTTCCGAACCAAGACACGCTGCAACTGGCACTGACGACCGGGATCGTTCCGCCCACGGTCAGCCTGCAATCGGCCACAGTGGGGATCGACTCCCAGGGTCGGCCCTGGGCGCAGGTCACCAACGCGCCGAAAGCCATGCAAACCGGGCTAAAGCGGTTGGGGGTCGAGGCGCTCAGCCAGGCTCCGAGCGCGGGCCGGGCCGCGTCGTGTTGGTTCGAGTTGTTGCCCCCGGTGCGGTCGCGCACGTTGCCGGAGACGACCAACCAAATCCCCGTCCTCTTTTGGCTACAACGCCCCAAATCCCTGGTAGTGCTGGTCGGCGAGATGCTCCGGTTAGGCAACGACCGCCAAAGCTATCGCTGGCTGACCGATGCCAAAGGCCAAACGAGCGTGCTACTCCGGGTCATCGGTCCACCGTACTACACGCTATTGCGGGCACTGGAGGGCACCTTCGACATCGGCGGACTGGGTCAGTCGCTGCCGGTGCGAGCATTCGTCGAACAGGCCGCGCGGGTGTGGGTGGAGTTGGGCTTTGAGCACCCGATGGCTGATAAACTCCAACTGGCGGAGAACAATCTGCTGTTGATCGAGGCCGGTGGTCAATGGGTCTGGCTGGACAACGCCCCATTCGCGGACATCTACGACATCTTGCACTTTGAACTGGCCCACGAACAAACCAACTGGCAAGCCAACACCCACCTCGATAAGCTGATCGTGCCATTGCGGCTGGTGGCTGGCGGGGCGAGCGATGTCGCCGAGATGTGGGTCTTGCGCGACGAGCCGATGGCTCAACTCGATCAACTGGTGCGTGATCTGCCCGACCGGGTTCTAGGGCAGTTGGCCTTCGCGGTCGGGGAGCTAGACGGTCAGACAATCATCGTGCTACGAACCCGACCCGGTCCAGCCGCCCGCACTGAACTGGTCCTGCGTGGCATCCGCTATCTACCCTATAGCCGCATCCCCAACCTTTACGTCCCGGTGGGTTACCAGTTGCAGCCGTTGCTGCGCCGGGATGTACTCATGCAAATGCTGGCCCCCGATCCCGCCCAGATCGTCTGGTTGCACCCGACCGGCGGCACGGCGTTTGTCCCCGAATCGCTGCCCGACTCGGCCTTTCAACCGCTTTCGGAGTGGGTCAACTACGTTATCGACCAGCAGCGCGTGGCTTTGCGCGAGTGGGTTCAATCCACCGAGTTTGATTTCGACAGCTACCTTTGCAAGGACGATGAGCCGCCCAGTGAGCCGAAGCCGCCCAGTAAGTCAGCCAGCCGGCCCACAGGCAACAAAAAGACGCGCCCGTCCGCCCCGCCTGCCGGCGTACCCCCTGCTCAAGAGTCAGCCCATACCGTGGACGGCTCGACTATCGGTGCAGCATCGAATAAATCGAATCCCGCGATCGCCGATCTTTCCGTGACCAACCGGCTCCGCCACGAACTGGCCCAACTCGAAGCAGAGTTCCTGGCTCTGGAAGGGGTGCCGCTGGATGATACCAGGCGGCTCGCCTATTGGCCTCGCCTGGCCCATTTGAACGCGCAACTGGGCATGAAGGTCGATGCGCTACTGTGTCGGCTGATGGTGCTGTGGGAGCTGCCCAAGCAGGCCGACTCGATGTTGGCCGAGTGGCTTCAAGAGGAGAAGCTGCTGGAGCGGCAGCAGGAATGGGTCAATCTGCTCCGTGAGACGATCACCAAGCCCATGCCCACCCCGGGCGAGTTGCAACTGGTCGCGTTGACCTTGCTAGTCTTGCCGAGGCAACCCCAAGTCCTGCAAGCGTTGACTCCACTTTTGCCCCAGGTCAGCCACTTCCTCAGCAACCACGACGGCACCCTGAGCGTGCGCTTGGCGTGGTTGGCTTGGCTGGCGTTAGTGCGCGTGCATGGAGCCGATGTCTTGAGTCTGGCCCGGACCCGGGACCGACTGCTGGAGCGGTTGCTTAATGAAGGGCTTAGTCCCGAGCGCGACATGCCCAACTTCCTGCGCTACCACAACCAGAACGACGCGCAACTGGTACGCTTGGTGCAGCAATGCCTGCCGCAATTGCACCAGGAGGCAATCCGCTGGGCCGCCTCGGAGCGGCAAGGTGCGGCGGTCAACCGCCCCTACGTCGATCTGATCTTCGCCTTCGCTGCCGCCCGGCTGGGGGATCACGACTTCTCGCGCTTTCTCGTCCAACAAGCGCAAACGCGGTTGGCCCAGGGCGACGAGACCGAGCAATTGTTGCTGCGGATGTTTGTGTATCGCATCCAGCAAGCGATCGCTGGGGAATCGACAACCACGCTCTTGCCGGAGCAGTTCCGCACCGAGCTGGAGCAATTGTCGGACAAAACCGGACAGCAGCGTATGTGTCCACCCAAGTACGCGGCTGAGCGGATGGTGAAAGAATCACGCCTGCTCGACCCGCTCGACCGCCGCGACCCGTACCGGCACATCCGCCGCGAATACATGACGCAACTGCAAGCCCAACTGGCCGCTCTGCCCGATGAGAAAGACCCGGCCCGACTGGCCAAACGCATCCTGTCGGTGATTCAATTCAACCCCCAAGACCCCCATTTTGCTGATTTGTCGCTCAAAGTGCTGGCCAGGACATTGCCCTTGGCCCCGCGTGCTGGCGAGGCGACCGCCTGCAAGTTGCTGGCGCTGGTGCCACACAGCCTCGACGCGGCCAGCAGGCAGCTCGATGCCTGCCGCGAGCAAAGCGAGGTCATCGAGCAAGCGCTGGTGGTCGCGGGGCATTTCGGGCAAGCGTCGGTGGTCGCGGAATTGGTCAAGCGCTACGTCGAGCTAATCCGGGCCCAACCGCCCCACAAGCGCCCCGCGGCCATCGGCTCGACGGTCGGCACCTGTCTGCGGACGTTGCGAAAGTTTGGCCTGCGTCAAGAGGTCGCTCAGTTGCTAGCCGACTTCGAGCAATTGCTGCTGCAAAATCAACCCCTGGCCGATGCGGCGTTGCTCTATGACTCCAAGAGTTGGGTCGAGGTACTGCCGTCGTTGCTCAACGTCGCCAGCAGTTGGCTGGACCTGGGCGAGTTCCAGAAAGCCCAGCCGATTTTCGCCGAGGTCAAGCGTATCCTGTTCGTCCACCAGTTCGACTCCAGCAAGGATCGGTTGCTGCCAAAGGACTATGCGAAAATAGCCAGTGCCTATGCCCAGGCGCTGGCTGCCCTCCCCGTCGATCAGGGCTTGCAAGCGCGGCTGGAGTTTTTCAACAAACTCGACTCGTTGCCAAACAGCCAAACCACCGCTAGCTATTTCTCCCAACTGCATCTGCAAGTCGTGGAGGCGTTCGTTTGTTCCTTCGCCAGCGAAGAGATGCTCGTCGGCGCGACAGCGCGGCGGTGGCTCGAAGAGGACGAGTTCTTCGTCCGGCGGCGGATCCACCGCGACATGCAGCAAGCGCTGGCTGGTAGGCTGTAGCGATTGGGTTGATCCGCCGGGTAGACGTGGTCGCACTGGCTAGACCGATCATCACGGCCTGACGGCTGATCGTTGACCGCAGCCGTGGTTGACGGCTCCCACCCCGCTCCGTATCATACCCTCATGTCCATGGTTATCAGACTACTCTCCAGCGCTTTCCGATGATTGACCGTACACCCACGAACCTTCGCTCCTCGCAGAACGAGGCACACGCATGGGGATCGTTCGACTAGCACTCGACAATATCTACGGTGTCATCGTCATGGCACTGATGATTCTGGTGCTGGGAACGGTTGCCCTCCTCAGTATCCCGGTGGACATCCTGCCCGCGTTCAAGACCCCTGCGGTGCAAGTGTTGACGTATTTTAACGGCATGCCCGCCGCCTCGATGGAAAAGACCATCACCAACCGTATTGAGCGCTGGGTCAATCAAGCGCCGGGCGTGCGACTGGTCGAGTCGCGCTCGCTCTCCAGCGTCAGCGTGGTGCGCGTGTATTTCCGGGACGAGGTCGAGCCGACCGCCGCCCTGACGATGGCCAACTCGCTTGCCCTGGGGGCGTTGCCGATGATGCCGCCCAACACCCTACCGCCCGTGGTTCTGCCATTCGACCCGACCGCCACCTTACCGTTAGGCATTTTGACGGTCAGCAACCCACAGATGGAAGAGGCCAAGATCAAAGACTTGGCCCGCTACCAAATACGGAATATGCTCGGTAGCGTCAAAGGCTCAGTTGCCCCGGTGGTCATCGGTGGCAAGGACCGAGCGGTTCTGGTCTACTTGGATCCCAAGCGTCTGGAGGCCCGCAACCTGTCGATGAGCGACATCGTGCAGGTGCTGCAAGACGGCAATCTCATGGTCACGCCCGGCACCGCCTACTTCGGCGACAACCAAGTCCTGCTCGACACCAACGCGATGGTCGCCGCCGTGGAGGACCTGGACAATCTGCCGATCCGCCTGCCCAACGGGCGAGTCATCCAACTACGCGATGTCGGGCATGCCGAGGACGCCGCCTCGATCCAGACCTCGCGGGTACGCATCAACGGCCTGCAACAGGTCTACATCCCGATCTACCGGCAAGGCGGTGCGAGCAGTTTGGCGGTCGCGTCCGGGGTCGCGGACGTGTTGCCGCGGATCGAGCAGAGCTTGCCCGAGGGGACCAACCTTGAGTTCGTCATGGATCAATCGGGCTTTGTTCGCAAGTCGATCCGCAGCCTCATCGAAGAGGGACTCATCGGCGTGCTGTTGGTCGCGGTGATGATCTTGGTCTTTCTGGGCAATTGGCGGATGACCTTCATCGCGGTCGTGGCCCTGCCGCTGGC
>Ga0272446_1002600_pt1 | contig 24257 bp, 24 predicted proteins | sample YNPCB0061_FD_194587 | JGI IMG/M metagenome (GOLD analysis project Ga0272446, IMG submission 194587) | Hot spring microbial mat communities from Yellowstone National Park, WY, United States - YNP-CB-006-1 | ecosystem: Environmental > Aquatic > Thermal springs > Hot (42-90C) > Sediment | place...
ATGCGGATTTCGGCCGGAATTCTCATCCCTTTTTCAAACGCAGCGTTGTGTTCGCCCACCAGAATGAGGCGGTATTTGTCGCGGCCTTCCAGGCGGAGCTGGCTGAAGAAGGTCACCATGTCGTCGCCGACGCCCTGCACGCGGCTCGGCTTGGCGGCCAGCTTGTAGAGCACGTTTCCGCCGCGGTCGAAGACGAAGTTCATCGCCTCGAGCTGCGGGCTGACGCGGAAGTCCACGTACTTGCCTTCCAGCGCCCGCTCGAGCCGCTGCAAGGCCGCCAGCGAGGCCAGCGCCGAGCGGACCTCCACGCCAAGGTCGTCCTGCACCCGCCACGTCCGCGTCATCCGCAGGATGCGCTTCTGCTGGTTGATCAGCTGGATGAATTCCGTCTCGCCGACCTCCTTGAGCGTGTCGTAGTACGTTTGCAGGCCCGGCGTCAGGTCAAAGTAGACAGCGGCCGAGTGCAGGAACTTCCGCAGCTGGCCGAAGAACCGCTGCGGCGGCTGGGCGTAGTCGAGCAGCTCGTAGACCAGGTCCTGCAACGCGGCCACCATGCGGTCGACGAACTGCACGGTCTGCGTGTCGACCTCCGTCTCGATGCCGCGCTCGGTGAACAGGATCAGGTACTCGCGCATGGCGCGGTGCAGTTCGGCGTAGCGCTCGGCGAGGAACGTGGCCTCCTCGACGATCTTGCGGTAGCCGGCGGCAAGCTCGCTGTGCGAGGCCATGGTGGTGCAGGCGGGGATGAAGTCGGGGTTTTTCTCGTAACCGGCGCCGTAGCGCTGGCGGCGGATTTGCGCCGCGACCAGCGCGTACGGGATGGAATCGGCCGCCGGCTGGAGGCTGAGGCGGTAGCTCCACTGCCGCTCCGTCTGCATCTGCGGGTTGAACTCGTCCGTCTCGCCTTCCGCGGTCTCCTTCTCGTGCGGGGCGGCAATGATATACACGGGCGCTTCCTGCACGCCCTCGAGATCGGATTTCGGGAAGGAGCGCGACACCGGGCTGGAGGGGTCGATGTCGACGATGCAGCCGGCAGCGGTGATGCCGCGGCACTGCGACACGGTGATGGTGAGCTGCTCTTCGTCCTCGTGCAGGCTGACCACAGGGTCGTACCGGGCGGCGCCGATTTCGTTTTCGGAAACGCGCGGGCCCGGGCCGACCAGGCCGCGCGCGTTGGTCATGTAGCGCAGCGTCCAGAGGAAGAGGGAGTCGAAGTAGCGCTCCTGCCGGAGGAAGTGGTCCGGCGTCAGGAGCATGCCGTGCTCCCAGTTCACGCTTCGCAATTTGAGATCGGAGGAGTTCATCGGGCTATTCCTGCTTTTCTGCCTTCTCGGGCGGTTGCGCGGGCCATGTCCAGACGCCGGGTTCGGTTTCGGTGGCGCCGGCAGCCCGCCAGACGCGATCGAGCGGACGTTTCGACGCAATGAAAATGCCTTTTTCCTCGGGGCTTTCCCGCAGGAAGAAATGGATGCCGCAGGTCCACTCGTTGAGGCGTTGGGCGTGCTTTTCCTCGAAAGTGGCTGCGCAAAGCAACGGGTAATTCCAGGCGAACATCCGCAGCGCGGGCTCCTGGATGAGGGGTTTGAACTGCGCGGTGGCACGTTCCTTGGTCTTTTGCGGGCTGTCTTCGGAAAGCGTGAACACCATCGGCCCTAGGCCGAGCAGCAGGTCGAACGCCTCCTGGATGGCGGGCAGCCCCTTGTTGATGCCGAAGACCTGGTGCATGAGCGGGCGGGGCATCTCGCCGATGTCGAGCTCGGTGAAATCCTCTTCCGTCCAGAGCGTGGGAGGGTCGCGGTGGGGCCAATAGCCGAGGCCCGCGTCCACTCCCCACGGCATGAATTTTTCGCCGAGGACCGCCGAGGCGTTGCCGCGATTGAGCTGGTTGTACTGGACGAGTGCATAGGGGTGGAATCCCGGATACTCTTTCACAGCTTGTTCCAGCAACGGCCCGACAATGCGGCGCAACATGGCGCGATCTTCCTTTTCGAGCGGCGCCTCTTTCGGATACCGGAACAGGAAAAGCGTCCAGCCCTCCGGAGAGGGGAGCGCGGCCGCCACGGGTTTCCACGGGAATTTCGTCATGGCCGGGGCACCGTCGGATACCTGAGGTCCTGTTCGTGAAGAACGCGCAGGCACTCGAGGATCACCGGTTCGATCTCCTTGCGCCCCCAGAGCAGAACGCCCTGATCTTCACGGCTTTCCGCGGCATAGGCGCCGAAAAGCCCGAGCCATGCCTCCCGCTGCTCGCCGCGGGCGTAGAAGATATCCTGGGCGGTGAGCAGCGGAACGGCGAACGGCATGCCGCCATACTGGGGGTCGCCTGCCAGCTCGGGCGCAAAAATCTGCTTGCTCTGCGGCAGGAAGGGGTCGCGCAGGGAGTAGGTGAACTCGATCTCCGCCTCGAGGTCGAGGCCGGCGAAGGCAGGATTCTTCAGCGCCTTCTTCGGCAGGCGGAAGTCGGGCGGCCGGGTCTCTTCGGTGACGGGCAGCCACAGCGAGACCATGGCGCCGAAACCGAAAAACACCTCCATCTGCCGGAGCCCTTTCTTCTTCGCCAGCCAGTAAGCGATGTTCTTCGGGGCGTTGCGGATCTTCGAGGCGTCGCCGGATTCCATCATCTCGCGGAGCTGCTCTTCCGTCGGCGGGCGGAACGGCGGCTTCGATGGTTGCACGAGCATGCCGGTGATCGGATTGAATTCCAGCGTGTGCCGGAGAAACAGGTCCTGAAGATGCGGGTAAATGTAATCGAAATTCAGGAAATTTTCCTGGCGGAAGTCCAGCGTCTGTTTGAGGCCTTCACTGAACATCGCCAGGAAGCCGAGCAGCCATTGTTTCTCCTGGCTGCGCACGGGAAAGTTGGAGACGGGCAGCCAGAACATGGAGGAGCCGACGAGGCTGTCGGCGCGGCGAAAAGGCCACCAGGGGTTCTCGGGCTTCTGTCCGCTGGCACGGCTGGTTTCGGCGAAGTCGGACATGGGTTTACTGGACTCCCGGCAATGAGGAAGGCGGCGCGCTGATCTCGCACCCCACGGCCGGGCGAACAGCGCGAACTTCGGGATGAGCGCCCGTCATATCGGAACGCATGAGGTGGATGGCGATGCACGTGGCCTGGGCGGTGTTGCGGAGTCCGGCCACCATCTTGTTGGAAAGGTTCTGGAGCTTGGTCTGGATCGCCTCGCTCTTGTTCTTCGCCACCACCACTTCGCTCTTCAGCCCAAACACATCCACCGCGGTGGCCACATTCTGCTGCTGGAAGAGGTACGCGGCGCAATTGGTCAGCTTGGTCTCGTAAAGGTCGCCGCTGTTGATGAAGGTTCCCGCAGGACACATCCAGACACTGCCGGAGACGTCCGTGCGCATGTGGGGCCCGGCGCAGGTGGTCATCTGGCCGCCGCCGTAGGTTTGCGTGACCATGGCGCCGACCGTTTCGGTCAGGTTGGCGGCGACGGTGAGCGAGTCGTTGGCGCCGATCGTGGCCGACCGGTTCGCCCCGACCGTGAGGGTCTGGTTCGCGCTCACCGTGATCGTTTCGTTCACACAGAACAGCCGCGTAACATTGCCCTGCACTACCTGGTTGAGGGTGCCGTGGTTGAGCACGTCTTCCTTGTAGGACGAGCCGACAAGCGCGCCCATGTTGGGCGAAAAGTCATCGCCCTCGAGGTCGATCCGCGTGCCGGTTTTGATCTTGCCGTCGAAAAGGGACATGGTTCCTCCTTATCCGATTTCCCTCAGGAACTGGCTGCACTTCATGTGGATGGTGCCGCCGGCGTGGATGTGGATGTCGCCGTCGCAGTGCAGCAGCAGCTTCGAGCCTTCGTCGAACAGCGACACGCGCACATGCTGCGGCGTGGCGAGCACGACCGTTTCCTTGCCTTGCTTGTCATCGAGCACCAGCCGGTTGCCGCTCTTGGTGACGATGCGCTTGACGTCGTTGTTTCCGTACTCGTCGCCGTAGACCTCGACGGCCGGCGGCGTGTGGGCGCCGTTCCAGGCGCTGCCCACAATGACCGGGCGCGTGGTGTCGCCGAACTCGAAGCCGATGAGGACTTCGTCGCCCACCTCCGGGGAAAAGTAGATGCCGCGGTTCGGCCCGGCGTTGGGCGACAGAAACGGCACCCAGAGCCACGGGTCGCCTTCCGCCCAGGGAAACTGCACCTGCACCCTGCCCATCTTGCCGCTTTCGCCCAGCCGGGTGACGCGCGCGACCAGCAACCCTGTCCACGGGCGGCGCACGGGCCGGTTCCATATCAAGGGCTGTGTAAAGGGCGAGGCGATGAACTCGTTGAGGTAGCCGTCGCTGGTCCAATGATGGATCACCTTGAGCACGCCCCAATCGCCGGCGGTCTCGATGGGGCCGTTGATGGTGAGTTTCTGCCCGGCCCGGATGGAGGCTTCCCGGGAGACCCCGCGCGCGTAGACGCGGCTTTGCGCGGCACGTTGTGCTTCAAGGTCTACAACCGCCTGAAGTCCCTTCTGGTTCCGGGCGAGCAGGGGATCGACGAGTTCGCCGCGCCACTGCCGCTCGGAAGACTGGCCTTCTGCCACGCCGATCAAGGCCGCCGCCGGACCAAATGTGGGCGGCGACACGCTGCGGGTCTCGACGTAGCTCCTGGACTCCCGTCTGTCATAAACCCAGCCCCGGAACTCCTGCGGGGCGAGGCGGCCGACGAGGCGGAAATCGAGCAAACCGCCCTCCGCCCGCCACTCCACGCTACAGCCGGTGTCGATGAAATGGTCGATGATGTGCAGCCCGTCCGCCGTGGCGCGGAATGCACAGCCAAGCAGATCGACGAAGCGGTGGAAGAATTCGAAGTCCGTTTCCCCGATCTGGAGCAGGCCGCCTTCAGAGTCCAGTCCCGCGGGGGAGGCGTTGATCACCACGGAAAGCCCGGAATAGCCTGCAACCTTTTCGAGATCGGCCCGGTGAGTTGAGGGCGGATAGGAGCGGTGCCGCGGCGTAAGATCCATGCGGAGCGTGCGCGACGCGCCCTCCACGCGCAGGTTCCAGGCGCCGCTGATGTCGTAGTCGAGCTCGACCTCGACGGTGTCGCCGGCGAAAATGGCCAGCTCCACGCCATCGGCATCGACGGCGAACACGTCGAGCGGCTTGCCCAGCATGTCCTCGACAGGAAAGCGCTGGTCGGGCGTCTGGCGGTAGTGCAACGTGCAGCGGGCGTGCTCGTTGATGCCGTACTCGATGCGGGCCTGCTCCAGGATGGCGCCCGGGCTCAGGTCATGAATGTCATTACCATCGAAGGCGACTTTGAGATAGGCGGGTCTCATCCTTCCACCTCTGCGGGCGCGGCCGCGCCCAGATAGCTGTTCAGACCGAGACGCGAATTCAGGGCCTCCACGCCGAGGCGCGGGGCCCGGCGGCGGTCGGCGACGCTCCATTCCACGGTCCACTTCTGATGGCACGTGGCGACCAGATACAGCGTGGCATTGAGCAGATAGCGGTGCTCCTCCTGCTGAAACCTGTAGTACGTTTCCAGCGGCACCGGACCGATGACGAGCACGAGCTGCGCGAGATCCTCGATGTGGTCGCCGAGAGCGAAGTCCACGCCGAGGCGGCTGTGGGCCTCGCCGAGCAGGCTCAGGTCCTCCTCGGCCAGATACCGCACGCGCGGCTTGCGGCGAATCGTTTCCAGCGGCAGGTCGAGCAGGAGCTGCAACGCGAAGCGGATGCCGCGTTCCTTGCCGGCGAGCGATTGCAGGCTGGGCAACAGCAGCGACAGGCGGAACCACAGGTCCTGCGGCCACTGCTCGGGGTCGAGGCCGAACAGCGAGATCCACCGCGCGCAGGCGTCCAGGTTGCGCTCGCTGATGTCGAACAGGCGGGCGCCCTCGCGCAGCCAGTGGGCCGCCTTCTGGAACGGGTCGTCGATGACGGAGACGATCTCCCGCGTGCCGATTTCGGCCTCGCCGCCCGAGTCCCAGAACGGCACCGGCAGGTGGTGGAAATATCCGAGTCCGGCGATGCGCAGCTGGATCGTGTCGCCGGGCCGCAACGGCGCGCCCGGCGCGGGCGACTGCGCCACGACCCAGCGCGAAGGATAGCCGGGGCCGTCCATGGCCAGCGTGATGCGGCCGGGAGAGATTCCGAGGTTCGACAACACCTCGAGCGCCGAATCCACCGTGTGGTGGAACCCGTGGTAGCTCGAGGCGAGATCCGGCATCACCAGGCTCATGTCTCGATCCACTCCGTGCGCACGCTGAGGCCGATGTCGTGCAGGAAACGCGTCTCCAGCAGCGCCTGGAGCTCGTCCCGCAGATAGGCCGCCTCAAGATCCGGGTCGGTGAAGTCTTCGCGGTCCAGGCTGACCGTGACGCGCTCGACGCGGCGCAGCGCGCCGCCGACGCGCTCCACCACGGACGAGACGCGCGCGTCGCGGATGCGGCGGTCGAAGGCGCGCACCACGGCGAACAGGTCGGCGCGGGTCACCACGCGGTCGCGCGACAGCAGCGCGGCGGCGAAGCGCTCCTGGGCGGAGGCGAAAGACTCGCTGCTGGTGCCGCCGGCCGCCGAGGTCGGGTTCAGCACGCGCAGCGACCCGCCGCCTTTCAGCTCGAGCGAGGTGATCATGCCCGGCCCCACCTGATTGGCAGCCTCGCCGGCGCAGACCCAGACGCGGATGTTGACGAGCGACTGCGGGCGGCCGTCGGGCCATTTGGCCGGGGTGATCTCGATGCGCCCGTTGCGGATCGCGTACCGCCCGGCGAGCGGATTGGTGGACGGCGCCATCTCGTCCAGATACGGCGTGTCGTTCTCGCCGATGAGCGAAAGCGGCGAGACCAGCTGCCAGTCGGTGCCGCCCTCGCGGCTGATCGGGATGGCGGTTCCGTGCTTTTCAAACACGATGGTCTGGTTGAAGCACTCGACGTTGGACGCCGTGATGGCGTGCGGAAAAACGCCCCCGATGGCCGTATGCAGGGGCGGGATGTCGCGCGGGAACGTGATCCTGAACCATGCCCGCGGGCGCGCGAACAGCGACTGCGCCTCGCGGCCGAAGATCCGGCCGAGCGGCGCATCCAGGCCGCGCGGGATCGTGCACAGCATCTGCCGCTCCGGCGGAATCGGCGGCAGCAGGAACACGCGGCCCGCGTAAAAACCCGGCGGCAGCATCGGCGTCTTGTCCTGCACGTCCTCCTGCGCCGCCGGCGCCGGCGGGCGCACCAGCCAGTCGAGGCGCCGCAGTCCCGCATTGGCCGGCCGCGGCCGCAGGATGCCGTTTGCGGAAAATTCGCCGTGGGGCCCGGCCAGGCACCACGTTTCCACGCCCAGCGCTTCCTGCACGGGCCGGGCGTCGGGCGTCAGGTCGAAATAGAAACTGTGGCCGCCGAGATGCTCCTTGCCCGCGGGCTCGATGGCGAGAAACAGCGCGGGATTGGGCCCGAGATTCACCTTGACGGGATCGAGCGCAGGCCTGGCCGCGAGAAAATTCTCCGGCATCTCCACGCCGCCGAGCAGCCGCAGCATCCCCTTCTCATAGGCGGCGCCCAGCACGACCTGCGCCCCGGAGACGGTGACCGGCGCATCCGTGCTGAAGTTGAAGCGCTCGCCCGTGGGGGTCTGGCTGCGCAACACCGCGCCGGCGTCGATGTGCACCGGCGCGGAGGCGCCGAGGATGCGCACCACGGCCTGCGCCGGGCGCGCCTTGCGCGGCTCGATGCCCAGCCCGGCGATGAGCTCGTCGAGCAGCGCGAGGCGGATGCGGCCGGTGTCGCTGTAGAGATTTTCGAGCTGCTGGGCGAAGGTGCGGAACAGGACGGCAAGAACGGGATCGGTGGTTTCCGCGCTGACGCCGTATTCCTTCAGGCGCTTGCGGAAATCCTCCCGCATTTTGCTGTCGATTTCGATGGCCGTGGCTCGCTGATATGGCATTGGATTCTGCTTCAACCCTTCCCGCTTGCCGGACGAGGGAGCGGGATCAATCGCCCAGCCGGGCCGACCAGGTCATGGACGGATCCTCGGTGGAGACGAGCGTCACCGAGTACACATCCACATCCGGGTTGGGCCCCGGCTCCTTCTGGATGGACTTGAGGCGGTAGTGGGTGATGCCGAGGTCGGCCAGCGTGTCGTTGATGGCCTTTTCGGCCTGCCGCAGGCCTTCCGGGCGCAGCCGCATATTCTCGAAATAATGGCGCACGCCGAAGGACGGGCACCCGGCCCAGCTGCCGCCGGGCGTGCGGGCCATCATCTCGATGAAGCGAAGAACCGCTTCGGCCTCGTCGGTGCGGCGCAGGAAGCCCCCCTCCAGCCGCAAAGGAAACGCGATAAACGGTATGGCGACGCCTCCTTTCCGCGGGGGCGCAGGCGGCGGGCCACTTCCCGCGCCGCCTGCGCGCGCCGCCGGCGCTCATTAGGTGCTGAAGGTGATCTCCTGGAAGTTCTGCTGGTTCAGCACCGGCTCGAGGTCCATCACCAGCATGTGGTTCAGCCCCTCCCCGCTGCCCGCCATCTCCAGCGGCGGGTTGGAGACCTCGTAGTTCGAGATCCAGCCCTTGAACTTGTAGCAGCAGAGGGCGTCCTCGTGCGTGTCGTCCTTCCAGAACTCGATCTTGATGTCCTTGATCTTGTCGCGGGTGACGACGTTGGCCAGGTCGAAGAACTTTTGCAGGCTGGAGTAGGGCAGGTTCTTGTCGTCGTGGAAGTCGGCCCAGACGCGGATGCGGGTCTTGAGGCTGCCCATCTCCGGCATGCCCGCCTTGTCCTTGTCCGTGGTGAAGACGACCTGCGTGCTGACGGCTTCGAATTTGGTCCCGTCAATGGTGACGGTGCTGCGGTATGGATTCGGCATCGTTCATCCTCCTTGTCAGATCCCTTGTCGGCCCCTCACTTGCTGATCTTGATGTCCTTGAACTTCTCCTGGTTCAGGGTGGGTTCGAGATCGAGCACGAGCACGTGGTTCAGGCTCGGAAAAGCCGCGGCCGGGTTGTTGGCGAAGTCCTCGTCCGTCTTCAGGCCGGCCAGGCCGAGCGGGTGCGGGTTGGACGTCTCGAAGCGGCTGATCCAGCCCTTGAAGGTGAAGCTGACCAGCGCGTCCTCGTGGCTGTCGTCCTTCCAGTATTCGATCTTGATGTCCTTGATCTTGTCCCGCGTGACGACGTTGGCCAGATCGAAGAACTTCTTCAGCGCCGAAAACGGCAGGTTCTTGTCATCGTGGAAATCGGCGATGACACGGATCTTCGTGTTCAGGCTGCCCATCTGCGGCATGCCTGTGCGGTCCTTGTCCGTGTTAAAGCGCACGGAGGTGGACACGGCGTCGAATTTGGTCCCGTCGATGGTGACGGTGCACCGGTAAGGCGATGCGGCCATGAATCGCTTCCTCCTTATTTGTGTCCAAATAATGCAAACAGTTTTCCGAGAAACCGCCTGGCCGGAGACGGCTCGCCGGGCCGCCGGGCTGCTGGCTCCGCGGCAGGCCTGGGGCCGCCGGCAGCAGGGGTTTCCACTGCGCCGCCGGGCGCGGCGGGCATGGCCGGTTCGCCCTCGGGCGCCAGCTTGCCCTCCGCGATCAGCCGCGCTTTCAACGCGGGCGGGAGGTAATCGGAGGCTTTCCGTTGGGAAAGGTCGGGCGGAGCCGCGGCCGGCTCGACAAGCCTCGCGCCCACGGCGCGGGGCAGGTTCAGCTGCATCGAGCTGCGGTACTGGCCCCGCGGCGCGGTCCGGATGCCGTGCGCCTCGTTGATGAGGTCGCCTTCGGTCTCGGCCTTTCGGGCGGCGTCGCCGCCGGCGGGCAAGGGCATCTTGCCCGCCTGCACGTTGCCGCCCGACTTCTCGTGGCTCTTTGCGGCCGAGCCGGCCAGGTGCTCGCGTCCGTCGCTCACCGACTCACCTCAACCTGAATACGGATTCGGTCACTGCTTCTGCTCGCCTTTGGCGAATTCCGGCGTGTCGATCTTCAGCACGAAGGTCTCGGCCGGCCCCGTCGGCATGACGTTGAGGCTGATGTCGCAGATGCCCTGCATGCGCTTGTTGGAGTCCTTGTCCACGAACAGGTCGTAGCCGAGGATGGTGCCCTGCTCCACCTGCTCGTCGAGGAGCCGCTTGAGAGGCTTCTCGATGCTCTCCTCCATGAAGTCCCGCGTGAGCACCTGCCCGGCCACCTGGAGCAGGTAGTGGCGGCAGCAGCGCTCCAGATAGCGCAGAATGCGGTAGCTGGTGAAGAACTTCAGCACGCCGTTGGGGTCTTCGGCCTGCGTGCGGCAGCCGAAGAAGCACAGATGGTTGTCGGCGTCGCGGATGATGGGGATCAGCTGCCGCTCCATCGACAGATGCTCCATTTCGCCGATGAGCGGCTCGAAGCGGACCTTCTCGACGCCCACGATCTGGCCGAAGCGCGAGCCGATGGGCCCCTGCGCCATGCCCTGGCCGTCGTCGGCGCGCGCCACCGCGCCGGCGAAGACGAGCGAAGGCGGGACGTAGAGATCGTCGCCGCCGTCCACCGTCTTCTCGAACCAGTGCCGCGGGCGCGCCATCAGGTAGCCGGCGCAGACGACGTCGGCGGCGGCGCGGTCCTCGGGCCGCTTCATGAACTCGTACTTGCCGCCCGGCAGGAAGTTCCGTTCGAGGTTCTTGAACGACTTCTCGTCATCGACATCGGTGATCAGCAGCATCCCCCACTGGTTGGCGATGTCCTCGAACTTCTCCCGCACCGGCTGCGGCACGAAACCGGGCACGACGAGGTTGCAGATGTCGTCGCGGAAATTGAAGTTGTCGTTCCGCTTGCGGACGAAGTTCTCCACCGCGGCGATGTTCATCGAGAAGACGTCCTTCATCGCCTTCGGGTCGGCGTTGAGGACGTAGAGCTCCACCGGCTTTCGCACCTTGCCGTCCATCACCTTCGAGTTTTCGAAGAAGAGCTGGATCTGGCGGTAGCTGCGCTCGATGGGACGGATCTGGGCGAAGAGCTTCTCGAGCAGCTCGTCGCGGATCGCCTCGGCCTTGTCGATCTGCTCCTGGATCTTCTTCACCGTCTGCTCGTAGGTGTCCTCCACCGAGAGAAGGTTCTCGAGATCCATGAGCTGCTTGAGAAAATCGGCGGCCGATTGCGGCGTAAAGATCGAGGAAATGGTCCGGGACTCGTCCATGAATCCCGGGTGCAGGTCGGAGAAAATCTCCTGCAACAGCTCCCTGGCGGCGCTTTCGCCGAGGATCTCGGCGGTTGTTCTGGTTTCCACGAGTTCGGCCATTTATTGAGCCCCTCCTTTCGAGGCCACCTTCTGGAGTTCCTCGCGCAGGCGGCCCAGCGCGCGGATGATTTCCGCCCGCTGCTCCTCGTTGTTCCACGCGCGGCGGACGGCGGGAAGCTTCCAGCGGTCCTTCAGGCGGTACAGCAGGTCGATGTTCGCCTTCAGGTCCGCGATGTCGTTGCGGGCGTACGTGACGTTGCCCTCTTCGTCGCGGAATTCCTGCTTCTTTTGCAGGTTTTCCGGATCGAAATCCTTCATCGACCGGAACTTGAATTCGGCCCGGAATTCGGTCTCCTCCGGCCCGGCGGTCGCCTTGAAATTCAGCTCGGGCCTGAATTTGGCGAACGCATCGTTCAGGTCTTCGACCTTCACGAGCTCCTCGTTTTCCGACGCCGCCTCCTTGCCCACCCGGTTCAGGGTCATGGGCAGCATGACGGCGGCGGTGGATGTCGGCACTTTTCGCACGGAGGGGGTCACCCCCTTGCGAATCACCTTGACTAGCGGCATTGGTTGGTCTCCTCTCTGGCGTACCAGTCAGTCGTCATCAAGAACCACACTTCACGAGGCCGCCGGCGCTGTCGCCCGCGGCCTAGAACGGTTCCCTCGGAGGCGCCGGCCCCTGGCGGTTGCCGAGCCTCGTCTGGGAGAAATCGCGGTGGGCCTGCGGGTTGACCACGGTGGCGTCGGCGGCGCTGCGCGGCGGCATGGCCACGCCGCCGGGCCCTTTCTGGAACCCCGGCGGCGCGGGCCGGCCGGCGATGACGCCGTTGACGATCCGCGTCTGCGAGGCCCACTTCGCCTGGCCCGCGCCCGGCATCACGCCGATGTACTGCTCCGGCCAGATGAGCCTGGGCACCCAGTGCCACAGGATCAGCAGCAGCAGCGCCAGCCCGCAGAAGACGCCCAGCGGGCGGATGATGGAGGTCCAGCCGGCGCTCACCGGCAAGGCCGCCAGCACCGCCTTCATCTCCTCGGGGCTGCACTTGCCTGCGTAAACCGGAACGCCCATCTGCGGCGCCGACCACAGCACCTCCGGCGAACGCAGCACCTGCCCGTTGGGCAGCGCCAGCTCGACCGTCACGGGCAGGTTCTGCCCCGCCAGCGAGGCGCGGTCGGGATACGGCGAGGAAAATGTCGCCGCCAGCCGGTTGTTCAGAAACGTCCTCGTAAAGGTAAAAATGCGGCGCAGCCCTTCATAATCGCTGGCCAGGTAATACTTCGTGCTGATCTGTTTGAGCGCCGACTCGTCGAGCGAGCCCGGCTCGCCGAAGCCGATGGCGATCACCGGGAACGGCGCCTTGCGCACGTTGCGCGCCGCTTCGTCCAGCCCCGCAGGGCCGGCCAGCAGGCCGAGGTCGTCGCCCTTGAGCACCTCGTTGTTGCCGTCGGTGAGAACGATGACCATCGCCTCGGGGCTTTCGCCCGTATCCTTCTCGATCGCCGGCAGCGCGCGGGCCAGCGTGTCGATGCCGAAGACCACCGCCGAAAACAGCGCGGTGTTGTTGCGGACATCCGGCTCCGGCAGGGCGTCCACCTGCGCCAGGGCGGCCGAACGGGTGCGGGCGAAAACGGCCGAGCGGATCCGGTCCTCCACCAGGTGGCTTTCGAACGGGACGACCGCCACGCGGTCGGCCCCCTCCTCGAACTGCTCGAGGAAGGAACGCACGGCCGCCTTGGCCGCCTCGAACCGCGTCTGCCCGGTGGGCAGCGTCTTCTTCATGCTGCCGGAGATATCGACGATGATCAGCGCGGCGCGCCCGCGCACCTTGGCCACCGACTCGCCGGCGGCGGTGGCGTAGAAGGGCTTGATCTGCTGCCCGCCCATCGTCACCGTAATCTGCGAGGCCAGCTTGTCGGCCGGGGGCAGCTGCGCATTGTAGGGCTGCCCGCGCCCGTCGACCAGATTCAGCTTCATCCGGAAGCACGGCACTGTCGAAGCGGGCTCGCACGAGACCAGCTTGAGCGGCTCGGCGAAATCAAGGCCCGGCGTCTGGCCGCGGGCCGGCGACAGCAGCGCGGCGGCCAGCCCCGCCGCCGCAAGGGCGAACCTGCCGTGTTTCATCGTCCCCTCCGCATCGCTGATTCAGCCTTCCTTCCTGGTCATGAACTTGATGGCGGTGCGGCCCACCAGGATGTCGTCGCCCGCCCTCAGCTCCTGCGACGTGGTCACCGTGCGCCCCCGGACGCGCAGAACGTACCGCGCCAGGCCCTGCGGGTTGTTGATGTCCGGGTGGCGGGCGATGTAGAAGCGCCCGTCCTTGCCGAACAGAATGGCGTGCCGCGGCGCAATGGCGGCGTCGGGGATGAACACCTGCACCCCCACGGCGAACGCCGTCTTGTTCAGATCGAGCGATTGGGAGCCGATCAGCAGCGTGTCTCCCTGGCGGATCTCCCACTCCTTTCCGCTCCGGCCGAACTTGGCTTGCGCGCGGGCGTCGCCGCTGGAGACGAACTTCAGCACGCCGTCGCGCAGAAGAATTGGCGCCAGCGTGACGCCGAAGCAGATGCCTACGCCCACCAGCACGAACCCGAGCGCCTGGGTCAGGTCCGGGATCCGGCTGCCGAGCAGGTGGAACAGCGAGCCGCCGATGGCGCCGCCCACCAGCCCGCCGAGGCAGGCGTGCACGACGCGCATCTTGTTCGCCATCACCCACCGCAGCCCCAGCCCCAGGCCGATGAGGCTGCCCACCAGCGTCCAGCTCAACAGGCGCGCCAGAAACGGAAACTGGGCGCCGAGATTCTCCGTGATGGGGATCATGGCCAGCCCGCCCAGCAGCCCGGCCACAAGGCCGATCAGGCCCCCGGCCAAAACATAACGGCCCACCACGCGGTTGCCGGACCACTTGTCGGAGAAGGCCACGGTCAGCAGGCCGATGATGAGTCCAAGCAGCGCTGCGGCGGTCAGGTCGGCCAGGGCGGGCCGGTCGGACAAAACGGTGGCCGACAGCAGGGCCGTGAGGCCCCAGGACAACAACCCGGCGAAGCCCCCGGCCAGAGACATGTAGTACAGCGTCTGGTAGAGGCTCATGCCTTCTGCTCCTCCGCGGTCATATGCAGGTGATTGTATGCCACGCGCATTTATTTTGCATCCGCCACCGGACAAGTCAAGGCGCTGCGCTCCCGAGGCTGAGCTTCGACACCACCTGCCGGATCCGGTCCAGGTACGCCTTGCTGCGCGCGGCCTCGTTGAGGTCCGGGTTGATCTCGATCACCTTCTCGAAGTGGGAGCGTGCGGCGGAAAGATATCCGGCTGATGAGGACTCGTTGAACTTCTCGGTGAAAATCAGGCCGAGCGCAAAGTGCGCGTAGGGGTCGGACGGGTCCAGCCGCAGCGCGCGCTGGCACCAGCCCGCGGCCGAGTCAAAGCGCCGGCTGATGCGTTCGCAGTCGCACAGGCCGAAGCTGGCCATGAACTGGAGCTCGCGCCAGATGTCGGTCTGCGCCGCGCGTTTCTTCCTGCCGATGCCGGCCAGATAGCCGAGCACATAATAGTTCAGTTTTCCGGCGAGCTTCGAATCGAAGTCGCTGAGCCGGAGATACTGCTGGTATTCCGGGATGGCCTCGGCGCAGTTCTTGCTGAACCGCAGCGCCTCGGCCAGCCAGAAGTGCGCCTCGCCGTGGGAGGGGTTCAGCCGGATGGCTTCGCGCGCGTACTTGATCCCTTCCCCGTAGGCGCCCTTGCGGGTGAACGCCTGCGCCAGCAGCGCCGGCGTGAGGGAGCTGGAGGGGTCGCGCTGCCAGGCGGCGGTGAGGTGGCGGATGGCGGCGTCCAGGTCGCCCACATCCAGCAGCATCCCGCCGAAGGAGGCCTGCGCCTCGGCGTAGTCGGGATCGATGGCGATGGCCTGCTCGAAGGCCTTGCGGGCCTTGTCGTAGTCGTACAGGGCGTGATATGTCCGGCCCAGATACAGCGCCGCCTGGCTGTATTTCGGGTCCTCATTGAGCGCTTTTCGGAACAATTCGGCGGCTTTCAGGTAGTTTTTCTCGAACCCTTTCTGGTAATACTCCATCCCCTCGTTGAAGGCGTCCACGGCCGACCGCTTCCGCACGCGGGGGATGGCGATGCGCAGCGTGACGGTGGTTTCCTGGCCGGGGTAGACGGTCTCCTCGCGCGGCCCGTCGGGCTCGTAGCCCATGCGCACGCCCTGGATCACGTGCACGCCGGGCGTGATGCCCGGCAGCCGCAGCGGCTTGCCCTTGTTCACCACGCCCTGCGACTTGCCGTCGACGAAGACCTCGACGCCGTCCATGTTGCTTTCGATCACCAGCGCGCCGAACTTCGGCGGCTGAAGCGGCGCCGCCGGCGCGCGCGCCGGGTTGAAGGCGAGGATCATGTTCGGGTCGTAGCTGCCGCGCTCGGCCGTCGGGTTCTGGCGCGCCTGCGTGTCGCGGCGGACGTTGACGCGCACGTATTCGCCGAGCTCGTCGGCGGTGACCACGCCGTCGCGGTTTTCGTCCGCCTCGCCTTCGATGCCCTTGATCAGGTAGTAGGTGAACACGCCGTGGCCGCCGCCCCAGATTTCGCTCTCGAACGATTGCTCGCGGTCGCGGCTGGCCGTGAGCGAGAACAGCGACCGGTCCAGCTCGAGCAGGCTCGCGTTGATCCGCCGCGTGTCGGCCTCCGGCGTGATCGCGCCGGAGTGGCAGGCGTCGGTCAGCAGCACCTTCCACTTCGCCTTGATGTCGGTCCCGATGACGCGGCCGAGCCGCTCCATCGGGTATGAAGTGCCGGGAATGTCGGCCGGGTCGATGTCATAAGGCGCCAGATACGCCTTGCCCCCGGCGACAAAGCCGTGGCCGGCGAAATAGATCACCACGCGGTCGTCCTCTTTGGACACCGAGGGCAGCCACTGCTCGAGCGCCTGCCGGATGTTGGCCAGCGTGGCGTCCTTGCCGATCAGCCGGCGCACGTTTTCCGGAGGGAACTGGCCGCCTTCCGGACTGATCAAGGCGGCGTAGATGGCCGCCGCGTCGCGCGCCGGGTAGCGCAGCTGCCCTTGTGGCGGCAGCTTGGGGTATTCGCTGATGCCAATCACCAGCGCGTAGCTGCGCGGGATCACCACGCTTTCCCCGGGCTTGACCACCGGCGGGGCCGGCTCGCGCGTGAACTTCAGGTCGCGCTGCTGGCTGTCCGCCGGGGGCGCAGCCGCCTGCGCGAACACCGCCAGCGGGACTGCCAGGAAAAGCGCGAGAACCTTCATCGCATCCCTCCTCACCGGTGCGCCAGCCGCAGCGTGTAGATGAACGGCTCCTCGCTGTCATCGTTCACGCTGACGGCCGCCGCCCTGTTCGACTTGGCGAAAGTCAGCTCGCGCGACGCCGAGCCGGCAAACGGCGCAAGGTTCTCCGGCAGCGGCGCGTTCTTCTCAAGCGGCTTCAGCCCGGCGGCGTGGTCGATGCATTCGCCGCGCGCGCGGAAGATGGTGTCGTCGCAGCGCGGCGTGATCGACGGGTTCAGCTGCGGCGCCGGGGCGGGCAGCTTCGGCACGGAGAGGCTGCTGCGGCCCTCGCCAAGCCGCACCGGGCTGACCAGCCAGTAGACCACCTCGTAGCCGGCCGGCCCTTCCAGCCGGAACCAGCCGTTGTCCGTCATCGGCACCAGGTACTCGCGCCCGGCCTCGATGCGGTTCAGCGTGCCCGTTTCCTCCCTGGGAAACAGCAGCGTGAAGTTGCCCGAGCTGCCATGGTTCATCACGTAGAGGTAGCCGTTGAACGAGGCACGGAAGCGGAACCGGAGCAGGTCGCCGGTCGAAAACACCTGGCCGGGGTCCACCCGGCGGGCCGCGCCCCGCTCATTGCGCTCGACAATGATCTCGATGCGTTTGGGGCCTGCGGTTTCCGGCCTGGCATCGAGCCCTCCCCGCACCGGGGCCGGCTCGGCCGGCGCAATGCCGGGCCTGCCCGGCCCGCCCGGCGGCGGGGCGGCCAGCAAGGCGGCGGCCGCCGCCGCCCAAACGACAGGGTGAAGCTTCAGGAATGCGGGCCACTGCATGGACAGCTCCTCCTCCTTCCCCATTCCATCGGCTTACCGGTGCCGGAGCGTTAGCTCGGCCACAACCCGTCCTGCCGCGCCGGACGCCCCGGCGGTGGAAGCGTTCACCACGTAGACCGCGGCTTCGGTTCCTCCTCCCACAGGCGCCGGCGCCGACGAAGTCTGCTTGTCCACCTTGGTGAACACGAGATCCCTGGACTGGACCTGCGCGCGAAGCTGCGCCACCCACGCGTCGTCGTAGCGGCCCGCCGACATCACGGGAGGCGCGGCGGGGCGCGAGGGCCGCTCGCGCGCGGGCGGCCTGCCGCCCGAAAGGTTTGCGATCAGCTCTTCCAGATCCTCCACAGGCTTCACCGAGAAAACCAGGAAAAGGCGCTCATCGCCCGGCTGCTCGTCAAAGGTGAAGTACTCCCCCTCGCCTCCGGGAATCTGGTACAAGCGCCCCGGCACGATTTCATTGCCCTGTTGGGCCGACTCCGGGTGCGGGAACAGAGGCGACCAGATGCCGCTCGAGCCGCGGGCGATCACGTACAGGTAGCCGCGGCGGTTGCCCATCACGCTGAGGCGGATGCTGTCGCCGGCGCGGAATTCCGAATCCGGGCTCACTTCGATCATCCCCTCCGCCGTGCGCTTCAGCAGGCTGTAGCGCAGCCCGAGCGGCGGCAGGTTCTGCGGCGCGAGCGATACCTGCTGGAACCAGGACTCGGCGTTCTGCAACGAGGGCGCGGCGGCCAGCTCCGGCTTCGGGCCCGCCGTCCTGCCCGGCTCGCGGGCCGGCTCCTGGCGGCGCGCCGGCGCCGTCTTGGCGGATTTCTTTGCAACGGCCTTCTTCTGCACCGCCAGCATGTCGGCGGCGGAAAAAAAGGCATCCCTCGCGTTGATCTGCGGCTCCTGGGCGCCGGCGAGGAACCCCGCCAGGGCGGCCATCAGAAGTCCGGACAGGCTGGTGGAAATTTTACTGGGCATCTTTCACGCACCGGAAACCGATTGCTGCGTGGGGCAGGTCGTCAGGCCAGCCCCTCCGCATGTATAAACGGAAAAACCTGTCGTCCTTCAGCAGGAAGCTGCCGCCCTTGATGCAGTGCCACTGGCGGCTGACCTCGGCGCCGCCGAGCGCGCGCCGCATATCCTCGATTTCCCGCTCGGTCACCGGGAACGGAGTGTCCACCCACTCGAACACGTTGCCGGCGAGGCCAAGGATGCGGTACGGGCTTTGCCGTTCCGGATAGTCGTCGACGGCGACCAGCGTGCCCGGGTTCGGCATCGGCTGGTTGCCCCAGGGATAAATGCGGCCGTCCGGCCCGCGGGCCGCCTTTTCCCATTCCTGCTCCGTCGGGAGCCGCTTGCCCGCCCAGGCGCAGTAAGCCTGGGCGTCGGCGAAGGTCACATGGGTCACCGGGAGGGAAGGCGCGGTGCGGAACTCGCCGGAGCCGGGCGCGGCCCGGCCGGTCGCCTGCACAAAGCGGGCGTACTGCGCGTTGGAAACCTCCGTGGCGTCCATGTAAAACGCGGGCAGACGAACTTCCTGGCGGCGGTTTGGCGACTCGGGGCTGTCGTCGCCGAAGATAAACGGCCCCTCTGACACCAGGAACATCGTAACGCCCTCCTGCTGCACGACGGAAGGCAATTCTTTGCGGACCGTTTCCGTCTGTGCAGCCGTCTTCCCGGATTTCTGCTCATTATCACTCTTTTTTGAAACAAAGTAAACGCCCGCTGAAACCACGGCGAGGCCGGCGGCGACGAGCCCCGCCAGCACGGCCGGGCTGCGCCTCTTTGCGGGCGCAGCAGACGGAGGGGACGGGGGCGGCGGCGCTGGCGTCCACCCCGGCGCCGGCTCCGGCATTTCGGGCTCCTCGAGCGACGCGCCGCCGCGCGCGGCCGCGACCAGGTCCGGCCGGTCGATGACGGGCTCCAGCCGAACCTCGGTTTCCAGCCTGTAGGAGTGGCGCAGATCGTCGAGCAGCTCGCGGGCCGACTGGTAGCGCTTCTCGCGCTCCTTCTCCAGCAGCCGGTTGACGATGCGCTCCAGCTCGGGGTCGATGTCCGGCAGGAGGGTGCTCAGCGCGGGCGGCGCCTTCTGGCAGTGGCCGATTTCGATGGCGCGGTAGCTGTCTCCGGTGAACGGCTTCATGCCGGTGAGCAGCTCGAAAAAGATGACGCCGAGCGAGTACAGGTCGCTGCGGTGGTCGCACGGCTCGGCGCGGATCTGTTCGGGCGACATGTAATAGGGCGTGCCGAGCGTTTCGCCGGCGCGGGTGCGGGCGCTGGGCGCGTCGCCCGCCTTGGCGATGCCGAAGTCGAGCACCACGGCGCGGCCGCTGGAATCGATGCGGATGTTGGCGGGCTTGAGATCGCGGTGCACGAAGCGGCGCTCGCCGGCCCAGACGAGGGCCTCGGCCACCTGCCGGATGATGGCGACGGCTTCGGGCGGCGTCAGGCGGCCGTGGCGCTCGAGGTAGCTCTTCAGGTCCTCGCCCTCGATGTAGGGCATGATCAGGTAGTGGAGCGAGCCCCACTCGCCGACGTCGAACACGGGCGCGATGTTGGGGTGGCCGCCGAGCGTGGCGGCCGTGCGCGCCTCGTCCATGAAGCGCGCGACGATTTCCGGCTCGTCGGCCAGCGCTTCCGCCAGCACCTTGATGGCGAACAGTCCGCCGTGGGCGCGGTGGCGGGCCAGAAAGACCTCCGCCATTCCGCCGCCGCCGATCCACTCGAGGATCTCGTACTTGTCGCCAAGGACCTGGTGCAGGGCGGCGCGGATGGCGTTTCGGGAAGCGTTCGACATGGCGGGTTCCCCTCAGCTTAATCGGTTTCGGCGCTTTCCGGCCAGAAAACCGGCGCTGCGCTCAAGGTGGTATTCCGGCGGCGGGACGACCGGCTCAAAGGGAAGCGGATCGCGCAAGCCGGCATCCGGCTGCATGAGGTGATCCGCCGAAAGGTTGTACAGATGCCAGGTGACCACGCGCTGGAGCTGGCGCACCGCCTCCACCAGCGATACGCCTTCCTGATGCATGTCCCACAGGCAGACGAAGCCCGTCTCCGGATGCACGTTCGGGTGCAGCACGGGCGCCGCGAGCCACGCTTCCAGCGGGACGGACGGGTAATATTCGGGAAATCCGAACCGCACGGCCAGCCCGCGCGCGGGCGCGCCGTCAAGCCGGTAGAAGGGCGTCTCCGGCAGCAGGACCGGCTCTGCATCGCTGTCCGGCACGACCAGCAGGCGCGGGTTGCAGGCGGCGGCGCGCCGGAGCCACTCCCGCTCGTGGCGGATGCGCCGCTCGCGGATGCGCTCGAAGGCGGCTTGCGGCATCAGCCGTTGGTGGCGACGGTGGAGACGCGCAACACGTCGTTGGGACGCACGCCCTGTTCCGGCAGCGGGCGGCGGAAGTCCAGCGCCACGCCGTTCCAGACCACCTGCGGCTCGCCCTCGCCCTGGAGCACGTCGCCGCGCTCGCGCAGGTCGTACAGGATTTCGTGCAGGACGTCGTCGAGGACTTCGTTCTCGTCGATATCGACGTTGTATTTCGTCTCGCCCTGGATTGTGTCGAAATACATCTGATATTTGGGCATAAACACCCTCCCCCTACTGAGCGTCAACCAGGAATTGTTTCAGCGGCTCCGGCAGGGCCTGCACGCGCCAGCCGCAGCGGGCGCACAGGCCGTTGGCATCGTCCCAGCATTCGATGCATTGCGGACGGCCGCACCTCGGGCAGGCGCGCAGCTCCGCCTCTTCCGGACCCGCCTGGCAGACCTGGCACCGGCCCTGGGTCACGCCGGGGCCCACGTTCCTGTCCCACCATTGCCGGCTCGGCGGGAACAGCGGCACCGCGTTTTGCACGCAAAGACGGCAGCGGATTTTTTCGAAATCCCAGCACTTGGTCTCGCAAACCTCGAGATTGCAGCGGGGACACACGAAGGATATTTTTCCGGCCAGGCGGCAATTGCAAAGGCCGCAGCGGCGCGCGTCGCGGTTCTGCCACCAGACGATGGCCGCCGAAAGCGCCCCGGCCAGAAACGGCGCCATCCAGTACAGGCGGTCCATGCCGGGCTGGGCCAGGCTCCACAAGAGCACGCCGAGGAAGGCCGCCAGAAAGGGCGGGACCACCCCCAGCCAGGGATTCGGCAGCTCGGCTTCGAAGGCGCGCAAAAGGAAAACGGAGAGCACGGCCAGCAGCAGGCTCGCCGCCAGCGCAATGCCCGCCCCGCCCATGGCGGCGAAGAACTGCACGAGCCACAGCAGGAACGTCGTGGCCGCAAACACCGTGATCGAGCGGGCGTTCATCCGGTCTCCTCCCGTTGCCGTCCTATTCGAATACTATACAGGTGTTCGGCGGGCAAACCCAGCGCAACCGGGTCCAGCGCGGCCAGCGGGTCGCCGGCGCAGACCGACGAGCGGGTGTCAAGTTCCAGCAGGCGGCGGCTTCCGCACCGCGGGCAGGCGCCGCCGCGCCGCAGGCGGACGGCGCGCATCCGCGGGCTCCATTCAAAGCGGCAGTCCAGACAGCGCGCCCGCAGGCAAACGGGCCATTCCCAGCACGCTTCCTCGCCGGGCGCGAGCACATCCCGGAACGGCCCCTCCACGGGCACGAGGCGAAGGGGCGGGGCGGAATGGAAGGGGCAGGCTTCGTTCAGCGGGAGCAGGATTTCGTCAAACCGCAGCGGCGCGTCGAGGCGGAATTCGACGCTGCGGCCCTGCGGCTCGCCCCGGCTGAGCCAGATCGCGCCGAAGTGGACCTGGAGCGCCGCCGTGATGGAGGCCAGCGCGGGGGTCGTCGTCCAGCCGCCCGGCTCCTCTGGCACGCGGCACGGATAGGCGGCGCTCGACCAGGTGCGCAGCAGCTCCCGCCTGCGGGCGGCGGAGAGGCGGCAGCCGTGGCAGGCGCCGCCGCGGCCGGGATACCAGGTGACGCGGCCCGCAGCTCCAGTCGTGTTCATGCCGCCATCGCACACGGGCAAGTCCAGCCGCGTGGCGATGCGCGCCACCTCGAGCCGCGCCGAGTCCCGGTCCACGCCGCAGAACAGTAAATCCCTGCCCCGGAGGCGGCGCCAGCCCACATCGGCAATCTCGGCCGCAACCGGCTGCCAGTCGGTCCGCGGGAACCAGGCGCGCGCCAGCTCCGCCAGCACCTCGGCCTTCGGGCGCCCCACGGATCCCGGCGCGCAATACCAGGCGCACTTGGCCAGGTTGGACGGCTCCACTTTGTCCGGGTCGACGAGCAGGACTTCTGCGGCGCCATGCAAGCCGAGCTGCCGAACCAGCTCGTTGCCGAGCGCGCCGAGGCCGACGACAGCCACGCGGCGATCATGGAATCCGGTTTCCATAATTGGCTGCAACCACGCTTTGTCCTGCCAACAGAGTCAGGAACACCGCGCTCTGTCCCGATCCGGAAACCGCGAGCGCATTTTCTCTTCCTCCCGAAAGCGTCCTCGTGTATCATACGGTAGATCTGGTCAAGGCGACTTTCGCGCACGGGCTGCGGAGGTCAAAGGAGGAGCTTATGAGCAACAGATTCGCAGGCTCGAAGGGGATGTCCTGTCTTCTGGCGGCCCTTCTGATGAGCCCTGTCGCCTCCGCGCCTGTATCCGCACAGCAGCCGCCAGAAGGTGGCTTGCGGATCACGATCGTGGAAGGCGGCGATGCGATACTGAACGTGCGGCAGCGGGTCAGCCGCGAAGCCATCATCCAGGTGGAAGACGAAAACCGCAGGCCTGTGGCCGGAGCGCTGGTGACCCTGACAGCGCCGCGCGACGGCGCCAGCGCCCTCTTCAGCAACGGCCTGAACAACATCACCCTCACAACCGACAGCAATGGCCGCGTGGTCGTGCGAGGCATCCGGCCGAATACGGCGCAGGGCCGGTATCCGATCCGCGTCACCGCGGTCAAGGAGGGCCTGCGCGGCACAGCGCAATTCGAAATGACCAACGTTGCCGCCGCAGTGGCCGCGGCAGGCATTTCGGCCAAGGTTCTGACGTTCCTGCTCATCGCCGGGGCAGGCGCCGCCGCCGGCGCAGTCGCCGCCACGCGCAGCGGCAGTGGAGGCGCAGGGCCAGCGGCGGCGACGACTCCGCCCACTGTGGTGACGCCGGGCACCCCCACGGTGGGCCCGCCCCACTAGAGTCCGGCAAGGAGGAGATTTATGCGTTTCATTCCCTTTCTTCTGTCATGGGTAATTCCTGTCGCCGCGCAAACCGCCGGCGTGCCACGGCTCGGATGGGTTCTCGAAGAGGGATCTCGAACTGCGGTGCGGGAGGCCATCGGCATCCCCGGCGCGGCGCAGCTGGGCGCGAGCCGGGAAATGCCGGCCGGCCTGACGCTCTTCCTGCGGCCAGGCGGCGGCGCGGCAATCGCCCTGCCGGAAAGCGGCTTGCCCCTGCTGGCGGATCTGGACTCCCTTGCCGCCGGACTCGCGCCGCCGCTTGAAGGCGCGCTCGAACAGCCGGACGTGGCGGCATGGAGCCCGCTTGGCAAAGCGTTCCTGCTGGCATCCACCCGGCAAGCCAGGCTGCAAGTGTGGCGCGCGGAAGCCGGGGGCTGGGTTCTCACGCAGGAGTTGCCGCTGGCGGTGCAATCGGCGGCCGTCAGCGATGAAGGGGAAGTCCTCGTAAGGACCGATGGAGTTCTGTACCGGATCGGCGACGAAGGCGCGATGCAGGAGGTGAGCCGGCGGGCTGCGGAGTTCACCTTCCTGGCAGGGAGCCGCAGCTTCGCGTGGGCTGAAGCCTCTCGCGTCCTCATCAGCGGCGGCGCCGGCATGGCGGAGATCCCGCTGCCTGACCAGGGCGGCGTGGCGCGGGTTCTGCTCTTCAGTCCCGTGCGAGGCAGACTCGCAGTGGCCGAGGCGGGCGAGGCTTCGGCAAGGCTCAGCCTCTGGTCGGAAGAAGGCTTGCCGCAAGGCGAGTGGGTCTGCCCTGCCGCTCTGGTTCGCGTTACCGCCTCGGGAACCGAAGGCGTCGTGCGGCTGGTTGCGCAAGGCGAAGGCCCGGTGTGGATGGCGTCCTTTGATGCCGCCGGGGGACGCGTCTTCTTCGTGCCGCGGCCGGTGGCGGAGGAAGGAGAATCCCGGTGAAG